>Ga0214472_10001029_pt1 | contig 32507 bp, 31 predicted proteins | sample RVTome_6_FD_207662 | JGI IMG/M metagenome (GOLD analysis project Ga0214472, IMG submission 207662) | Soil microbial communities from uranium-contaminated site in the Upper Colorado River Basin, Wyoming, United States - RVT140D175 | ecosystem: Environmental > Terrestrial > Soil > Contaminated >...
GGGAAGCGGCTCATGGCCTGCATCACGACGCACCCCGATCTCCAGGGCCTCCGGCTGTGGACCCTGTTCACGAGGGATGCCCACGGACTGTATCGCCAGTACGGCTTCCACGAGGCGCGGTATCCCGAGCGGCTCATGGAGAAGCGCCGCGCGCCGGCCCTCGGCGCGCCTGAGGCCATGGCCGCGGGCGAACAGCGCCACGGCGGATGAGGCCGAGCGTGTCGGGATCACGGGCAGGCATGCGCGAGGACATCGCGCGGGTCATGAAGGTGGCCGACCGCCCCTCGATCGTCATGGTCGAGGGACAGGGGTCCTGGCTCTGGGACGACGCGGGCAACAGATACCTCGACTTCGTGCAGGGCTGGGCCGTGAACTGCCTCGGCCATTCACCCCGGGTCATCGTGGAGGCGCTCCACGGGCAGGCCCAGCGACTCATCAACTGTAGTCCGGCGTACTACAACGAGCCGATGGCACGGCTGGCCACTCTCATCGCCGATGGCACCCGGCTCCGCGACGTCTTCCTGTGCAACAGTGGCGCGGAGGCCAACGAGGGCGCCATCAAGCTGGCCCGCAAGTGGGGCGCGCGGTATCGGGGCGGCGCCTTCGAGATCATCACGATGGAGCACGGCTTCCACGGACGCACGCTGGCCACGATGGCCGCCTCCGGCAAACCGGGCTGGGACTACCTCTTCGAGCCGAAGGTGCCCGGCTTCCCCAAAGTCCCCTTCGGCGACCTGGAGGCGGTGCGGCGGGCGGTGACGCCCAAGACCGCGGCCGTCATGCTCGAGCCCATCCAGGGCGAGGCCGGAGTGTTCGTGGCCGGCGACGACTGGCTGCGCGATCTCCGGCGGCTGACCAGAGAGCTGGACATCCTCCTGATTGCCGACGAAATCCAGACCGGGATCGGGCGAACGGGACGCCTGTTCGGATACGAGCACGCCGGCATCGACCCGGACATCGTGACCCTCGGTAAAGGACTCGGCGGAGGGGTACCGCTCGCCGCCCTCGTCGCCGGGGAGCGCGCGAGCTGCTTCGACTATGGCGACCAGGGCGGCACGTTCAACGGCAACCCGCTCATGGCTGCGGTCGGGTGCGCCGTCGTCGAGACCGTGCGTGACCCACAATTCCTCGACGCCGTCGCAGCGAAGGGGCAGTACCTGATCGAGCGGCTGCGGGCGCTCTCAGTGGAGCTCGGCCATGGTGAGGTGCGCGGTCGCGGTCTGCTCGTCGCCCTCGAGTTGAAAGACCGCGACGCGGCCGACGTCTCCCGTGCCGCGCTCGACCGGGGACTCCTCATCAACGCTCCCCGGCCGGACACGCTCCGGTTCATGCCGGCGCTCACCGTGTCGCGCGATGAAATCGACCAGATGCTCGACCTGGTCCGGGCGAGCCTTTGACGCGGAGGCGGTGAAGCGCTCGCCACCAGGCTACGCAGGCCCTGCCACGAGCTACTGTGCGATCCGGCCGCGTAGCGCTCGGACACGCTCGATCGACAAGGCCAGGGCTTTCGGCGACAGCCGGCCGTCACGGAGCCCCTGGCGGATGCCTGCGATGACCCGCTCGGCCGCGCCGCGCTCGACCTTGCCCTGGTTCTGCGAGATCAGCAGCATGTCCACGGTGGCCCGGAGCGCGAGGACCGAGGCCTCCTCGAGACCGTAGCGTTGGCGGATCGCGCCCATCAGCAGATCGTCCGAGACCACGAGGCCCTTGTAGCCGAGCTTGCCGCGGAGATAGCACCCGATGGCATAGCGCGACAGCGTGGCGGGTTTGAAGAAGTCGATGCCGCGGTTGAAGACGTGGGCGGTCATGACGCTGTCGGCGAGCCCTTCCTTGATGAGCGCCCGGTAGGGCTCGAGCTCGGCCTTGAGGTCGGCCGTGTCCGTCACGTCCACGAAGCCGTGGTGCGAATCCGTCCGGCTCGAGCCGTGGCCCGGGAAGTGCTTGAGCGAGGTCAGGACGCCCGCGTCGTGCATGCCCTGGATGAACGCGCGGGCCTGCGCGATGACCTGCTGGGGATCGGACGAGAAAGTGCGACCGAGCGTGACCACCGCCGGGTTGAACGGGTTGACCGCCACGTCCACGACGGGGGCGAGATTCCAGTTGATGCCGGCCTCGCGGAGCGTGGCACCCATGCGCCGGGACTCGAGCTCGGTGGCGGCGAGATCGCCGGCCTCCCCGAGCGCCTGCGGAGGCGGCGTTTCGAGGTAGCCGACTCGCGTGGAGAGCCTCATGACGAGGCCGCCCTCGTTGTCGGCGGCGATGAGCAGCGGACGGCCCGCGCACTCCCGCGCCAGCGCCTGGAGATCCGCGGTGAGCCGGCGCACCTGCTCGGGGCCCGTGATGTTGCGCGCCTCGCCCGTGCGGGCGTCCCGCTCGAAGAGGATGAGACCGCCCACCTTGACGTCGCAGACGAGCGCGCGGACCTCCTCGTTTCCCTCCACCTGCGTGCCTCCGAAGCCGACCAGCAGGAGCTCGCCCAGCGGCAGGGGCGGCCTGCGCGCGGCGCCGTCGCTAGGGGCGGTGGCGGCGCATCCCTCGACGACGAGGGCGAGGAGCAGGGCGCCGAGCTGCAATCTCACGTCGCATCCGTGAAAGGCATGGCAAAAGCGTAGCATGCGGGAGTATAGTGACCAAGTCATGGCGTATCGCGAAGGTTCCGCGTCGTCGCGGGTCTTCTACGGCTGGTGGGTGGCGGCGGCGTTCTCGCTCATCATCTTCGTTTCCACCGGCATCCGCTTCACCGTCGGCCCCTTCCTGAAGCCCGTAGTCGACGACCTCGGTCTCGACCGCGGCAGCTTCTCGCTGGTGATCTCGCTGTCGCTCTTCCTGTATGGCGCCTTCATGCCGCTGATCGGGCCGCTCGTGGACCGGTGGGGCTCGCGGGTCGTGTGCTCGTTGGGCGCTGTGGTGATGGCCGTCTCGCTCGTGCTGACGGGCACCATGACGTCGCTCTGGGAGTTCGCGCTCTACTACGGCGTGTTGGCGGCGCTCGGGCTCGCGGCGACGGGCCACGTGGTCGCCTCAGCGACGATCGCGCGCTGGTTCATGAGGCGCCGCGGGACGGCCGTGAGCCTGCTGTCTGTCGCGTCCATGGCGGGCATCTCGCTGCTCGTGCCCACGGTCATGTGGTGCATCCTCCGCTACGGTTGGCGCGTGAGCTACATGATCCTCGGGGTAGCCTCGCTCTTCATCACGCTGCCGCTGACGCTGTTTGTGCTTCGCGATGCGCCCGAAGACATGGGACTGCATCCGGACGGCAAGGCGCCCGAGCCCGCCGTGCCGGGTGCTGCGTCGGTCATCGAGCGCACCGCCACGGGCGACGCGCTGCGGACGCCGTCCTTCTGGCAGATGGGCGGCGGGCTCTTCTCGTGCGGCTTCTCGATGAGCCTGCTCTCGGCCCATGGCGTCCCGATGCTGACCGACCACGGCTTTCACGCCATGGCGGCCTCGTCGGCCATCGGGCTCCTGGGCATGACGAGCATCGGCGGCGGCATGCTGCTCGGCATTCTCTCCGACCGCTGCGGCCGCAAGCCCATGCTCGCCTTCATCTATCTCATTCGCGTGGCCGCCTTCAGCACGCTCTTTCTGGTCAAGGAACCCGTCGCGCTCATGGTGGTGGCGTCCATCGGCGGGCTCGGCATGGCCGGCAGCCTCGCCATGACCTCGGCGCTCTCCGCCGACATCTTCGGCCGCTTCTCGGTGGGCTCGATTTTCGGGCTGATCTTTCTGATCCACCAGATGGGCGCGGCGCTCGGCGCCTGGCTCGCTGGCTTCCTCTTCGATCTTTCCGGCGGCTATGGGCTCGCGTTCGCGGTGTCGTGCGGGCTTCTGCTGCTGGGCGCGGGGCTGTCCTTGACGATCAACGTGGCGGGTCCGCCCCGGGCGCGTGGCCTGCTCCAGCCCGTGGCGGGTGGGAGGTAGGACGATGGGCTACCAGGCGCTGCTCGTGGACCGCGCGGACGGCATCGCGACAATCACGATGAACCGCCCCGAGGCGCGGAACGCGTTGGATCTCACGATGCGGGAGGAGATGCTGGGAGCGCTGGACGAGCTCGAGCGCGACCCGGCCGTGCGCGTGGTGCTCCTCACCGGCGCCGGCGGCCACTTTTCGGCCGGCGGCGACGTCAAGAGCATGCAGAAGAAGCACACGGCCGCCGAGGGCAGGGCGCGGGTGGAGCTGCTCAACCGCTTCGTGCTGCGCCTGTTCAGCTTTTCCAAGCCGTCGATCGCCATGGTGGACGGCTTCGCGGTCGGCGCCGGCTGCAACATCGCGCTCGGCTGCGACATGATCGTCGCCTCCGACCGCGCGAGGTTCGGCGAGGTGTTTCTCAGGATCGGACTGGTTCCGGACGGCGGCGGCACGTGGCTCCTGCAGCGCCTGGTCGGCTTGGCCAAGGCCAAGGAGCTGGTGCTGACGGCCGAGATCATCGACGCCGCCGAGGCGCTCAGGATCGGTCTCGTCAACCGCGTGGTGCCGGCCGCGGAGCTCGAGAGCGCGACTCGTGCGCTGGCAACGAAGATCGCGGCGGGTCCGCCGCTGGCCGCGGCGCTGGCCAAGTCGCTCCTCAACCGCGCGGCGACGGCGGATCTGGCAGCCGCGCTTGAGGGCGAAGCCTTCGGCCAATCCATCGCGATCACCTCGGAAGACCACGCCGAAGGCGTCTGCGCATTCGTCGAAAAGCGCGCGCCCAGGTTCCGGGGCCGCTGATGCCCACACGTTCGCGGATCACGGGCACGGGCATGGCCGTGCCGGAGTGCGTCGTCACGAACGAGCTCCTCGCGCGCTGCATGAGCACGAGCGACGAGTGGATAGTCCAGCGCACGGGCATCCGCGAGCGCCGGGTGTCGCCGGATACGTACCGGATGCTGCTGCGGCTGGCCGAGGCGCCGGACAAGACGGCCTACATGCGCGACGTCCAGGCGCGCGGTCTCGACGGCGACATCGACTCGACGTTGACGGCGTCGGACCTCGCCGTCGAGTCCGCACGCATGGCGCTCAAGAACGCCGGGCTGACTCCGGCGGACCTCGACTGCATCGTGGAGTCCTCCACGCTGCCCGACTTCGCGTATCCCGCGACCGGCTGCGTCACCCAGGGCAAGCTCGGACTCACCTCGACGCCCGTCTTCAACCTTTCCCAGGGCTGCGCGGGTTTCGTCTACGGGCTGTCGTTGGCGGACCAATTCATCCGGGGCGGGATGTACAAGAAAGTGCTCGTGATCGGCGCCGAGCTGCTGTCCTCGGCCTTCGACTACACGGACGCGGGCCGGGACATGGCTGTGCTCTTCGCCGACGGCGCAGGCGCTGCGGTGCTCGAGGCCCACGAGGCGAAGGGTGCGGAGCCGCGCGGGCTGATCTCGCACCACCTCCACTCCGACGGCACCGCCATCGACGCGCTGACCGGGGAGATCTGGGGGGCGTCCACCTTCCCGCCGGTGTCGAAGAAGAAGATCGACGACGGCCGGACGCGACCGCGGATGAACGGTCGCGCGGTGTTCGTGCATGCAGTCAGGCGCGTGCGCGAGGTGGTGCAGGAGAGCCTCGACGCTACCGGCCTCTTGGCCGAAGACATCGATCTATTCATCTTCCACCAGGCGAACCTGCGTATTGTCGAGTCCATGGCCGAGTCGTTCAAGATCCCCGAGTCGCGGATGCTCAACAACATCGAGCGCTACGGGAACACGGCCGCCGCCTCGGTACCCATCTGCCTGCACGAGGCCGTCCTGGGCGGGCGGATGAAGGAGGGCGACCTCGTCATGCTGGTCGCCTTCGGCACAGGCTTCTCCTGGGGGGCGACGCTCCTTCGGTGGTGAGGCGCCGGTCGTGCTGAGGCCGTTTTGCTGAGGTCGCTGCGTTGGCGGCTGCCATGGCTCCGGCGCTCCGCGAAGCGCGCCCTGGTGCTGGCGGGCGGAGGCGTGATCGGCGGCATGTACGAGGTGGGCGTGCTGGCCGCCCTCGACAACGCGCTCCCCAGCTTCCAAGCCAACCAGTTCGACCTCTACGTCGGCTCCAGCTCGGGATCGGTCGTGACCTCGCTGATGGCCAACGGCATCCGGCCGCGGGATCTGTACGAGATCCTCGACGAGGAGCGCGACGATCCGCTCAATTTTCAGCGGGGCTCGGTCTACCACAAGGGCGCCTTCTCCAGCGCGGCCCGAAACATGGCGCAGTTCGTCTGGGCCGTGGGCAAGAAGGCCGTGACGGGCTTCCGGCTCGAGTGGCCCGATCTCCTCGCGCGGAGCGGCGCCGACATGCCCGCCGGCTTCTTCTCGGTCGCCCCGCTCGAGAAGTTCATGCGCGAGGCCTTCGCCGGCAGGGGGTTGCCCAACAGCTTCCGCGACTGTCACCGCCCGCTGCTGATCCCGGCCATGGAGCTTGACCGCGCCGAGCGGGCGGTTTTCGGCGCCGAGCCCTTGATGGACGTGCCGATCTCGGAGGCCATCGCGGCCTCCTCCGCCATCCCGGGATTCTTCGAGCCCTTCAGGATCGGCGGGCGGGACTACGTCGACGGCGATGTCGGCTACACGGGCCACGCCGACCTGGCGGTCGAGCAGGGCGCGACCTGCGTGGTAGTCCTCAACCCGCAGGTGCCGATCCGCGTCGGTGGTCCCGAGGAACCGGACGTGCGCTCGCGCGGCCTCTACGCCATCATGGAGCAGGCGGGGCACATCACGAGCGTGAACATCCTCGACCTCGGGCTGCGCGAGCTCCGGCTGCGGCGGCCGGACCTTGAGCTCTACCTGGTCCAGCCCGAGTCCAAGGTCTCGCCGCTCGTGGGCCCCTCCATGGGCTTCGAGGCGAGTCGCGCCGCGCTCCGCTACGGCTTCGCCTCGGTGACGGAGTGGCTCACCGCCGACGGCGCGGCCTTTGCCGCCCGCTTCCGCTGATCCCGATTACCTTCGTCGCCTGGACTGAGGGCTCATGCGCACCCAACGCCACCCGTCCGCCTCGCGCGTGCTCGCGGGTGAGGCGCCGCGGCTAGCGGTGGAGGATCTCTTCCACCGTATAGCCGGCCTCGTGCAGGTGCCGCTTGATGGCGTCGATGTGATCGCGACCCGAGGTCTCGAGGGTCAGCTCGACTTCGGTTTCGCCGAGGCGGGCGCGGGAGAAAGCCCGGTCGTGGCCGATGTGGAGGACGTTGGCGCGGGCTTCCGCCACGAGCGCCGTCAGCCTGGCCAGCGAGCCCGGCCTGTCGCGCAGGAGCACGCTCAGCCTGACGATGCGGCCGTCCTTGACGAGGCCGCGCTCGATGATTCGCGCGATGAGGTTGACGTCGATGTTGCCCCCGCCGATCACCAGCACGGAGGTCTTGCCTTCGAGCCTGACTCGCTTGTTGACGAGCGCCGCCAGGGCGACGGCTCCCGCCCCCTCGACCACGGTCTTCTCGATCTCGAGGAGGAGGAGGATGGCGTTGGCGATCTCCTCCTCGCTCACCGTCACGACCTCGTCCACGAAGCGCTGCGCGAGCGCCAGCGTGTGCCGGCCGACCCGGCGCACGGCGATGCCGTCGGCGATGGTCGCCGCCGAGGGAACCGTCACGCGCTCCCCGGCCTGGAGCGCCGCCCGCATCCCCGGCATCTCCTCGCTCTGCACGCCGATGACCCGCGCCGCCGGCTTGAGCGCCTTGAGCGCGACCGCCACGCCGGCGATGAGCCCTCCGCCTCCCACGGGGACGACGACGGCGTCGAGATCGGGCACCTGCAGGGCGAGCTCGAAGGCGATGGTGCCTTGCCCCGCGATGACGCGCGGGTCGTCGAAGGGGTGGATGAAGACGACACCGCGCTCGGCCTCGATCTCCCGCGCGCGGTCGTAAGCGGCGTCGTAATTGTCTCCGTGGAGGATGACCTCCGCGCCGTGGCGACGCGCGGCCGTCACCTTCGTGAGCGGCGCCCACTCGGGCATGACGACGATGGACGCCACGCCGAGGCGCGCGGCGTGGAAGGCCACCGCCAATCCATGGTTGCCGGCGCTGGCGGCGACGACCCCGCGTCGCCGCTCTCCATCGCCGAGGGCCAAGAGGACGTTGGCGGCACCGCGCTCCTTGAAGGAGCCCGTCATCTGGAGGTTCTCGAGCTTGACGAAGACACGCGAGCCCGTCAGGACCGACAGCGTCTTGGAGTATGGACAGGGGGTGACCGCGATCAACTCCTTGAGCCTCGCCTCAGCGGCCCGGACGTCGTTGAGTGTGACGGCTTGGATCAAAACGTCAGCGCGGGGGCGTCGTGTCCCGGGGACATGAAGCCGACAGGCATGAGCGGCGTCGAGTGGGCCCAGCCGAGCCGGCCCTTCCAGTCGATGCAGATGAGCCCGCCGCCACCCCGTCCTTCCTCCACCAGCACGTCCACGGCCACCTGGCAGGCATGCATCGGGTCGGCGACCACCTTGAGGATGTCGATCGTCCGGCGCGCCAGTACGACGCGGATGATGGCCTCGCCGTCGCCCGTGCACGAGACGCCGCCGGACGTGCTCTCCGCATAGGTGCCGCAGCCGATGAGGGCCGAGTCTCCCACGCGTCCCGGCAGCTTGCCCGCCGTGCCTCCGGTGGACGTCGCGGCGGCGATGAGGCCGCGCCGATCGAGGGCGACGGCGCCGACTGTGCCGCCTGTCAGGCTCTCGAGCCGCTTGCGCTGCGTGTCCGTGATCAGCTCCTCCGGATCGCAGAAGGGGACACCGAGCGCCCGCGCGCGCGCCATGGCGCCTTCTCCCACGAAGAAGGAGTACCGTCCGCCCTCGAGGATGAGGCGCGCCAGCGAGATCGGATGTCGCATGGCCGTGACGCAGGCGACGGCGCCGTTCTTGAGCCCGTCCCCCTCCATGATGGAGGCGTCCATCTCCACGGTGCCCTGTGTGGTCAGGACCGAGCCTCGACCGGCGTTGAATCGCGGGTTGTCCTCCATGGCGCACACAGCAGCCTCGACCGCGTCGACCGCGCCTCCGCCCTGATGCAAGACGGCCCAGCCGGCAGCGACGGCGTCGCGTGTGCCCCGGCGCAGCTCCTCGCGGCCGGAGGCCGGGTCGGCGCCGGCGCCGGCGTGGACGATGAGGGCCGGCACGCGACTGGTCACCGCTCCCTCCTGGCAACTGGGATCATGGCGAATGTCTGGGTGGGGTTAGCACCTCGCCAGCTTAGCACTCAGCCAGCGGCGTATGGCGGCAGGTCGAGGGATCGGCTGCAGCCTCGGAGCCGAATCCCGCAGTCGCGGGGGCCCTCACGTATTGTGGTGACAAATCTCGACTCGATCGCCCGACCCTTCGTGGCGGACTTAGAACGGATATCCGGGCACGCCGGACCATCCCCAGAGAAATTACATGCTTGCGGCGCGCCAATTCTTGGCACGAGGTCTGCACCCCCAACGCTCAGACGTGATCGGGGTTCGACCAATACCAGCGGGAGGGGGCCATAGTATGGAGATTCAGCCGGCGACGATCCTCTGTGTGGACGACGAGCCAGAGGTGCTGGATCTGCTCAAGGAGTACTTTGGCCTACAGGGATTCGTGGTCCTCACCGCCACCAACGGCGTCGAGGCGTTCTTGCAGGCCAAGCAGTGGATGCCCTGCGCGGTTGTGATGGATCTGTTCATGCCCCGCCTGGGCGGCATCGGGGCCCTTGCCCGCATCAAGGCGCTCAACCCGGGCATCGCCGTGGTCCTCGTTAGCGGGATGGGAAACGCGCTCGACCTCGTGGCCGAGGCCGGCCTCTCTGTGGACGCCGCGATCGCCAAGCCGCTGGACCTGGCGAAGCTCTCGGACGCGCTCGCGCGAGTAGGCGTCGTGGCGCCTGCCGCCCTCGCCGCCGGGCACGGCTCCCAGCAACGCCGACCCATCCGCGCCCGGGTGCTGGTGGTGGACGATGAGATCGAGATGCGGAAGATGGTGTCCGAGCACCTCCGAGAAAATGGCTACGAGGTGCTCGAGGCGGGCGATGGCGAGGAGGCACTGGCGCGGTTGCCGGAGTACCGGCCGAACATCGTGCTGCTCGACCTCATGATGGCCGGCATCGGCGGCATGGAGACGCTCCGCCGCGTCAAGGCCATGGCGCCGGAGACGTGCGTGATCATCGTCACGGCCATCGAGGAGATCGAGTCGGCGCAGACGGCGCTGGGCCGTGGTGCCTCCGACTACGTGACCAAGCCCTTCAGCCTCAAGTACCTCGACTCCGTTCTCGAGGTCCACCTGCTGATGGACCGCATCGACCCCGCCTCCAAGTAGACTCGCATCGAGCGGGACGCGCGGCGCCCGATGCGAGCGACACGTCGGTGGCGTCTCGGGGGAGGAGGAAGGGGTAATGTACCAGGCGGAGGGGGCCTCCATCACAGCCGGGACCTCTGGAATGGCGAGCGAGGTCGGCGATTCCCCGGAACGGGCAGCCCGGGCGACGCCCGAGGCCGCTGTGCGCCGTGGGGCCCGACCGCGTGTGCTCGTGGTGGACGACGAGCCGAAGATCGTGGCCCACCTGCGCGAGGTTCTCGAGGGGCTGGGGTACGAGGTCTCGAGCGCGCGGGATGGCCGGGAAGCCCTCGAGCGCGTCGCCGCCCAGCAACCCGACCTCATCCTGCTCGACTGCGTGATGCCCGTGATGGACGGTGTGGCCGTGTGTCAGGCGCTCAGGCTGCGGGAGGCGACACGCTTGCTTCCGATTCTCATGGTGACGGCGCTCACCGATGTGGACAGCCGGGTGCGCGCATTCGAGAGCGGTGTCGACGACGTGGTGAGCAAGCCCTTCGACCACCGCGAGCTGGTCACCCGGATCCACAGCGCGCTCACCCGGAAGCACGCCGTTGACCAGAAGGTCCGCGATCTGCAGCGTGTCCGAGACCACTACTCGAATTACGTTCCGGAAACCGTCAAGCACCTGGTCATGGCGAATGTCGATGCGTCGGACCTCGCGAAGGTCGAGCGTGACGTGACGGTCCTCTTCGTGGACATCAGCGGCTACACGCGGCTGGCCGAGCGCCTGCCGGCCCACACGCTCAACACCCTGGTCGAGCGCTACTTTTCGGGCTTCTTCGACCGGCTGATCGAGGCAGGCGGCGACGTCAACGAGACGGCGGGCGACGGCCTCATGGTCATCTTTCAACACGGTGGGCCGGAGGAGCACGCGACTCACGCCGTGGACGCGGCGCTCATGCTGCTGGCGCTCACCGAGGCGCTCAACCATACGGAGGTGGAGACGCCGCTCGCCATCCACATCGGGATCAATTCGGGGGGCGCATACGTGGGGTCGACTCGCTTCGAGGGGCGGCGCGGGACGCGCTGGGCTTACACGGCGAGCGGGCTCGTCACCTCGGTGGCCGCCCGCCTGGCGAACCTGGCGCGGGACGGCCAGATCGTGGCGGGGCCCGAAACGGTTCGGCGCCTCGGCGACCGCTACCACCTTGAACCTGTCGGTGCGGTGCGTCTCAAGAACATCACGGAGCCTATCGAGGCGCAGCGCGTCTTTGGACCCTCGTCGAGCTACTGATCGGGGCGCGTCCGTGATTGGCCGCGAAGTCACCGCCGGGGACGAGCGGAAGCTCGCCGCGCTGGCCCGACGTATCGTCCGCTGCCGGCTCTGCCCGCGGCTCGTGAGGCACCGCGAGGCGGCCGCGGCCGACCCGCCGCGGCGCTACCGCGGTCAGGCCTATTGGGCGCGGCCTCTGCCCGCCTTCGGCGATCCCCGCGCTCGCGTTCTCCTCGTGGGTCTCGCGCCGGCCGCCCACGGCGGCAACCGCACCGGGCGCATGTTCACGGGAGACAGGAGCGGAGACTGGCTCTTTCGCGCGCTCTACGAGTCGGGGTTTGCCAATCAGCCGGCGTCGACTCATACAGGCGACGGGCTCGTGCTCAGCGGCGCCTACATCACGGCGGCGCTGCGCTGCGCGCCGCCCGCGAACAAGCCGCTTCCCGGCGAGATGCTCCGCTGCCAACCGTACTTGCTCGAAGAGCTGACGCTGCTCCGCGACGCGCGCGTGGTGGTCGCCCTCGGCAAGATTGCATGGGACGCGTATCTCCGCGCGCGGCGGGCGGCCGGGCTGCCGCTGCCCTGCCCGCTGCCGCGCTTCGGCCACGGCGCCCGCGCGACCATGCTCGACGGCACCGTGCTCCTCGGCTGTTTCCACCCGAGTCAGCAGAACACTTTCACGGGCAAACTGACACGTCCGATGCTGCGGCGAGTCTTCGTCACCGCGAAGCGCCTCGCAGCCACCCCCTCACCCTGCCAGTGACGGAGAGGCGAGGCGCGCTCAGGGCCGGCCCGCGTGGATCACCAAGCCGCCCAGGATGATGAGGGCGCCGCCGAGCCAGAGCGACGGCGAGGGGCGCTCGCCGCCGGCCCAGAAGGCCACGACCTGGCTGACGACGAAGAAGACCGCGATGTAGAGGCCTAACGTCCGGCCGAAGCCGAACGCGGGTTGGTTGACGAGGAGGCCGTAGCCCGCCAGCGCGAGGGCGCCCGCAACCAAGCCCCAGCGCCGCCCGCCCAGCCCCACGCGCATCAGGAAGTCGCCGGACACCTCGAGAGCCGCCGCCAGCGCGAGATAGATGATGGTCACCGGATACCTCCGCGTGAGGGTTCGCATGGCCGGCGCCGAGGTTGCCGGGCGCAGGGGCCCGTAGCATAATCGATTCATGCCCTTCCGACACGCGCTCAACGCCTGCTCACTTGCCCTGATGTGTCTGGCCGCGTCCATCGTCCACGCCGCGGAGACGCCGCCGGTCACCGAGACCGTGCTCGACAACGGGCTCCGCATCCTGGTCCTCGAAGACCACCGGAGCCCGATCGCCACCGTCCAGGTGTGGTACAGAGTCGGCTCGCGCAACGAGATCCCGGGGGCGACCGGACTCGCGCACTTCCTCGAGCACATGATGTTCAAGGGCACGCCATCGCATGGCAGGGGGCAGTTCGCGCGCATCGTGGAGGAGAACGGCGGGGAGGACAATGCCTTCACCTCCCACGATGTCACCGCCTACTACGTCAACATCGCGGCCGACCGCGTGGATCTCGTCCTGGGCCTCGAGGCCGACCGGATGCGCAACCTCCTCCTCGATTCCACGGAGATCGAGTCAGAGCGGCAGGTGGTGGGGGAAGAGCGGCGCACCCGGACCGAGGACGACCCCGACGGATACCTTTGGGAGGAATTTCTCGCGGCGGCGTACAGGGCCCATCCCTACGGCTGGCCGATCATCGGCTGGATGGAGGACATCCAGCGCATCAACCCGACTGAGCTGCGCACCTTCTACAACCGGTACTACCAGCCGAACAACGCCCTCCTCGTGGTAGCGGGCGACGTGGACACGCGGCGCGTGATCGCCCGGGCCCGCGAGGCATTCGGCCGCATCCCGCGCGCCCCCGCGCCGCCGCCCATGGACGGGGTCGAGCCGCCACAGCTTGCCGAGCGTCGAGTCCTGGTCTACAAGGCGGATGCCCGCGCGCCCATCGTCTACATCGGCTTCCACGTGCCGAACTACACCTCGAAGGACGCGCCGGCGCTCGAGCTCCTCTCGGTGATCCTCCAGGAAGGCCGCGCCTCGCGGCTGTATCGGAGGCTCGTGTACGAGCGACGGCTCGCGCTCTCCATAGGAGGCGACTACTCCTACCTCTCGCACGACCCCAACCTCTTCTGGTTCTCGGGCACGCCCCTGCCAGGGCAGACGCACGAGGCGCTCGAGCAGGCCATCATGGTCGAGATCGAGCACGTCAAGAACGAGCCGGTGCCCGAGGAGGAGATCGAGCGCGCCAAGAACCAGATCGAGGCGGCCTTTGTCTGGCGCCAGGACTCGGTCTACTCGCGGGCTTCGAGCATGGCCCGCTTCGAGCTGACGGGCTCGTGGCGGAACGGCGAGAGCTTCGTGTCCCTGATCCGCCAGGTGACGGCGGCCGACCTCCAGCGTGTCGCCCGCGCTTACTTCGAGACCGGCCGCCGCACCGTCGGCGTCCTGTTGCCCGGCGTGCCGCCCGCCGCCGCGGTCAAGTGACCGCCATGCGCTCCCGCTGGACCAAGGGGGCCGCCGGCCTCGCCCTCGTGGTCGCCCTGTCCGTCGCCGCCGCGTGGGCCGGGCGCCACCTGGGCGGCGGGGCGTCCAAGACCGTCGCCGTCACCGGTACCATCGAGGCGACCCAGGTGGACGTCAGCGTCAAGATCACCGGGCGCATCCTGGAGCGACTCGTCAAGGAGGGCGACAGGGTCACGCGCGGTCAGGTGCTGGTGCGTCTTGACGGCTCCGAGCTGGCAGCCGACGTCAGGCGCCAGGACGCGGCACTGCGCTCGGCCCAGGCGACGCTGCGTGATCTCGAGAAGGGGGCGCGGCCCCAGGAGATCGAGGATGCGCGGGCCGCCGTATCGAGCGCCGAGGCCACACGCGACATGACCGAGCGCGAATACCGGCGCAGCGATCAGCTGTACACGAAGGACCTGATCGCGGCCCAGGACGTCGACCGGGCGCGCCAGGCGTACGAGGTCGCCAAGGCGCAGGAGCGGAGCGCCCGCGAGCGGCTCGCGCTCCTCCTCGCCGGCTCGCGCCCCGACCAGATCGACGCGGCGCGCTGGCAGGTGACGCAGGCCGAGTCCGCGCTGGTCCATGCCCAGAGCCGGCTGCGCGAGGCGGTGGTCGTCTCGCCCATAAACGGCGTGGTGCTGAGGAAGAACCTCGAGGCGGGGGAGACCGCCAACCCAGGCGTGTCGATCCTGACCCTTGTCAACCCGAAAGACGTCTGGCTGCGCGCCTACGTGCCGGAGACGGAGGTGGGCCGGCTCAAGGTCGGTGACACCGCCGCACTGCGCGTGGACGCCTTCCCCAAGCGCGTCTTTACCGGGCGCCTCGTCGAGATCGGCTCGGAGGCCGAGTTCACCCCGCGAAACGTTCAGACCAAGAAGGAGCGGGTCACCCTCGTCTTCCGCATCAAGATCCAGATCGACAACCCGGACGGCCTGCTCAAGCCCGGCCTGCCCGCCGACGCCGATGTCGGATGACGGCTGTGCCGTCGTCACCCGCCAGCTGACGCGCCGCTTCGGCAAGCGCGTCGCGGTGGACCACCTCGACCTGCGCGTGCGGACGGGGGAGCTGTACGGCTTCCTCGGGCCCAACGGGGCGGGCAAGTCGACGACGCTCCGGATGCTCTGCGGCATCCTCGAGCCCTCCGGTGGCGGCGGCACCGTGCTGGACATCGACCTCGTGTCCGAGCCCGAGCGGATCAAGTCGGTCATCGGCTACATGTCGCAGAAGTTCTCCTTGTACGACGACCTGACCGTCGACGAGAACCTGACCTTTTACGCGCGCGTGTACGAGGTGCCGCGGGCGCAGCGCGCGGGGCGGATCGCGCAGATGGTCCGGATGGCGGACCTGACGGAGCGGGAGGGCCAGCTCGCGGGCACGCTCTCCGGCGGCTACCGCCAGCGGCTGGCGCTGGCCTGCTCCCTGGTCCACTCCCCACGGCTCATCTTCCTCGACGAGCCGACGGCGGGCGTGGACCCCGTCTCACGCCGCAACTTCTGGGGGCTCATCCGGCGGCTGGTCGACCAGGGCACGACCATCGTCGTCACAACCCACTACATGGACGAGGCCGAGCTCTGCGATACGCTGGGCTTCATCTACGAGGGCAAGCTCATTGCCCAGGGGCCGCCGGCCGTCATCAAGAGCGAAACGTTTCGGCGTCCGGTCATCGAGGTGGAGGTGGAGGACCTGCGCCGCGCCTCGGACCTTCTCGCGGACTGGGAGGCGGTCGAGGAGGTGGTGCGGGTCGGGACGCGGCTGCGGGTGGTGATGGCCCCGGGCGCCGCCGGAGCGCGGGACGTCGAGGCTTACCTCGAGCGCGCAGGGCTCGGCGTGCGCTGGGCCCAGGACGTCGAGCCATCGGTGGAGGACCTCTTCGTCTCGTTCGTGGACAAGGAGCGCAAGGCGCGGCTGCGCGAGCAGCTGCGGGCGCTCGAGAGTCCGTAGCGTGGGCTCACGGCTCCTCGGCATCATCGTGAAGGAGTTCATCCACCTCCGGCGGGACGTCCTCGCGCTGGTCCTGGCGCTGGGGGTGCCCGTGGCGATGCTCGGCATCTTCGGGTGGGCCATCAACACCGACGTCAAGCACGTGCCCACGGCCGTCTTCGAGCAGTCGGGCAGCGCCGAGGCGCGGAGCTTCCTCGAGGCCATGGGCAACAGCCAATACTTTGACGTGCGCTACTGGGTATCGAGCCACCGCGAGCTGACGCGCCTCATCGACAAGGGCACGGCCAAGGTCGGCGTCGTCATCCCTCCGGACTTCGGGCGGCAGCTCTCCCGCCAGTCCGCCGACGTCCAGGTCATCGTGGACGCGTCCGATCCGCTCGTGGCGACCTCGGCCGTGAACGCCGCCGCATCGCTCGGCGCCCAGCGGTCGCTCCAGATGATGGCGCGCACGCTTGAGGGCACGCCGCTCGGACGGCAGGGCGACCCGCCGCTCGACGTCCGCGTGCGCGCCTGGTACAACCCCGACCTCGTCTCGGCCATCTTCATCGTGCCGGGGCTGATCGGTGCGCTCCTGATGCAGACGACGATCACCGCCATGGCCGTGTCGGTCGTGCGCGAGCGCGAGAAGGGCACCCTCGAGGCGTTGATCGTGAGCCCGATCCGCCGCTGGGAGCTGCTCTTGGGCAAGATCATCCCGAACCTGCTCGTGGCCTACGGGCAGATGACCATGGCCCTGATCGTCGCGCACTTCGTCTTCGACGTCCCGATCCGCGGCAGCCTGCCGCTGCTCTACCTGCTGGCGGCAACCTTCATGCTGGGCACGTTGGGCATCGGCATCTTCGTCTCGGCGGTCTCGCGTACCGTGCCCCAGGCCATGCAGCTGGCGTTCCTGACCTTCCTGCCGTCCATCTATCTCTCGGGCCTCCTGTTCCCGATCGAGGGGATGCCCACCGCGGCTCAGTACCTGGCCTCCGTCATCCCGTTGACCTATTTCCTGCGCATCGTCCGCGGCATCGTGCTCAAGGGCGTGGGCTTCGGCTATCTGTGGCCGAGCCTCATTCCGCTGATCATCTTCGGGGTTGCAATCTTCTCGCTGGCCGTGCTCAAGTTCAGAAAGACGCTCGACTGAAAGGGGTGTCGATGCGATTCGTTCGCCTGTCGCTCTGCGTCGCGCTCGGAACCCTGGCTGTTGCTCCCGCTTTTGCCGGTCCGCTTGCGCAGCGCGAAGTCCTGCCCAACGGCGTGGTGCTGCTCGTGGCCGAGCGGCCGGCCATCCCCATCGTGGTGGTGCGCGTCTACCTGCCTGCGGGCTCCGTCCACGATCCGATCGACGCGGGCGGTCTCGCCAACCTGACTGCCGACGTGCTGACGCGCGGCACCGCGAGACGCACGGGGCCCGAGCTCGACAGCGCCATCGAGTTCGTCGGCGGCAGCCTCGAGGGCGCCGCCGATCGCGACGGCGCGACCGTCGGGCTCTCGGTGCTGAGAAAGGACCTGGCGCTGGGCCTTGATCTCCTGGCCGAGGTGCTGCTGCAGCCGGCCTTCCCGGAGGCGGAGATCAGGCGCCGGAGGGAGGAGATCGCGGCCGGTATTCAGCGCTCGGAGCAGGATCCGCAGACCGTGGCGGGCCGCACGATGGCCGAGCTGCTCTATCCGGGCCACCCGTACAGCCGGCCCGTGTCGGGCACAGTCGAGTCGGTGCGGCGGCTGACGCGGGAGCAGGTCGCGGCCTTTCACCGGGAAAACTACCGTCCCGACGTCGCGGTGATCTCCGTCGTGGGTGACGTGACGCGTGACGAGATCCGGCGCGAGATCGTGGCGCGATTCAGCAGGTGGACTGCGCCGGCCGCCCCGCGCCCCGATATCCCCCCGGCGCCGGCCTCACCGTCCGTCGAGGCGCGCCGCATCGCGCGCGACCTGACGCAGGCGACGGTATTGCTGGCGCGGCCGGGTATACGCCGGGACCACCCGGACTATTTTCCGCTCGTGGTCGCGAACTACATCCTGGGAGGCGGGTCTGCGTCCAGGCTCTACACGAAGGTGCGCGAGGAGCGCGGGCTCGCGTACTCGGTGTACAGCGGTCTGGGCTTCGGACGCTACGGCGCTTCTTATGTGGTGGGGCTCCAGACACGGCTCGAAGCCGTGGACGAGGCGGTGCGCCTGGTGAAGGAGGAGATGGCGCGCATGGGGCGCGAAGCCGTCACGCCGAGGGAGCTCGACATGGCCAAGTCGTACCTGATCGGCAGCTACCCGCTCCGGACGGACACGTCGGGCAAGATGGCGGGGCTCCTGACGACGGTGGAGGAGAACCAGCTCGGCCTGGACTGGCCCGACCGCTTCAAGGCGGGGATCTCGCGCGTCAGCGTAGCGGACATCAGGCGGGTGGCGACGACCTACATGGACCCGACGACATTCTCGTCGATCACTGTCGGCAAGTAGGTGGGGTCAGTTGCGCCCTCTCGGAGTCAGCGGGGTGTCCTGAAGAATCTCAGCACGTATTCCTTGTTCTGCGGGTACCACAGGTTGCCGAGGTGTCCTCCGTACGGATACAGGGTCACTTGATCCCCCAATCCGTGTTTGAGATCTTCGATTGATTTCGTGGTGGCAATGAAATCATCAGCGTTATGCATGAACTGCACTGCTGAATAGCCGCGCAGCCGCTCGAGAATCGGCGCCAGGGATCCCCGCTTCCAGAAGCTCTCTGCGTCAGCCTGTGGCTCCGCCGCCTGGAGCTTCCACAAAGGCACGGCGATCTTCTTGCTGTAGTCGCTGAACGTCAGTCCCTTGGCTTCCTGGAGGCGCTTCTTGGCCTGGTCCCGGGGCGTTTTCAGGACGTGTTGATCGTGGATGCTCTGGGTGACGTAGACCAGCTCGGGAAGCAGCGCTTGCAAATCCTCGGCAATGAGGAACTGGAGCTCGTCCGTCGTGAACCCGGCGAAGGCCTTGGCCAACTTGTCAAAGACCGCAGGGTCATCGCGCTTTTCTTTGGAGAAGGACTCGATGATGCCGAGCGCCTTCGCCACGAGCTGCCTGGATTTGTCCTTCCCAAACCTGTTCTGGAACGCATCCCACTCATCGACCTTCGTGAGGGCATAAGAGAGATCGAGGGGCGGGTTCACGAGAAGAAACTTTTCTATGCCGATCTTCCGTTCCTCGGCATCGATCACGCTCAGATACGCACCTTGTAGCGCCCCCAGGCTTGCGCCCAGGAAGTTGATTCTGGTTATCTCGAGCCGGTATCGGACTCTTAGTATTGGAAGAAGTTTTCGCATGGCTTCATACAGATCACGAGCGTCTTCCGGAGCGTAGCCTGGCGCGCCGCTTCGGCTCGCCGCCAGCGCGAAATTCCAGGTCATCGGGGAGGGTAAAATGACAACGTGGAAGCCCTCCCGATATAAGAGTACGGCGAAATACGTGGCCAGCCCGAAGTAAGGATTGGAGCCGATACCAGAAAGAATGAAGAGCAAGGGCGCTGGACGATGTTGGCGATAGAGGGCGACGCTCAGTTCGTCGCGCCCTTCGAGAAGAGGCACAGCATTTCGGCCGGGGAGGCCGGGCACACGGACCACCTCCCGCTTGGGCCGGTGGCCGAGACCATCGCCATCCAAGATGGCGGTGGTGACTGTCGCCAAATAGGGATCGCGATACGGATAGCTGTAGTCGTCGGCTTCGGCGAAGCTCCAAGAAAGACAGAGGGCAGTCAATACGACGAGGGGAATGCGCACCGTGAAGAACCTCCGTCGCCTTCTGGGGTAGGACCGCTGCATGGTCTTAGCCGGCTTCCTCCCGGTCGCGCGGCGCCTTGCGGTCGCGCGGCGTAGACAGGATACATGGTGGCAGCGGCTGCGCGCCAGCGCATTCGAACCTGGGTGAAGGTTTTGCGGCGTGTTCTCAGGCCGCCCTCCCGGACTTCAATCCGATAGGCAGGCGAGCTGTCGACCTCCTATCGAGGGTACGGCAGGACGGGCGAGTCGAACGGCAGCGGCGGGTACTCGCCGCCGACCCAGGGAGTGTCCCTTGGCCAGAGCTTGATGCGCTCGGCGTTGATCACGGGGTAGGCGTACGGCACGTCGCCGACGCGCCGCTCCGATCGCCCGGCGACGGTACCCAGGATTGTGAGCCGCCGCCCTGGAGCATAGATGGCCGGGTCGAGAAATTCGGGGGTGCGCACCAGGAAGCGGCCGTTTGTGCTGTCGCTTCGCTCGGGGACGTCGGCTGCGCGAAGCGGGCGCGAGAGGACTTCGATCTCGGTTTCTCCCGGCTTCGGGGTCGTCACCAGAACCTCCCCGCCCAGGATGACTCGTGCGCCGACGTGGGCCAGGGTGTCGCTTCGAAGCTCGCGGACGGTGAGGGCGCGGTCGGCGGAGCGCGCCAGATCCTGTGGAAATGGCGACGTCGCACAGCCCGCGCCGAAGACCGCGACAAGGACGAGCGCGCGCATGCAGAGACGGTACCGCCGGGGGGCGCGGCGTCGCAAGAGCCGCCGCGCCGTGTGCTAGAATACGCCCTCACATGAGCCGCAGATCGTCTTGGTACGGGTGTCTTCCGTTCCTGGTGCTGGCGGCGGGACTGATCGGCGTGGCGCCCGGCGAGGCCGTGTCGTTCGCGCTGACGGACCGCGACCGCGAGCAGGCCGTCCGTGCGGGCAAGAAGAGCGTCGTGACCGAGGAGTTCGGGACGGAATGGCGGCTCAAGGACGCGTCCGGGCAGACGCTCACTGTCATGACGCCGTTCCACCGGCTCGCGCTCGCGGCACGCAACTCCGCGTTTCGCAGCCGGGAGATCAAGCGCCGCGACGTCGAGTCGCTGATGAGAGACTACGAGGGTAAGATCGCGTTCCAGGTGAGGCTGCGGGGTAGCAAGGCGGATTTCGCCCGCTTCTACACGCCGACGCTCGTGGCGGGCGCGGAGGAGGTGAAGGCGAGCTTCATCCAGAATGAGCACACCGCATTCCGCGAGGACGACGGGCGGTACGTGGCGCAGTGCTTGTACGTCTTTCCGGCTGAACGGCTCAATCCAAAGGGCCGGGTGGTGCTGGTGGTCAGGGATCCCGACGAGCGGGAGGTCGCGAAGTTCACCGTTGATCTGGCCGCGATGCGATAGGCGCGGCGCACGGGGAGATCCGATGGTTACGAAAGAGCGGTTCGCGCAAGGCATGACGGTCCAGCAGTACCTCGATCGGATGGGCACCAACAAGGACACGTTCGTGAAGTTTCTCGGGGAAATCAAGGTCAAGCCCGAGGACAAGGCGGCGCTCGAGTCGCTCGGCAGGAAGCTCAAGTGCATGATCATCACCGAAGACTGGTGCGGCGACGCGCTCTACAACGTCCCCGTGCTTCTCAAGCTGATTGAGGGCAACCCGAACATTGAGACCCGCGTGTTTCTGCGCGACAAGAACCCCGACCTGATGGACCAGTACCTCAACAAGGGCATGTTCCGCTCCATCCCGGTCTTCGCGTTTTTCGACGAGAACATGAACGAGGTCGCCCGTCTGCTGGAGCGGCCACCCAAGCTGACCGAGGAGCTCGAGGCCAGGATGCTCGAAGTGCGCAAGGCGTTCCGCGCGGAGAAGCTCGAGCCGTGGCGGCAAGCCGTCGTGGGCGAAATCCGCACCCTTCTGAAAGTGTGAGGCGGCCATGAAAGCTATCCGGATCCATGCACCGGGAGGACCCGAAGCGCTCCAGTACGACGAGGTCGCCGAGCCCACGCCGGGCGCGGGCCAGGCCGTCGTCAAGCTCGCCGCCGCCGGCGTCAACTACATCGACGTCTACTTCCGCACGGGCGCTAACAAGGCACCGCTGCCGCTGATCCTTGGTCTGGAGGGCGCGGGGACGGTGTCGGCCGTGGGACAGGGCGTCGCCGACGTCAAGGCCGGCGACGCCGTGGCCTGGACCGGTGTGCCGGGCTCGTACGCCCAGATGACCGCGGTGCCCGCCGACCGGCTCGTGAAGCTGCCTGCCGGGGTGGCGCCGAAGGACGGCGCCGCCGCGATGCTCCAGGGCATGACGGCGCACTACCTCGTGAAGTCGAGCTATCCGCTGAAAAAGGGTGACACGTGTCTGGTCCACGCGGCGGCGGGCGGCATGGGCCTCCTGCTGTGCCAGATGGGCAAGATGCTGGACGCCACGGTGATCGGCACGGTCTCGACCGAGGAGAAGGCGGCGCTCGCCAAAGGGGCGGGGGCCGACCACGTCATCCTCTACACCAAGCAGGACTTCGAGCCCGAGGTCAAGCGCATCACCGGCGGGCGCGGCGTCGACGTCGTGTACGACGGCGTGGGCGCGACCACCTTCGACAAGAGCCTGAGCTGCCTCCGCCCGCGCGGCTTCATGATCCTGTTTGGCGCGGCCAGCGGGCCCGTGCCGCCATTCGACCTGCAGGTCCTGAACGTGCGCGGCTCGCTCTTCCTCCAGCGACCAAGCCTCAACCACCACATCGCCGCCCGTGGAGAGCTCGTGCAGCGCGCCGGCGAGGTCCTCGGCTGGATCCGCGACGGGAAGATCAAGCTCAGGATCGAGCACCAGTTCCCGCTGGCCCAGGCGGCTGACGCTCACCGGGCGCTCGAGGGGCGCAAGACCACGGGCAAGATCCTGCTGATCCCGTAGCGCGGGAGCGGCGTGAACATCGCGCAGAACCTCGAGCGGTCCGCGCGCCAGCACGCGGCGCGGACCGCGCTCGTCTTCAAGGGCCAGCGCTGGACCTTCGCCGAGCTGGACAGCGCAAGCTCCCGCGTGGCGTCCGGGCTCAAGTCCCTCGGCCTCAAGCCCGGCGACCGCATCGGCGTCCACCTGCCGAACAGCCCCGACTTCGTTCTGACGTACTACGCCGCCAGCAAGATCGGCGTGGTGCCGATCGCGCTCAACGTCACCTACGCGACGGAGGAGCTTGCGTACATCGTCGCCGACGGCGAGGCCGCGGCCGTCGTCACCGCGCCTGCCGTGGCGGGCCACCTGCCGCCTGCGGAGCGCATGCCGTCTGTCCGGCACGTGATCCGCGACGTTGGCGCGCTCGACGGCGACCCGTCGCTCAGGGCGATGGATCTCGACCGCGGAGAGGGCTGTGGCATTCTCTACACGTCGGCGACCACGGGCCGGCCGAAAGGCGTGATGCTGACCCACGAGAACGTGGTGTCGAACACCTGGGCCACCAACCACCACCTGCGCATGACGCCCGATGACGTCGGGTTGTGCGCTCTCCCGCTCTTTCACTGCTTCGGCCAGAACTTCATCATGAACGCGCTGGTCAACGCCGGGGCGGCCCTGGTCCTCCACGAGCGCTTCGTGCTCGACGAGTTCCTGGGCGCGATCGGCGCCCAGCGGGCCAGCCTTCTCTACGCCGTGCCGACAATGTACATCTTGATGCTGGGCACCGACCTCGCGCTGCGCGACCTCTCTTCGCTGCGGCTCTGCTTTTCGGCGGCGGCGAGCCTGCCGGCGGAGCCCGAGCGCCAATGGAAAGAGCGGACCGGCCACGACATCCACCAGGGCTACGGATTGACCGAGTGCTCGCCTTTCGCCTCCTACAACCACGACACGGCCTTCAAGCCCGGCTCCATCGGGACGCCGATCGAGAACGTCGAGATGCGGGTCGCCGACCCCGCCACCGGGCGAGAGGTCGGAGACGGCGAGCTGGGCGAGATCCTGATCAAGGGCCCCAACGTCATGAAAGGATATTTCAGAAATCCGGAGGCGACGGCCCGGTCGGTGCGCGACGGGTGGCTCCACTCGGGCGATATCGGCTACCGCGACCCGGAGGGCTACTTCTTCATCGTCGACCGCGTGAAGGACATGATCAACGTGTCGGGGTTCAAGGTGTTTCCCAGGGAGGTCGAGGAAGTGCTCTTCGAGCACCCCGCGGTCAAAGAGGTGGCCGTACTGGGCGCCCCCGACCCCCTCAAGGGCGAGAGCGTCAAGGCCTTCGTCGTCCTCAAGGATGGGCAGGCGACCGACGCGGAGTCGCTGCGCGCCATCTGTCGCGGCCGGATCGCCGCCTACAAGGTGCCGGAGGCCGTGGAGTTCATCGCCGCGCTGCCCAAGAGCCCCACGGGCAAGGTCCTCAAGAAGGACCTCCGCGCCCCGCGGTAACGGGGCCCACCCATGGCCGGCCGGCGTTGGCTGCGCGTGTCGCTCGTCGTGGTTGTCGCGTTCCTCGCGCTGGTCGTGGGGACGCTGGCGATCCTGCCGAGCCTGCTCGACACGCCGGTCTTCCACGCCTACATCAGCCAGGCGGCCGGGCAGGCCGTGGGCCGCCCGGTGAAATTCGCGTCCCTGTCCGTCTCGCTGCTTCCCCTGCCGAACGTGAAGCTCCAGGGACTCGAGATCGCGGACGATCCGCGGTTCGGCAAGAGCCCCCTGCTTCAAGTAGGCGAGGTGCGCATGGGCGTGCGGCTCAAGCCGCTGCTCTCGCTCAGGATCGAGCTGGCGAGCATCACGCTCGATAAGGCGCGGGTCGAGCTGGTCGAGGCCGGCGGGCGCTGGAACGTCGCCACGCTGGCCGCCCCGACAGCTCCGCCCAAGCCCAGTGCGCCGAGCGTGCCGGGTATCCCTGGCACGGCCACCGTGGGCAGCGTGATGGTCTCGCGGGTCCGCCTCAGGGACGCCGTCATCCACGTGAGACGGCGCGGCGGGAAGGACGGCGATCTCACGATCGACAGCATCAACGCGACCATCTCCGGCGTGGGCGCACCGGACCTGGACATCCGTGGCGACGCGAAGATCGAGCCGGGCGGGCTCAAGTTGCGGGACATGCACGTGGTCGTGAGCCTGCGGGCGGCCGAGATGCCGATCAAGGGCTCCGTGAGCCTGGAGGGCGAGGACGTCGCTCCGCTCGCGCGCGCGTTCCTGGTTACCTCGCCCGCCCTCTCGGGTCCGGTGAAGGGGAAGCTCGAGTTGTCGGGCACGGCCGCACGGCCCGGGGCGACGGGGCAGATCGATCTTTCCCGCGCAACCCTCTCCCAGGACCGGCCGCAGTGCCCGCCGCCCACGAGGCGCCAGCTGCCGCTCCAGACGGTGCGCGTGCCGGTCGTGCTGAAACCCGGATTCTTCGAGAGCGCGCCGCTCCGGGCCGAGGTAGGCAAGGGCACGGTCGCGCTCAGGGTCACCGCGAGGCTCGGCGAGGCCTCGCCGCTCCTGACGCTCGGCGACATCAAGATCGCCAAGGTCGAGCTCCAGCCGGTCCTCCAGGGCTATCTCTGTCAGGGCTTCGCGGTTTCGGGTCGACTCGACCTCGACGGCGAGCTCTCGATGCGCACGGCCGACGTGTGGCGCACGATGAACGGCACGGGCCGCTTCACGGTCGGTTCGGGACGTGTCGTGGGCGAGGGAGCCCTCGCGCTCGCCCGCCAGATCCTCCAGGCCGGCAGCACGATTGACCGGGCGCTCCGCGGCGACTTCTCGGGCCCCGCCAGGACGGCGCTCGAGTTCCAGTCGATCACCGGCTCCTATCGGATCACCAACGGTCTCGCGCGGACGGACGACCTCGTCTACCAGGCCAAGGATCTCAAGATGACCGCGACGGGTACCTATGCCCTCGCCGACGGAAGCACCGACATGGCGGTGGTGATCACCCAGAGCGGCGGGCAGTTCCGTGCCCAGGTGACCGGAAGCGGCGGAGCGTTCCGCGTCGTGCCGACGGAAATCAAGGTCAGGGACCCCGCGGCAGTCAGGAAGTTCCTGGACCGGCTGTTGCGCTGAAGCGCGCCCCGCCGAGCTTGCCCAGCTCGACGAGCCCCACGAAGAAGGCGTAGAGCTGATCGTATTCGTCATAGCGGGCCTGGCCGAGCCGGGCCACGGTGTCGGCGCGCAGCCCGTGGAACATTTCCCGCCGCCGCCTGAGGATGCCCACCCACGATGCCGAGAGATCCTCGGCTTCGATCGCGCCGAAGCCCGCCCGCGCCAGGAGCGACTTGTAGCCCGGGATGCTCTGGAGCGTGACGGCGACCATCCACTCCTGGAGCCGGCGGCGCTCGCCGTCGCCGAGGCGCGCGGTGGCGATCCAGTCGCTGAAGGCGATGCGGCCGCCCGGCAGCAGGACGCGTCGGCACTCGGCAAGCACCCGGCCCTTGTCCGGGACGTGCAGGAGCCCCTCCTGGCTGACCACGGCAGTGAAGACCTCGGAGCCGAAGGGCAGGCTCTCCGCGTCCCCCCGCACCATCCGCACGAGCCGCCCGAGACCGACCCGCGCGGTCAGGCGGCGGGCGCCCGCAGCGCGGTCGGGGTTGAGGTCGATGCCGGTCACACGCGCGCCCCAGCGGCGGGCGATGAACCGCGCGGGTCCTGCCAGCCCGGCGCAGACGTCGAGGACCCGGCTCGCTGCGTCGATGCGGGCGAGCCGCCCCAGCGCTTCGACGGCTTCGAGACCGCCGTAGTGGTCCTGGTCGAGGTCGTACAGGTCCTCGGGCTTGAGGCGATCGAGGTCCTTGCCCTGGCGTCGCAGGGCGTCCACGATCTGGCCCTCGCTGATCGGGTGGCGGCTGTAGAAGTCCACGACGGGCGGAACGGGCAGATCCATGCGGGGGAGTATACGGGCGGGCGCGCCGCGGGGCGAAGTGTTGCCCAGAGTCCGGCCGTGTGGTACAAGACAACCGCTGTCATCGCGCGTGTCGAGGAGGCGGGTAGAAGATGAGCGACGCCGCTGTCAATCCGCTGAAGGCCGGTCTCGAGGACGTTGTCGTTTCCCCCTCGGACATCTGCTTCATCGACGGCCACCAGGGCCGCCTGGTCTACCGGGGCTTCAACGTGGACGATCTGGCCGAGCAGTCGAGCTTCGAGGAGGTGACCTACCTCTTGTGGTACGGCAGGCTCCCGACACGCAAGGAGCTCGACGCCCACGTCAAAGCGCTGTCCTCGACGGCCAACCGCAACATCCCGCCGAAGCTCACCGCGATGCTTCGATGCTTCCCGAAGAAGACGACGCCGATGGAGATTCTCAGGACCGGCGTGTCGGCGCTGTCGGCCTTCGACCGGGATGCGGCGGATAACTCCCGCGAGGCGACGCTGCGCAAGACCATCCGGCTCACGGCGCAGATGCCGACGCTCGTTGCCGCGTGGGACCGCATCCGCCGGGGCAAGGCGCCCGTGGCGCCCGATCCGCGACTGTCGCTCGCAGGGAATTTCGTCTACATGATGAGCGGAAAGACGCCCACCCCGCTCGCCACGAAGACCTTCGACGTCGCCCTGATCCTCCACGCCGACCACGAGTTCAACGCCTCGACCTTCGCCGCCCGCGTGACCGCCGCTACGCTCTCGGACGTCCATTCAGCCGTGGTCTCTGGCATCGGCGCGCTCAAGGGGCCGCTGCACGGCGGCGCCAATGAGCAGGTCATGCGGATGGTCGAGAAGATCAAGGATCCGGCCAAGGCCGAACGCTGGATTCGCCAGGCTCTCGCCGACAAGGCGCGCATCATGGGCTTTGGCCACCGCGTGTACCGCGTGGAGGACCCGCGGGCCAAGCACCTCAAGCGCCTGGCGCTCGAGCTCGGCCGGCAGGCCGGCAGCACCGCGAACGTCGAGATCCTCGACATCGTGGCGAGTGTGGTGTCCGCGGAGAAGAACATCTTTCCCAACGTGGATCTCTACTCGGGCGCGGCGTACGCGTCCATGGGCATCGCCACGGACGAGTTCACGCCGATCTTCGCCATGAGCCGGGTCGCCGGCTGGGCCGCGCACGTGCTGGAGCAGCACGGCAACAACCGGCTGATCCGGCCGCGCTCCGACTACACGGGCCTCACGGACGAGAAGTACGTCCCGGCCGCCCAGCGCTAGCCCGGCCGCCAGCGTCGTCCTGGTCGTGCACAACCAGGAGGCGCTCACGCGAGCCTGCCTGGAGAGTCTCCGGTCGACCACCGTGCCTTTCGATCTCTGCGTGGTGGACAACGGCTCGACCGACGGCACCGAGGTCTATTTCCGCCGCTTCGCCCCGCGGTACCCGCTCCGCTACGAGCGGAACGCCGCTAACGTGGGCCTGATCAGCGCGCTCAACCAGGGAGCGCGGCTCGCCAGGGGCGCGGTGGTCTGCTTCCTCCACAACGACACCGAGATGCGGGAGCCCGCGTGGCTCGAGCGGTTGGTGGCCGCCCTCGGCGACGGCAGGCGGGTCGGGCTGGCGGGACTCTACGGGGCGCGGCGGGTCAGGCGAGACGGGCGCTACGTCGGGCGCACCATCGTCCACTGTCTCGAGGACGGTCCGGGCATGGCGTCGCCCGTGGTCGAGGTGGCGGCGGTGGATGGCGTCTGCCTCTGCCTCCGGCGCGCGCTGTTGGACGAGATCGGCGGCTTCGACGAAGGCTACGGGTTCTTCCACGGATACGACCGCGATCTTTCCTTTGCGGTGCGGGAGCGTGGTCTCGCCTGCGCGGTCGTGGACGCGCGCTTCGTCCACCGGGGCGGCGGCACGCGCACCGGAGAGCGGGCGCCCGTGGTGGCGGCGGAGGACCTGGAGCAGCGGCGGCAGGCCATGGCGCGCTTCGCCCGGAAGTGGCGGCACCGCCTGCCGAGCGACGTCCGGGGGCTACCGGAGCGCATCTTCAACTACATCGGCCGGCGAGCCGAGCGAGCAAGCGTATGATTCCGTTCGTCAAGGGGCATGGGCTCGGCAACGACTACATCGTCATCGACGGCCGTGACCTTCCGGCGCCGCTGACGGTTCCGCGGATTGTACGTATCTGTGACCGCAACTGGGGCGTCGGCTCTGACGGGATCCTGCTCAAGGTGCCGGCCTGGGCGGGCGCGGATTTCGGGCTGCGCATCCTGAATCCCGACGGCAGCGAGGCGGAGAAGTCCGGGAACGGACTCCGCATCTTCGCCAAGTATCTCTGGGACCACGGCCACACGAAGGAACCCGTGTTCACCGTTGACACCAAGGGAGGGCGCGTGGAATGCCGCTGCTACCCCGTCCACGGGCGCATGAACCTCGTCACGGTCGATATGGGGCGCTGCACCTTTGTGGCTCCCGAGATTCCCATGAACGGGCCGGAGCGTGAGGTGATCAACGTGCCGCTCCAGGTGGGCGGCGAGACGCTCCTGGTCACGGCCGTGTCGGTAGGCAACCCGCACTGCGTGGTCTTCGTGGACACGCTGGACGAGGCGCGTGTGAGGGCGTTGGGACCGCAGATCGAGCGCCACCCGGCCTTTCCCAATCGTACCAACGTCCAGTTCGCGCGCGTGGCCTCGCGTTCGCAGGTGGACATCCTGATCTGGGAACGCGGGGCGGGCTATACGCTGGCGTCGGGCTCGTCCTCATCCGCCGTCGCGTGCGCGGCGGTCAAGAATGGATTGTGCGACCACGGCCTCGTCATGGTGCGGATGCCCGGCGGCACCCTCGAGGTCGACGTCCGGCCCGACTGGTCCATCCGGCTCAAGGGCCCCGTGGAGGAGGTCTACGCCGGCACCTTCTCCCGCGACCTCATGGAGGCGCTCAAGGCCTAGCGCGCGCCTCCGCTTGCGGCATGACGAGGCCGCCCGCTAGCCCCAGGCGCCTTCGCCGGCCTTCGGCGGAGCCGAGGGCGGGGTCTTGGGCAGGCGCATCGCCCTGGCGACCAAATTGTCGCGGACGCGGTCGGGGACGAGGAGCGCCATCGCCGCCTGGATCTTCGCCTCGCGGCCGACCACGTAGCGGGTTCTGGGCTTCGCGGCCGTGAGGGCGTGTGCCACGGCGCGCGCCACTTTGACCGGATCGACGGCGTTCTTCGCGGCGTGCGCCGTCGTCTTCTTCAAGGCCTCGAGCGCCTCCGAGTAGAGCAGGAAGGTCTCTGGCGGGGCGGCGACGAGCATCGCTTCGGCGGTCTTGGCGGACTTCTCCCAGATCGGCGTGACCACCGCCCCCGGCTCGATGATGGACACCGAGATGCTCCAGGGCTGGAGCTCGAGTCTGAGCGCGTCGGTCAGCGCCTCGAGGGCGAACTTGGAAGCGCTGTAGGCGCCCGTGAACGGCGTGGCCATGCGGCCTGCGATCGATCCCATGTTGACGATACGGCCGCGGCCCGCCCGGATGAGAGGCAGGAAGGCCTGCGTCACCGCGACCTGGCCGACCACGTTGATCTCGAGCTGCCGTCTCAGATCGGGCAGGGGAAGGAACTCGATCGGTCCCGGCACCACGATCCCCGCGTTGTTGACGAGCCCCGCGAGGCCGGCGGCTCCGACAGCGCCGGCGACCGCGCTGGCCGCGGTCGAGATGGAGACGGTATCCGTGACGTCGAGCGAGACGGGAGTGAGCCGCGCCGAGCCCTGGTCCCGGAGCGCCTCGGCATCGCCCTGCTTGCGCACGCCCGCGAAGACTCTCCAGCCCAGCTGGTCCATATGGAGCGCGCACGCGGCGCCGATGCCGGTCGAAGCGCCCGTGATCACGACCGACTTTGCCGTGGCCATGCTCAGAGGGCGTCCGACAGCCGCTTGGCGGCTGCCCCGCCCACGAGGGCGGCGGCGAAGGTGATGACGAAGGCGGCGAGCGTGGGTCCGGCGCCTGGGACCATCGGGGCCAGGGCTGGTCTCGCGGCGATGAACCAGCCGCCGACGCTGAACAGCAAGAGGCTGAACGCGACGGTGGACGCAACGGGGCGGCGGCGGGCGTCCACGAGCGCCATCCCGACGACCGCTGCCGAGCCCATGTACAGGAGCGGCAGGCCGCCCACCCGGCCCGGCGCCACGCCGTTCTTCTTCGCCGTGATGTTGGCCACCGCGATGGGCGAGGTCGCGTCCTTGGCGATCTCCTCGTCGATGACGGACACCGGCTGCATCAGCTCGAAGCCCGCGCGTGCGACCGAGAGCCCGGCCATGCCCACGAGCGCAACGACGACAAGGACGAGCGCCGGCGTCCAGCGGTTTCCCGAGAGCCGCGCCGCCGGCACCAGGGCGAGCGGCAGGAGGAAGGCGGCGATGACAGCGAAGGTGTAGAAGCGGACTCCGCCGTAGAGGAAGGCGATGCGGAACGACGGGTCCACGACGAGGTGGAGGCTGCCGTACAGCGTCGCGCCCGTGAGGACCATGGCGGCGAGCCGGGCGCCGCCGCCGGCGGGGTAGACCTCGCGCGTGATCGTGAGACATGCCCAGGCATTGATGACCGCGCCCAGAATGCCCATGAGATGCGGCGGGCTCCAGAGCGTCACGTCAATGCCGAAGAGCCGGTGCCAGAGGTCGTCGATGGGCGCGGCGATGATGGTGACACCGATGCCCCAGGCGGCCAGCTGGAAGCCGCGGCTGCCGCGGAGCCCCAGCACCCGCATGTCGCCCGTCCCTCGCCACGTCTCCCAGAAGAGCACGCCGAAGGAAAGGAAAACGGCCGCGCTCACGCCCGCATAGGTGATGAGATGCGGCGGGATCCAGAAAGAGTCGCGCCCGATTAGGACATGCCACTGGATATCCCACTGCACGCCCCAGCCCGTGATGATCTTCGAGGCCAGCAGCGCCCAGAGCGCCGCCCGCTTGAGTTCGAGCGCCTCGGCCGGCGCGCGGACGGCAGCGAAGCGAAGATCGCTCGCGCGGGTGCTCACGAAATCGGTCTACTTGGCTGCGGGCGGTTCGACCGAGACCACCGTGACGTCAAAGAAGAGCATCTTGCCCGCCAGCGGGTGGTTGAGGTCGAGCAGTACGGTCGTGTCCTTGACGGCCTTCACGGTGACGGGACGCGGCTGCCCGTTCTGGCCGCGGGCCAGGAGGCGCGTGCCCACCACGGCCGCACCCTTCGGCAGCGCGTCCTTCGGCACCTCGGCCTCAGACTTGGGATCCACGGTGCCGTAGGCGTCCTCCGGCTTGACCGTGATCTTCTTGCTGTCCCCGACCTTCATCCCCAGGAGCGCCCTGTCCAGACCCGGGATGATCTGCTGCGCGCCCTGCGTGAAGGCCAGCGCCTCCTTGCCGGTGTTGGTGTCGAGCACGGCGCCCTTGTCGTCCTTGAGCGTGTACTCGATCTTGACCGAGGAGCCTTTCTCGACTTCCGCTTTGGGCTGCGCCCCCGCGGGCGCGGCGGCCAGCAGGACCACCAGCGCCAGCAATGTGCCGAGGGAACGCATCATCCGACCTCCGAAGTGCCGACGTGGGAATTAGAAGAGTAAAACCAGCTTACACCCGCCCGAGCCGAGCCGGCAAACTTCCGCTCGGTCGCGCCGCGGGGCGGGATGAGGGTGCTCGCGGGCACGGTCCGGGAGGGGCCGAATCGGAAGACTGATCTGGGGCGACGGCCGACATTCGTGTTCTCACTCCCTTCAAGACATTATATTGATGGAAGAAGGACGGCTCAGGGTTTGAATTGCCTGAGCACCGCATGAAAGTCGCCGACAGAACGGAGCCACACGCATGAAAAAAGCCTTGGTATGCGGAGCCGGAGGGTTCATCGCCGGCCACCTTGTCAAGAAACTCAAAGGTCTCGGATATTGGGTCCGCGGAGTAGACATCAAGGCCCATGAATGGGCCCCGGCCTCGGCCGACGAGTTCATGCTTCTCGACCTTCGGATCGAGGACAACTGCACCGAGGCGCTCACCCTGAGCCAGGGCAAATTCGACGAGGTCTACCAGCTGGCCGCGGACATGGGCGGCATGGGGTTCATCCATTCGGCCGAGACCGAGATCATGCACAACAGCATCCTCATCAACGTCTACATGAC
>Ga0214472_10001031_pt1 | contig 32471 bp, 26 predicted proteins | sample RVTome_6_FD_207662 | JGI IMG/M metagenome (GOLD analysis project Ga0214472, IMG submission 207662) | Soil microbial communities from uranium-contaminated site in the Upper Colorado River Basin, Wyoming, United States - RVT140D175 | ecosystem: Environmental > Terrestrial > Soil > Contaminated >...
GCCCAGCCAAAGTAAATCGCCCCATTGCTCCCCGGCTCTGTCCGGCTGCTAAAGGCGATATTGCTGCCATTGATATAGTTGGCAAACATAGGGTTGGTGATCGACCCGTTCCACATAGTCTCTGACAGCGTATTGGCCATCCGCTCCACATCTTGGAGACTGAACACCAACCCTGATTCATGCATATAGACCATCATCATGGCCTCTCTATTGGCATGCGAGGTGTCGGGGACGCCTGCATAATTGCCACCGTATCCGTAGGGAATAATGCCATTGTCCCAAATCCAGCCAGTCCCGTAGGCTTGCAGATGTCCCTTAAAACCTTGACCAAGGCCCGTGGCAAGACTCCGATGCAGAGGATCTCCCGTGGCTTGATACAAGGAGGCCAGAATGATCCCCGCCAGGCTACACTTGTCGTCCCAAATTAGCCCGCCCGAGCAAACCTTGACGCTGTTGTAGACCTTTTTGTACCAATACTGGATCACGTGATCGTCGACGAATCGAATATAGCGCTGGGCATCTGCCTGGTACTTGGCGTTGAACGCCGGACTGGTCATGATCACCGCAGCCGCCCGGGCGATGGGCCCGAGAGTTTGGTACATGTAAAGTTGCGTCGGCCTGCCGTTGCTATCCAACGGGGCCCACTCCAAATATCCGTCGCCGTTTAAATCTTTTGCCTTACTCAGCATATTATCCAGGTACTGCATGGTCGTCTTCAGCGAGGCCTCGTCTTGACTGGCTTCAACGGCTGAAAGCATCCCCACGAGATAGTAACTGGTGTAATAATACTCCGATGAGTCGCCCACCAGCGATTCCTTCTCGAGCACCGAGTTATATTGGCTTACATAGCCCTTATGCAGAGTGAGAAAATCTAATAAACCCGTAGCAGCGTTAACAGTGCCGCTGCCCAGAGAGATAAGGCAGGCCAGAAGCGCGGCAAAAAACTTGCCCCGGTAAAAGTATAGCAGCCTACGAAAAGATAATTGAAACAAAAATGGCCTCTTGAGCTGGAAGTTTCGTTCTTAAACCCAGTTAGCTTACCTTAGCAGCTTTGTCTTTCGACGGGTTTTCACGCCGCGCATCTCTAAAGGAGTTGCTGCGCCAAATCGGGATGGTTTCCTTCGTTGTCACGGGAGAGCGATTGTGTGTGAGAATGTCGCGGTACAAGTGAACGAGTTTCTCGCTCTCAGAGTTCCAGTTAAAACGTTCGTGGACCAGTTTCTTACCAGCGTTGCCCATCGCGGTCGCGATGTTAGGATTGCGGATTAGGAATTCAATGGCGTCAGCCGTCTGTTTGATGCTTGTGGGGTCGACGGGTATCCCCACTTCAGCCTTCCCAATCAATTTACCGAAACTCGGAAAATTCGAGTAGATCAAGGGAAGTCCAAGGGTCATGCATTCAAACATCTTAATCGGCAAACTGTTGACGCTGTTGGATATAGGAAGAATATTGATAAGGCCGATGCTGGCGCGAGATTGAAGCGACATAGCATCGGTATGAGACATAAAACCCAAATCGTGTACTTGCCCGCTCACACCTTCTCTCTGAGCAATAGCAAAAATTCCGTCTTTATGAGATCTCGGCGACCAGTTCCCGGCCAACCATAGGCGAGCGGCTAAGCCCCGACGACGCAAAACTCCGAGCGCCTGCACCGAAGTTCCCAGATTCCGATCAGCTTTTAGCACTCCGGCAAAAACGCATGTTCGGCCGTCGCGCGACTGCGCTCCGTTGTTTCCTTCTGTACAGGGCTCGGAAAAATTTCTGATGACGTTAACCTTAGAATGGAGATTCGAATACCGGACGGCAATGTGGTCGGTCGCCGCGACAATAGCCGCACAGCGCTTGACCAAGCGCCGCTCCGCCTGATCCCAGAGTATTCTGATTAGAGGACGAAGATGTTTGGGGAGCCATGGTCGCTCCATCAATGTATCCAGATAAGATTCATGAACGTCAAAGATAACGGGCGAACCTCCGGTCCGCGCAAGCACGGGTCCCAAAAGGTCTGGCTCGTGAACATGGTAGAGGTCGGCTGCTATTTTTGATGCATAGCTAGCCACTTTCCAACGCCTTTTGAACCTTTCATAGCGATTCTGAAAGGCGGGCAACGGATGGACGATGACCCCATTTGAATTCACGCGTTGGCCAGGTGTCCCGGTCGCGATGAGATGGACTTCGTAGCCTGCTCGGACCAATGAAACACATTGCTTGTGAAACACGCGACTATCGTCAGCGGTGTGACCTGAACAGACGTGACAAATTTTCATATTCATTCGCCCGTGCCCGAAATTCGTCAGCAATGATTTGCCATGGGACTCGTCGGTGGTATTTGCCGGCCTCAACCGGTTAGTTCTGCTAGCGGACGGTTGTTTCAGCTTGAAAGGCAGAAGAATGAAAATACAAACTTCGACTTGTTCAACCTTAAATCGCGCGTGAATGGGGAATTTACGTGCAAACCTCGACGCTATAACGACGTTGTTAGAACCAGTAGCGTAGTCCTTCTAAGCTTCGTTTGATATCATTCAAAAGATTCTCTTTCGGGTTAGCTCTCCAGTTCCCAGGATGTACGAGGACATGGATTGCAGGAGCACCGGTAGCCAAAGCTCTTAAGGGATCTTCAGGTTTCCACGGATCGGGTTGACTTCCCGTATCTGCATAGCGTCCGCTGAGGTGTCGGTTGAAAACCTCATCATAAACCTCTAATTCTACGCCGACTTCTCGGCGAAAACGATCATCTCTTAAAATCTCCCAGTTACACATCCCGAGTTTGCGATTAACAAAATCGCCGTGGGAAGCAACGGTTGTCATGGGCAGTCCGCTGCGATTCCTAAGAGAATTGAGATTGGATTTAAACCTCTCTCTCATCTCGGGAATTTTGGGTAAAACATCCGCGCGACTCTTGTGGCGCCTCTCTTTGGCCATCGCCGCCAATTCTTCAAAGTGGTAACTCGCCTCCCCTCCGACGCGTTCAATTTCCTGCATCAGCGGTATGTCAACCGTGGACAAACGAAAATAGTAAGAGCTTTTTACGCCAAGGACCTGCTCAATCGCCCACATCGATCTGGCGGCGGTGACGTCCGTGTCTACATCGTGGCGAAGTACGAAGTACTTTCGGTCGGGCTCCAGTTGTCCACTTTTGATCTTGTCCCAGAACGAAGCTACGGAGCAAATCTCATATCCCTGAGCCAACACTTCATGCAACAAATCTCTATGGATGCTGAGTCGCGAAGGCATCAAGAACTCTGCATAAACACGAGACCAAAGACGGATTAGCTTGTCGCTTCCCATACCCAATTGACCTTGTAGGGTTTAAATCCAAGTCGGTCCTTGAAATAGCGGAGTCCATCCCGAGCTCCGAAGAAGGTGTCGTACACGGCCCAAAGAGGTAAGTGTCCACTCCTTTTGCGCTCGATCATCTCCCGAATGACTTCACTTACAAGCAGGTACATGATCCCTTTGTCGAGGTCGTCACCATGGCCGAGTAAAGTGGAGAAAATAAACATCTCACCGTATATGGGCGTGTGGGCATAGGCTTTCAAGACGCCATGGGCGTCGGTAACACCGTAGAAGATACGCGCGTTCTTAAAAGCTTCTTTTATCGATTCCATGCTCAAATAGCCCGCCGGGAGCGAGCTTCCCTGTCGCACCTGCATAGAAGTATTAATCGCGAGAATCTGGTCGACATGTACAATCGGATCGATACTCGCGAATTTATATCCAAGAGACATAGCACGTCGCCGCTTTCGTCGAAGTAGTTCCTTCTGCTTTCCCTCTAAATATTCGTCAAAATGAACGGGCAGCCAAAGCAGGCCAACGCCCCATCGCTTGTTTTGAATGAGCTTATATTTCGGATGCGGTTTAGTGAAGTAGTCGTATGATCTTTTCCCGATCTCATCGCCTGACATCCGGATCTTCACTTCCGGTAAGGACAAAATTTCATTTATTAACCGAAGAAAGTGTATCATTCAGCTACCAAAGCAAACAAACTGAAAAGTAATCGAACGTACTGTATCGCTTCTTTTTTGTCGTCTGGGTTGGGAAATATTTGCCAGCCACATTTTTCGTAGAGCCGCCGCGCAGCTTTATTTCTTTCGTTGACAGACAGCACTAACGCCCGCATTCCAAACTCCCTGGCTCTTGCCTCGAACGCCTGCATCAAATGCAGCCCGACCTGCTTTTCCCGGGCCGATGGAGAGACCGCAATGTGGGCAAGCACCATTGTCGGCTCGGAGATCTCAGGTTCCGCTGTTGGCTCGGGAAGCTCAGGTTTCGCAAGATCGGTTTGAAAATGCTCCAAGGCGCGCCTGAGTCGAGCCATGACGGTATTTCGAAATCTTCCATTAAGCAAAAGCCACGGTCGCAGCATCATTTCCCGTGCCTCAACTCCGCGTAAGTCACAACCTTTGCGCCTGATGTATTTCAGAGGGGCTCCAACAACATAACCTATAACCCTACCCTTAATGTCAGTTGCAACGAATGCAATTGCTTGCTCTGCACAAAGAAACCATCTTATACAACTCTCCGCATATCTTAGGCCAAGAGGACTCTTAAATGCCTGAAGATGCATCATAGCCACCGGGCGAAGCGTCTCAATGCCGATGGGAAATATGTTCACACCGAGCATATCCCTAACATCCTGGCCCACTCAGGTCGAGATAAACCGGAACCTGTTTAGGCGTCAAGTGTCTTACTTGTATGGTAGAGAGGACTTTCATGAATCTTTTGAGTTCGTTCACCGTCTCGTCAAGCGTCCCAGCTTTGACAAGAGACCGAACGACACACGTTCATATCGATATACGGGCAAGTCGGTCTTCTCGAAGCCGAACTGTTCTTTGAATTCATTAAGACTTGGGACACCGGGGGTCCAGTCGCCGTACACCACCTGCTTACATCCCGTAAGGTCCCGGCAGTACTCAAGGAATGAAAAGACCAAAGCGTCATTCGGGCGCAATTTCATGCAATCCGAATGACTCTTGCCCGCCGAAATATACATGGTAGATGCAATTAAATAAGCATAAAAGTAAGCGGCCAGTTTTTTATCCACGTACGCGCCCCACCACTCCCGATCTGGAATTGAGTACTCTCTAATCATGAAGTCTGTCCATTCCTTACGGTATTTAGTGTAATACTCGGGCGGTTGTCCGTGTCCCGTGCGTTGCGCGGTGGAAATGCTTATCTCGTTCATACGATCCAGAACGGGCGCAATGGCATCGATCCGGCGTATCTCAACCTGCTTTAAGGCCTTTCTCACCGAAGTGCGCCGACCCATCTTGAGTCGCTCGATATTGAACTCGCGCAAACCCTCGGACGGCAGCGACATAATCGACCAAGTGCGTGTGGCATGGCGCCGGTCCGGCACCAAATGACTATATCCGATCAGCGAATGTCGGAGGCCCGGAACTGAGGAACGAGGAAGCAATTCCCGTAGCGGATCAACCGGTTTGCAATAAAACGGCGCGACCTTATGCCACCACACACCGGCGTGGAGGTGAACAGAATATCCAGCCTTGCCTAATGCGATTGCAACAGTGCGTTCGTCCATGGGTACGAGTATGTCCGACAGCGGTTAGTTTTGTTTGAAGCATATCGGGTCATGATTGCGAGCGAGGCTGTTTGACTACGCAGGCGATATATTGAACAGCCTTTGCCATATTCTTCCGAACCATGAATCGCTCCATCACTTGTGCCTTGCCCTTCTGTGCTAGACGAAATCGTTCATCAGCAGACCCTGCCAAGCGCAAAAGCGCCGCCGCAAACGACGCAAAATCCAACGGCGGCACGGCCACGAGCGCACCGCTGTCCTCGTCAATCTCATGTACGGGGGGGATGGCGAATGCAACCGCTGGAACCCCCATGGCCATTGCCTCAAGTAAACTGTTAGGCATACCCTCTTGGTGACTCGTAAAGGCAAAAATGTCCGCGGCGCAAAGATACTCCCAAACCTTGGCGGGATTGCATGATGAAAGGAGTATCACTCGTTGGCCGAGACCCGGAGTTTGAGCAATTTTTTCTCGCACCACGGCTGTCTCGTCGAACGTCGGGGTGGAACCTACTATGACGGCGACCAGCCGGGGATCTTTGGCAGCGGCCAACGAAAAAGCTTCCAAGAGCTCAAAAATCCCCTTTGATCGGACGATCCTTCCTAGGCTTAGAACCATTAACTGATTGTCGTTAATACCTAGTTCGGTACGAATCTGCCTTCGAACCTCATGCGTCCTTGTTGACGGTGGTTCCGGTATTCCATGGGGAAGAACGACGTGCCTTCCATGTGAAATTCGATCTGCAGCGACCTCTAAAAGCTGGGCTGCATTCTCCAGTAATTCATGACTTTGATAAAAAACCAAATCCAGATGTTGAAGGGCGCGCGCTACGACCCGACCTAACGCGGAAGACTTTGGCGAACGCACATCACTGCCGAAAGCCCACCCGGCGGCAGGGATGCTAAGCTCCCGCCCCACTCTCCATGCCATCCCTCCTGCTCCGAGCAAATCAAACGAAAGGATCGCATCAAAATTCACGTGGCGATGCATTTTTTTGGCCGTAGCACGGCACCAAAGAAACGGAGCTATATCCCACCATAAGGCTGTTCCAAGCCGGGGAATTACCGGGGTGGCCGGGCGATGTATAGAGACTCCGCCTCTAACCTCGTACTTGACTGCAGTTGCATATGTTTTCCAACGTGGCACAAACGATAGCAAAGGGGGGACGTATGGGCGCGGTGATAGGACCTCCACCTGGTCACAGCATTGTTTCAAAGCAGCGACGCATCTTTCATTAAAGATTCCTGCGTAAGGATAGCCCGGATAAGGGTACATGCCGGCAATTACCAAAATTTTCACATGGAGCCTTTGACTGCTTCAAGCCGTGCCTCTCCCGAATCGCTAAATGCCGTTCGGGCTCCGGCAGCAAGGCAGAGTGCTAACACAAACCACATTGGCTTGCGTGCTAACCAGGTTAGCGCGACGTTGCCAGCGAGTATCGCTAGCAAGAGCGCGAGCGGCAACGGCCCTAAATATCCGGCGCGTCCCTTCCACGCTGCTCGTGTACAAAGCCAAAGTCCGACGAAGAACGGAAACGCTCCAACCACGCCCACCTCTAGCAGCAGATGCAGATATAGATTGTGGGCGTCCATTGTCTTCCACAGTGTCTTCGTTCGTCTGCCGAGTTCGTCCCAAAGCTCCACTGGATGCCAGCCGAATAGTGGACGTTCTGCAATCATTTCGATAGCGCTGGCGAAAATCTTGTCCCGTCTGGCCAAATTGCCTTCCTCGAACGTGAGATTCCAGCGATGCGCGGAAACTTGATGACTGGCAGCGAAGTATATTACAGCAAATAAAGTGGGGATCACCAAAGCCACAGCAGTGATCTTGGCTCTCGCCCTCGACAGTAGCAAACATGGCAACGTTCCAACTATTAAGGTAGAAAGACCGGTGCGAGATCCAGTGTAGACAATCGCTGCCAATAGAGGCAGAAGCAGGCTCGGTAGCAAGACCCGGCTTCCCGGGAACTGGCAATTCCTGCCAAGGCGCAATCCAATCAACATCAGCGCTCCAATGGCGAGAACAACAGCTTGGTTGTTCGGGTCTTCACCCAACGCGCTTAACCTCTCGGCGTCGACATCCGGGGCAACCGTTGAAACTCCGGCCAAAATAGTTAGCGCCACAAGGACCGCCGCAAGCGAATAGGCGAGTAGAGCGTCTCTTGTCAGCCTTTCGTTCTGCAACAGGCTTGAGCTAAACTGAAGAAAGACTACCAACTGAATCAGTGTCAGAAGGCGGTGAAAAAATTGCCTGTCGAGTTGCTCCATGAATAGGCCATTGAGACCGTAAATCGCGACATATCCCAAGAACCACCACACGGCAGAAGGAGGAAATGGAGATTTCCTACGGGATAAGGGACTGCAATAATGGAAAACGTAAGATGCAAAGAACAGAAGCCCAAAAATCTTCGCCACCGTCAAATAATTAGACAGAAAAGACAATTCCGCGGCATCCAGCGGTAGCGTAAAAACAAACAACAGATAAAGCACGCGGACACTCATGGGAATGCCGTTCCGTCGGACTGCCGCGCCCTCGACGCGCAGCAGCGAATGCTGCGGAAATCGGGGTCCAAATGCTTCGCGTATGCTTGTTCTATTAACTAAGACGGTCAAGGTGGACACTCACTGCTCATACCGATCGCTATTCTTTGGAAGTGAGATTATTAATCGCATCATTCTGTGCGCCAGACCATACGCGCAGACAACCAGGCCTGAATCCACAAATCAGCGGTGGCCATTCTTTCCGACGGCATCGCGCAAAATGGTATTGAGTTCCTTGATGATGTTCTCCCAGGCATAGGCTTGCGGTTGCTTCAATACTGGCGTTCGACCGTGCATGAGATCCTTAAGAAAAGATGCCATGCCGTCAATGTCGTTTCCTGTAAACACACGGCCCAATCCTGTAGTGCTTACGACCCGCTCAGCGTCGCTGGCCGATGGCGCAACTAAGAGCACCGGCGTATTTAGCCCGAGGGTCTCGAATATTTTGCCGGTTACGATTCCTTTGTCGGGCAGCCCACCATCTTCGGAGACCGAGGTGATCACCACGGCTACGCCCGCACCGCACACTGCGGATAAGGCTTCGGCTCGTGAAACTACCCCGTGGCTCACAACCCGATCCGTTAAGGCGAATGACTTGGCCACTTCCATGAAGTGCTTTTCATGGGGACCGTAGTAGTGAAAATACCAATTGGCGGCGGCTTCTCCGTCTTTCATCTCTGTGACACGTTTGAGTGCCGCCATGACGGGAGTAACCACGCGCTTCGGGGGATAGAACGTTCCGGTGTACACTATCGCAAAATGGTCGAACCGATACGGGGTCACATCGATTAAATCTTCCGGATCGTAACCGTTGGATACGACGTGCAACTTTGTTCCCAAACTGAAACTACGGTCCATCTCTAAAGCCCAAGAAGGAGACACAATCGTTGCCGCAGCGCACTGCGCCAGCAGTTTTGTTTCCGCCCGAAAAGCAGATCTTGAGGGTGGCCGGTCCGCGTGAGGGTTTCCGGTCCAAGGATCACGGTAATCCAAAACATACGGGCACCTGAAGTTGACCGCCAAGCGTTTCGCCAATCGGAAAGTTATGAACGGCGTACCGGTCGCCAGGACGAGATCCACTTCTTTGCGCGGTATTCGACGGCACGCCGCCTCGGCTTCTCTTATCCAACCTATAGCCTTGTCAACGCCGAGCCCTCCCGCTATCCTGCGAAATCCTCCCCCAATCAGCCACCTAATGTTTTGTCGCGAACATGCTAGATACTCCGGCCGCAAAAAACGCCACCGATGTCCGGTGGTGATACGATGGATACCTTCCGCTCTTAGCTGACTATCGACCTCCTCGCTGTGTTCCGCCCTTCTCCAAACGGACGCCTCGGGCGTCACGACCGTCACATCCCACCCTAACCTTGATAGGTGCTTGGCGATATTCCAAGTCCGTACACAAGCGCTTGCGTTCACCGGCGGAAAAAAGTACGCGAGAAAAAGCAACTTAGGGCGTGGGTTTAGCGCTTTTCGCCCAAAAGGCTCACGCCGCACAAAAGCGTGAGTCGTCGTAGGTTCAATAGTAGATGCGCTCTCACTCATAGACTTGACGAAGACCGCGGCAGAGTCAGGTATTTTAAAAAGTTTGTAAGGATTAAAACGCGGCGGGGCTGAGATGTTGATACGGATGCCGCTTTAGGACTTCGACGATACGTGCAGCGGCCTTACCGTCCCAAAGTTCCGGAAGACGAATCCTGTGTCCATTGCCATTCAGGACAGAGTACGCTGCGGATCGAATTTGGGCCGGCACGTTTCCAACAACCTGGTTCGCTCCGGCCTCTATAGTCACTGGACGCTCCGTGTTATTGCGCAGTGTAATACAGGACACGCCCAGGGCAGTCGCTTCTTCCTGGAGCCCTCCTGAATCGGTAATGATCATTCGGGTGCTACGGTTGAGAGTCAACATGTCCAAATAACCCAGCGGCTGAACCAACTTCAGTTCGGGGTAGTCTCTTAAGCGATGCGCGAGCCCGGTGCTCGCTAGCATCTTGCGTGCTCGAGGGTGAACCGGCCATACAATCGGTAGCTTCTGGGAAAGCTCGATCATGACGTCAATAATGCCACCTAGAACATCGGGGTCATCAACGTTGCTCGGGCGGTGGAGCGTTAACGTCACATAACGGTGTGGTTTTACGTCGAACCGGTGCAGGGTGTCGCGGTTTTCAGTTTTTGGAAGCTGCGCTATCAGGCAATCAATCATCACATTGCCTACGAAATAGATGCGCTCCGGTGAAACGCCTTCTTTAAGAAGATTCTCGTCTGCGTCGTGCGAGGGTGTAAAGAGTATATCGGAGATCGAATCCGTCACTATCCGGTTGATTTCTTCGGGCATGGACCAATCGCGGCTGCGAAGACCCGCTTCGACGTGGGCTACGGGGATGCAAAGCTTTTTTGCCGTCAGCGCGCACGCGAGCGTTGAATTCACGTCGCCCACGACAACGACCAAATCCGGCTGTTCGGCATGGCACACCTTTTCGAAAGCCAGCATAATTCTGGCCGTCTGCTCTGCATGGCTCCCAGGTCCAACACCCAGATATTGGTCCGGTGGCGGGAGCCCCAGATCGTCGAAAAAGACCTCCGACATCTCCACATCATAGTGCTGGCCTGTATGGATGAGCCGTGCCCGGAAGATCTCAGGATACTTCAGTAACGCTTGCAGCAGGGGCGCGACCTTCATGAAGTTCGGCCTCGCCCCGGCCACCAGGATAATGTTTGCCCTGCGAGTCACTGTTGCTAATCCCTCAACGGATTAACAGCTTGCGTTTTCATCGGTGCTCTGAGCCGACTTCGTTTTTGTGGTGCTAACTGCCCTGAGATATTCGTTGTGTAGAACGTAGCCAACAGCTTCATGACTGAATCGCGCGCGGATTTCACCACTGATTCGTGTCGTGTCGAAGCCATGTGTGCCATCGAGCAATTGGACCATCCCCTCCGCAATTTGATTGATGTTTCCTACCTCGACAAAAAGCCCGTCGCCTTCCTGAACAACAGCGGGGATTCCTCCGACTCGTGTCGTTAGTACCGGGCAGTCACAAGCCATAGCCTCGATCAGAACGCATCCAAAGGTCTCTGCTTTGCTGGGAAATACGAAGCCAGAGGCTCGACGCATGAGGTCGGCCAACTCCGGCTTGCTGATGAAACCGTGAAACTTAAAACTGCCCGGGGAAAGCTCACGGGCCGCAAGGGCCTCCATCGCTGCTCGGTTGGGACCATCTCCCGCCACATGTAGTACCGCTGTAGGGTGCAAACGAAGCACTCGGGCAAAGGCCGCTATGATGTCGGGAAACCGCTTCTCAGGTGTGAAGCCAGAGGCATGTAACAGCCACGGTTCTTTTACAGTTTGCGGCAGGGAGTAAAACACCCTCGTATCCAATGCATTTGGCAACCAAGTAGTCTTCGCGTTAAGCTTATAGTAACTGTAGTCTAAATCAAAAAACTTGTTTGCTGGGAGTACTCTTGCCGCTTGGCCAAAGGCCCACCGGTACCGGCGGATGTCCCGGTCATCCAATTCACGCCGCATGAATCCTCCCCAGTGCTGCGAAATCACAGAGGGGATTTTTAGACCTTGGATAGCCTTGATCACGTAGTACGCATATCTATCTTGGGTATGGATAACGTCGGGTCTTCCCCATTCTTTTATCGCGCGCCTTATGGCTCGGCGCAGATGGATATAGAAAAAGGGGCGTGTGGTCTTGGGAATAAACGAATGTCCGTAACTTGCATAGAATACGGGTGTGCCAGAGTCACTTTCGCGCTGCCAGGCCAGCGTCGGCCACTTCTGTGGCCGAGAGATATAGACTAAAACGGCAGTATCGTCGTAAAGCGCGGCCGCCCGGACATGCTCGCGACAGAACGTTCCGCTCACCTGCTTGACCCCGTCTTTCGGATACCATTGCGGAACGAAAAGAATCCGTAGCCGGTGCTTTTTTTCAAGGTTACGCATCGTTCCGTTTGATTAAAGGGCCTGCTTAGGAATGTTGGCGTCGCCAGCAGAAAACACCGTCTGCGAAGGATCACCATTCGATGAGAGCGAGGGTCGTGGGCCTATGGGCCTCATGGACAACCTAACTCGAAAGCTTTTGTTAGGAGTTTCCGGGTAACAAATGAAACTGGCCTGAAATTGTCCTTGAATATATATTGCACACTTCGTATTGGATACGTGATACAGGCTATTTCGCTTGTCTGCAGGACATCCATCCAGAATGCCTGCCAAGGATGACCACCTCGCCTTCTCCGTACCCCATCCATAGCCATGCCACACGATTACGGAGCGGTTATCCCTAAGTAATGTGAATGCGTTCCGAGTGTCGATTTTGATGGGATCGTAATCATAATTGCCGTCAATGTAGATGAGATCATATTTCTCCCCCAGCGAAGTGAAATCGAAGGATTCAGAGGCGTGATGAATGTGTTTTACGTTGCGCAGGTTCTTTGAAAAAAAATCGTGGATAGGAATCAAGTGAGCAAGACCCCTTTCGCGCATCTCTTGATCTGAAAATCTCACCGTCACACATCGACTTGCAACACTCGCAACATTCGCGACACTCTCCCCCCGCCACGTACCTATTTCAAGATAGTCGGCCAACTCGTACCGGCGTACCAATCCTTTTAAAAGGGCTATATCGGTTGGAAACGAGCCTCCTTCTAGAAAACTGTATGGTTCTATCGTTTCCTCAAGACCGGGCAGCAGATCCAGGAGATCGATCGTGGGGAGCCCGGATCCTAGACCGTATGCAGAGACAACGTGATTTTCAAATCCGTTCTCCCGGTCGATGACTCTTGCCAGAGATCCAGGGTTGCTAACGATAGCACGCAGGATTTTAAGCGCCGTGGCGAGTTTGGGCATGTTAAAGCCCCTTCAAAGGAATGAGGGTTGTAGTTAAAAACAACGTTAGGACAAAACTTTCATGTCGGACGAAAGAGCAGCCCGAGGTATATCTTGTGAAACATTGTAGGCCAGCTTCTTCTGTATATACGGACTTAGAGAAGCGAGGGCACTGGCTATGTGTTCGGCCACATGCCCGTTGCCGTAGCTCCCCAGCGACGCAAGTTTTTTGCCAGTAAAGCGAGATCACCCATGAGTGATAGCCTCGGATTCGCTCAAAATCCTCGTGTTTTTCCGGTTCTGGTTGATCTCGCGATATTGGCAATCCACGCGGCAACCCGTTGACACGAAGAATTGTCGCGGTAGTAAATGTAGTTTTCGACGATGGATTTGCGGCCGCCGGCATACTTGGCGGGCTCCGTAATTCCATCCTCAATACTCTTGCGTGTCTCTTCGTACGAGCGGGTAATCGGTACCCAGTTGTTTTGCATCAGCGGTTTGTAGTGACGTGCGAGCGACCATTCGTCGAACTGGGCTGTGGCATGATCGGGTTGTAAATCGGAATACACCGGCACGACCGTCGGCCGATCAAAGATGGCAGCTTCCAAACCCCAAGACGAGGTGGGAGTAACGATCACGTCGGAGTGACGAAGCAGATTAGTTTGCTCCATTAGATCCTGCCGGTTGGGACACCACAAGATCCCGGGCATATAGGACACGAACGAAAACTTGATATCTGCGCGGTTCCAATATTTCCAGAAAAAATCCAGGCGCGAATTGGGGTGCAGGCGGATCATCAGTTGTGCTTTCTTAAGAATCGGTGATTCCTTGATCATCCGCAGCATATCATCGACCAGATGCGTCTCATCCCTGCCGTAGAATCCCCTGTCCATGATTCCCACTGTTGCTAGCGTGATCAAGGGCCGCGAAGGATCTAATCCCATCGAGTGAAAGAACTCCGAACGGGGTAGGCAATACGCATTGTCGAAATAAGCGTCAAAGGAGGGGCTGCCGGTGATTTCGACCTCGTCTTGCCGATAACACAGAATGTCTGACGCTTCTTGTTTGTTCACTGGATTCCAGACACAGAGGAGATGAGGTTGACTGCTGAGCCCTTTTCCGATGTTATCCCAGCTTTTCACTACGCCGAGAGTCTGTACTCCAAGCCGCCTTGCCCGCATGACGATGTCATACTCGTATGTCGTCCTCGGGTGCGTGGTGACCACCAGAGAAGGAGGCAGTTCTTGAAAGGTTGACGCCAAGTAAGGAGGAAGGCGCAGACGGCGTGACTCCCAATCGAGCATGAGCCGGATGGCATTTCTGTTGTGTAGCCGCAAGCGCCAGTGAATAAATCGCCAATTGGAGCCTGTATTGGGGATCTCCGTGCGTCTCACCAAGAGCCGCTCATCTCTCGGACAGAGATCGAGGAACTCTGGAACATTATAGGCTGGGCTCAGAATGACAATTCTGAAATCCGGCAAAATATCGAGCAGACGGCGAGCAGTTCCAATGATAAGAAAGTCTCGCACAGATTGCCCAACAGTGAGAGTGAGGTAAAGGTTTCTGAGTGAAGACATTTCGTGGTTAGTTATGCATTTCTTTGAAGGACCGCCGCTATTCGCTTGGCAGCATGGGAGACGACGACTTTGACAGCATCGGGCCGACTTCAATAAGGCCTAAACTTTTGATGATTTCATGACCGGCGTCGCGATTTTCTGGCAAAGCCGCTCCCAATCACCGTCAAAGCTGATTGCTCTATCATCAATATAGAATCTTGCTGGAGGTTTGCCGAAGACAATCTGATCATACTCAAACTCATATCTGGATAACCAGTCGACTGTGAGCTGCCAGTGATTGAAATGCCTCGCTGTATGCAGAACGATGATCCACCCAGCTTTCCGCAGCAAGCCCAAAGCCTTCTGTGCCCCCGGAACCGGTTCCGCAATGGAGTAGTCTTCACATCTGAGACACAGTGTTTGGTCCAAATCTATGCAAATTGTTCTTGATTCAAGCTCAGTCATACGAGTAGGTTGATTGGTGTCTTGCGAGTAGTGGGGTCGCTGGGGATGGATTCATCCTCATATTCTGAGTCCCCTTTTATGTGCGTTGTTGACACTTCCTCGAGTATAGCCCCTGTTTCTGTGGAGAAACGGTGATATGAGCCTCGCTCTATGAGTTGTTTTTGCCCGGATTGCAATCGATACTTTTCCCCGTTGACCACAAGATCTATCGATCCGCTCAGCACTTGAAAAGTTTCTTCCTTCTCGATGTGTCGATGAGAGGGATGGGTCTGGTTCGGAAACTGAATGATCAGTTTCTTACAGTAGTGTCGGTTAACCACATCAATGATAACTGCCCCAGTCTCAAAGAACCGCTCAAAACCATATTGGTGCGAGAGTTCGACCGCTACATTATGGTCAAGCGTAATCTTAGCATCATCTAACATCTCCCCAATGCGCGCCGTGATGCTGGCGAGAAGAAGGGGCTTAGGCAGTTTCTCGATCGGTTCCAGCCCGATTGGCATATTCGCATAGATTGGCCGCATGGGCGTAAAAGAATCAACCACCTCGTAATATTTGCCAGCATGGAATTGCCCCTCGAAACAAGGCATGGATAAGTAGATGTCTTCTGCCGTTATCGTCTTTCCAGCGGGGATTGTCCTACGGGCAAATATACCTCGCTTTAGGGTTAGTAGAGATTCCTTTTCTCCAGCCACCGGACGTCGAGGTTTATCATTCGCGCAGGCTGCAGTTGCGCGTTTGGCTGCAAGGATCCATTTCTCAGTGTCTTGAGGCGAGAGGCTATAGGCGTTTAACTTGACACTGTCGGTCGGTAGTCCGACGTGCCGTTCCAAGATGTCAGCGCCTTTCGCAACGGCCAGTGCCGCCACGTCCACGTCCTGCGGCGATTCATGCCCTGAATAACCAATGGTGAGGCGGGGATATCGTTCTTTAAGCTGCCGGATGTTATCGAGCTGTAGATCGTCGATCGCCGTGGGGTAAGCTGAAATACAATGCATTAAAGCCAGAGGCGTCCCAGTCGATTCAAAGAAATCTACTACGTCATCGATCTCGTTTAGAGTCAGACCGCCGAGGGAAACGATTACAGGCAATTTGGTGCTAGCAATTTTACGGAGCAGCGGCCAGTCATAGGCGGAGCAGCTGCCCACTTTTATGACATTGAAGCCAAAATCCACGCAAAGATCGACCGATGCTTCATCGAACGGGGTGGCATAGACCGGCAGATTATGATCATGGGCGCATGAAACGAGCTGCGCGAATTGCTCTCGGGCTAAAGCAGTCTCTTTGAATCGCTTCGTGTGGGCGCTCAGATTCTCTTCACGACGGCACGTGACGGGCATTCTGTCTGCAGGATGCAGGAAAGATTCGAAAGCGCGGAATTGTAGCTTTACCATCGCACGCGCGTTGGTCCGGTGAACCGCCGCGGCCATCTCGGAAATAATGCGCGCACCGTGTTCGACGCTACCCTGGTGGTTGTTGGCCATTTCCAGACAAAAAAGCAAATCGGTCTGACTGCCGAAACGAAAAGGTGTATGTGTAGTCATGACTTTGGCTCCAAAAAGTAGAGTTCGAGTTCCTCGTTGACCGGCATGCGCAATTCTTTGGACTGTGCCGCGGTTTCGTTGAGCACTTCCAAACGGGCACGATCGGGAATGTGCTCGTTTAAAGAACTCAAAATTAGCTCCCCTATGAGTACTGAGTTGGCCGACGCCAGAACTCTAAAATGACTAAGTTCACACCGGGTGGCCACGGCCGAAAGGTCAATTCTTGGCACCGCCTCCGGCGCAAGGGTATATCCGCGGGCCTGAAGCAATTTTCTGAACAGCGCTTTTGCCTGCTGGACTGGCGAAGTGTTCGCAAAACGAGCGCTAAGCGAGGCTTTGCCATCAGCAGCGTGATCTTCAGATGGCATAAGCATTGTCAGCCAACCTCCTGAAGCCAACAGCCGCAACAGCTTCGCAGCTGCTTCAACGGAGAAGAATTCCATACCATGACTGACGTAAATCAGATCATAGCAATACGGCGGGTTGATACGAAGTGGATAATCGCTAAAAATTCTGATCTTTCGCTGGTGAAAGTAGTACTTTATCTCGGCTGCTTGATCGCACCAATATGGGACCAACCCCGGATCCGAGACTAACTCAGATAGCATCTGATATGGAGCCACCATTTGGGCAAACTTTAAAAATACAGCCTCAATATCACTTGCTTCCGCCGCCCGTAAGAACTGCAATAATTGTGTATCCAGAAGGCGAAAACTAATCGTATCGATTTGACAATCATCAACGCGCTTGCCCAACCACGTCTCCGCTTCACCAATGCCATGCCCGGAAACGGTTAGGATTTTTCTTGACTTTGGTTGGGCCGAATTGCCGTCAAGAAAACCTTTGATGTAGTTCAGGGCAAACAGGTCACCCATCTGGTAGACGCCCGAAAGATACCGATAGATCATTAGCAGTAAGTGTGAAGGGCGTAAGCGCAGCGTCACAGAGGCCTCGATGTAGCTCATGAGCATGCTCCGTTTTTCTTTTGATGATTGGCAATAAAATATCGGAAAGCGAAGGAGGAGGGGGGGGCTTTCCTCCCCCCGACGCAAGGCTTTCAGTCGAGCCGCCGAGTTACGATAGGTGGATTAAGCGTCCAGTGCGTGAGGATTCCATAGCAGCCAAGATGAATTGAAGTGTCTTCAGGCCATCAGAGCCATCCACGATCGGATTTGATTTGTTTGTGATGCAATCCAAGAAATGGCGATCCTCGGACAGGAACATGTCATTGCGATCGCAGGCAAACTGCCAGGTCTGCCACGTTTTTCCTTCGGCGTGGTAGACTTTGACTTGGTTGGCATAGAAGTCCCAATAGCAATTGGCCTTTTCGCCAACAATCACCACCTCCTTACGATGGTGGCGTCCATAAATGTCCATGTGAATATTGCCAATGGCGCCTGAGCGGAACGATACGATCATTTCCGCCAGGTCATCTGACGTGATCTCGAGATGACTAAACTGGCCATTGATGCAGAACACACTCTCAATCTCCCCAAAAAACCACCTGGCGAAATCAAGTGTATGGCTTTCGTCGAGCATCGCTCCGCCGCCAAGTTCTTTCCTGGCCATAAACCAGGTTCGGTAATCTTCCCACGGGTGCCAGTCAGGTAGATATTCACTGAAGGTGATTTGGACCGAATAGATTCGACCAAACGTGCCCTGGTCAATCAATTCCTTTATTTTCAATACGGGAGGCCAAAACCGATAAGTATAACCCACCATCAAGCATAGGCCCTTCTTCGTTACTTGTTCCAGCAGCTCACGCACACCATCGATCCTGTCTGAAATTGGCTTTTCGACAAGAACGTGCATGCCGGCAGCGACGGCTTTCTCCGCCACACCAATGTGAAAGTGTGTTGGCACACCCACCAATGCGGCCTCGTATCCGTCTCTTAAAGCTTCCTCAACAGAGCCATATACGGCAGTAATTCCGAAGCGCTCTATAACCTCTTGGCGCCGATCCGGACGGGGATCGACAGCGCCAAGATGGGAAACGCCCAATTGTTGAAAATTCCCGAGGTGCCGTTTCCCAATCGAACCACATCCAATAATCAGTACCCTCATGTGAAGTTTCCTTCGCGGCCTCCAGTATTCAATTCAAAGTTTCTGTCAAGCAAGCCGATAGCGGAGTATGAGCTACTGAGCATACCAAATGTAACCTAAAACCATTCCTAGACTCCGCGTTTCCGTCGACTCGTTAAAATTTCAGCGAGATCCCAATCCAAAGGACTGTCAATATTCACCGAGTGCTCTTCTTTCATGATAAACGCCTTAATAACGTCGCCTGTCATAGACGCCTTCCTTAAAATGACCTCCGTTCTAATGACATCAACGGCCCCATTTTGAATGTAGGCGGGAGGGAGCTTTTGGCGTGGCATATTGTACGCTCCTCTAATGCCACTGACTTCTTCGGAAATGAACGGATCCAGATAGCCGTCTTTCAGACTCCACATTTTGAGAGGATGCTGAGCCGCGCAGCATACAGATCGGACACAGTCGCTTTTCGGTGACGCCAACAAAAGCTCGATTCCGGTGTCGATATGATGAACCGTGCGAAGCGGCGCCGTTGGCCGTAGATGCACGACAATGTCCGGCGAGTATCCCTGATTCTCTTTTAGCCACATTAGGCAATGTTGAAAGACTGGCAGATCCGTAACGTGATCGAGGGCAAGCTCGGTTGGTCGAAGGAAGGGTATTTCCGCCCCGTACTGCTTTGCAACGCGCGCGATCTCCTCATCTTCGGTGCTAACAATAAGTCTCGTAATGTATTTAGAGTTTTTCGCTTCACGGATCGTGTATGCAAGCAGGGGCTCTCCTGCGAGCAACTTGATGCATTTGCGTGGAATCCCTTTTGAGCCTCCACGTGCCGGAACAAGCGCAAGTATGTCCATCTACTAAATCACCTAGTAGCGGTTACCCTGGGAAGCAGATAAATACCCTCTGCGCCCTGATAACAGAACGGCTCTACGTCGCAGTAAATTTGAGCCGGATCGGTTTCATCCTATCTGGCTTTACTGTTTTCACCTATTCTATTCTTGCCTCGGAGTGACGGCGGCACGCCAGGGCCGAACTTCAAGGTTGCGGTTCCGCAAGAAGCGCGCAATTGACGTTGTTTGGGAGAATGTCATGCCACTGGGAATCTCTCTCTCTGGCATGTTCGACGAGATGCCAGTGGTGACCGTTAAAACGTAGGCGATAACCGTAAGACTCCAGCATTCGCACGACCTCGTGGGGTCGGTTTGCCAAACCTCACGCAACTTGCGCAGATGGAACTCCATGAGGATGACCGGGCGATGTTCCAGGCATATCCGTCGCATGCCCGCGACTGCTTGGATCTCCCGCCTTCGATATCCATTTTGATGACGGTAGGCCTAACCGTGTGTTGTGCACAGTAATCATCAACCGTGACCGACTCACGGTTTGTTTTTGAAGAGACAAAACGAGATTCAATATTGAGTTGACCGTTGCAGTATTTCTTATTGTTAAGACCGAGGAACCAGCGGCAGAGTCGGTCGGGCTCGAAAGAGTGAATATTCTTAGGTGGACAGACGTGCGCAGCAATCACGCTATAGAGACCATAGCCAGCGCCAATGTCCAACAAAACGGAAGTAGCACTCAGCTTAGAGACAAACATATCGCAGAAGGCTGCTTCGTAGCGACCCTCCTGGTCCACTCCCGTTAATTCTGCTCGACCCTTATCTTGACGGATCTCCTCGACCCAATCTGCAGTTGCCAGCACTTCAATTTGCCGACCGGAGCTCGTAAAAGTCCACGGGGCCACATCGACATTCCTGCTTAACCGCCACTCAAGAAAGCCGGGAATCCTGTGCGATACGGCTCTTGCGGCGCATCGAAGCAGTCCGGAGTTGCGAGCACTCGTCTGGATAGCATTGTTGCGGAATCTTTAAACCCGATTGATTATCGTTTCAAGCTGCGCGTCACACGGAGACATAACGGCGATCGGTGCGCTACGTCGCGTAATACTGCGATGAGTGCCGCGAGTGGCCTGAAGAGTTGAAATATTACCTCTTTGGCCAAGCGGCTGCGGTACAGCCAGCCGAAGTTACACACCAGAGCGATCGTTCCGCCGATACGGTCCATCAAAGGAACGCCGCGAATAGTCGTGAAATAGTAGCTACCCATGAGTAGCACAGTCCAACATTTCTTCACTCTTGTTCCGCCAGCGTTCAATAAGTTTCTTGGCGTTATCGGCGCGGCCGGATACATGCAGTCACGGAGGGGAACGAGGGAATTTTCTTGATATATGATCATCGGCGTTCTCACGTATTCTACCGAGCCCAAAAGACACATCTGCAAGCAAATAAGATAATCCTGCGCGTAATGATAAAGTCCCAGGGTCCCCTTTGAGATAGCCGATCGCCGGTACAGGCCATAGAGGATCGCATTGTGCTTAATTTGCTTTATAAAGGCTCGAATCCGTTCCGCGGCTCGAGGCTGGGAGATGTCGGACTCGTTGGTAACCATATGTAGGTATTTTTCTCCTGGTCGGTTGGCCAGAACCGGACCATGAGCCATCACGGCAGAGTCATTTCGAAGCAGTCCGTCAAGACATCTTTCCACAGCAGTTCGGGGCCGCATGTCATCGGCCCCGTTCCACATGAAGTATTCCCCCGACGACAGCTCAAACACGCGGCGGAAATTCTGATTAACGCCGATATTGTATCTATTGCGATAATACCGAATACGGCTGTCACTAGCCGCAAACTCCTTGCAGATTTGGGCTGTGTTGTCGGTTGACGCGTTGTCCGATATGACGATTTCCAAATTATTGTAAGTCTGTTGTTGCAGTGAGACAAGCGTCTCCCTGATAGTCCTTTCACCGTTGTAAACCGGCACCCCGATGCTTACGAGACCCGTTATCCCGGGTGCGGAATCATTGGCTCTATCTCTAGCGAGAGTCTTCACCCTATTTCGTCGACATTCCCGGCCAGCTACTGGCTTGGACAACAGCGCCGGCTTCTTGGCTCGGGATGGGCTCGAGCGTGCGTGTTCCTAAGCCCGCAGCTTGAGGGCCTTTGACCGTACGATCAGAGTGGAGCTGCGACAGTATTTTCCCCACGCGTCTATGGCCGCTTTCGTTCCAATGGCCCTCACCCAGTATGTAGTGACTGAGGTCAAGATGTTCTTTCCCGGCTACCAACGGAACGTTCAACCGATAGCAGATCTCCGCTATCTTCTTATCCGGCAGTTGTGGATCGAATGTTTTATTGCCCAGGCCGTTCGAAAATGCCTCTTCCCATTCTCGTAGATTTAGCTGGATCGTCCAGGGAATAGTCATTATGATCAGGGATGCTCCCGACTGAGCGCAAAGGTCTTTTCCTTTGCCGATCAAGAATTCACATGCCGAATAGATGCGCCGGGATAAATACGTGTCGCCGAATGTTCCCTCTAATTTATCTTTGCGCCGGTAATTGTGTTCGGGATTGAAAGGCCACCTTTGCCGTGAGACGTGGCTTGTGACGATCTCCCAGCTATTCGAGCCATTGCGCGTCCGGACGAACGGAATTCTATATTGGTATAGGTTAGGCAACAAATTGTCATAGAGATCGTTTCCAAAAAAAATAAACCAGACGACGAGCTTATTTCGCAGATGCGGCGATAGCTGGCGCATCAAGATGAATTCTTGAGCCATATTGTAGCCGGGCGCCCCAATAGATTTGATCCGAACCTTCGGGTTCAGCTCCGAAAACATGCTTTCCGCATTAACACCGTAACCGAAAGCGTAGGAATCTCCGAAAACCACGATGTCGCTGTCGGCAATACTCGATTTGCCGGCCCACCCCAGCGAATCGGTTTCCGCGCGAAAGACACCAGCAGCAAAGGAACAGTCAATATTAAGATTGGACTTGGGTCTCCAACCGATCAGAGAATCGAATTCGATGATTTCTTCCCAAGTAATAGTTTTGCGTTCTAATAAGGTGCAAAACAGTCGCGTCAGAAATCCGACAACCCAGAATGGCAAGCACAACAAAACGATGGGTACAACGGCCAAAAGGGCCAAGAAGGTTGCAGCCGCAACCAACAGAGCGCGCATATAAGACATAGGAGACCTAGTAAAGCGTATAGATATCGGAGGGGACATCAGTTTCCTGCTTGGGCTCTAGGGCCCGAAGCAACGACAGAAAGGGCAGCAAACAGAACGGTAATAGATCGCCGGTTTGTCGTGACCATAAGAAAACCGAAGAAAGCCAATTCGTCGGAGACCTCTTTGGGCTCACTTTGTGCTGTCCAAAATAAGAGTTCGAGCTAAGGGTCTCCCGATTTACCCACAGGGACTGTTTCGGGGTCAGGCGGTCGATTCTCATTGATGATCCTGCGAATCCGGCGGCCACGAAAACGACATGGAAGCAGATACGCAGAATGACATTTCGGGCGAAGCGACTGATCTCTCGCGCCAATTTATTCCAGACTCTGTAACAGATCACGAGACCTTGCGACCAAAGGTAAATGGGCAGAAAAAGTATAGGTGTTAACGTAAGTGCTGCCCCGGACCATTCAGCTGACATCAGCACGTACAAGAACAGTGCGGCCATCAGACTGCACGCTAGGGTGAGGGACAACCAAAATGCCGCAATACAGGACCGGGTGGGATGGGAAGGTAGATGAATCATGCGCTAATCCAAACTGTACTGGGCCTTATAGGTCTCTGGGTCTTCGAGTAAGTCCACAGCTTGACAAGTTTTCATTAGAATGTAGTTCTCAAGAACCATGCAATCGATATGCGTCGCCATGAAACAACGATAAGCTTCTTCAAACGTACAAACGATCGGTTCTCCTCGGATATTGAAACTCGTATTAACGATCACAGGGCAACCGGTGAGGTCGTAGAATATGCGCAGCAGCCGGTAAAAGCGGCCGTGTCGGTCAGGGTCAACCGTTTGAATTCTGGCCGAGCAGTCGACATGAGTAATCGCCGGAACCGTGGAGCGCGGGATAGATACTCGGATTCTCAAATCAGGATCTTGCATCATTGTTTCCGCGTCTTCTGTTGTAAGAGAGAGTCGGTGTTCGTTACGAAGCGGAGCCACAAACAACATGTAAGGACTGTCTTGGTTGTGCCGCATCTCGAAAAACTGATCGGCGCATTCTCGTAGGACGCACGGCGCGAACGGGCGGAACGATTCGCGATACTTAATTTTTAAATTCATCAACTGCTGCGTGCGAGGAGAACGAGCATCGCCGAGAATACTTCGACTGCCCAGCGCGCGAGGACCGAATTCCATTCGTCCGTGAAACCAACCAACGGTCTTTTCATCGGCCAACAAACGGGCTACGCGATCAAGCAGGAGATGTTCTTCCGCAATGTACTCGTAAGTCGCCCCGGCGGAATCTAGGAACAACCCAATGTCCTCATTGCTAAAAGCGGGTCCCAGAAAAGAGCCTTTCTGGCTGTCGTGACCATTGATTTGACGAGGTTTCTCAAGGAGGTGGTGCCACACGAGCAAACCGGAGCCCAGCGCTCCACCCGCGTCACCAGCCGCCGGTTGGACCCATATGTTTTCGAAGGGCCCCTCGCGCAGCAGCCTTCCATTGGCCACGCAATTCAGTGCAACACCGCCGGCCATGACCAGATTACTTAGACCGGTCAATCCATGAGCATGCCGGCCGGCGCGCAAAACAACTTCCTCGCATACTTTTTGTATTGAAGCAGCAAGATCCATGTCTTTTTGAGTGATAAAACTCTCCGGACTGCGGGGCGGTCCATCGAAATGTTCATGGAATTTCTCGGAGGTCATCGTCAGCCCTTGGCAATAATTAAAATAAGACATGTCAAGCCAAAGGGATCCGTCTTCGCTGATGTCGGCAATTTTTTCGAGGATTAGGTCAACGTATTTCGGTTGACCGTAGGGCGCAAGCCCCATGAGTTTGTATTCGCCCGAGTTCACCTGGAAACCCGTGTAGTAAGTGAACGCGGAGTAAAGCATGCCCAGCGAGTGGGGAAATCGCATTTCGCGCATCAGTTCAAGTTTATTGCCCCGACCCACGCCAAGCGAGCTTGTAGCCCACTCCCCTACCGCGTCCAGAGTCAAAATCGCGGCTTCCTCGAAGGGCGAAGGAAAGAACGCGCTAGCCGCGTGAGACTCATGATGATCTGCGAAACAAAGTTCACCCCGGAAAGAGGGTCCTAGTCCGGCCCTAATCTCCTGATCCAGGTGCAATTTGTTTGAAGCCCACACAGGCATCGCTTTACTAAATGCCTGAAACCCCTTCGGCGCAAATGCGACATAAGTCTCCAAGAGACGCTCGAACTTAACCAGCGGCTTCTCATAGAAAACTACATAGTCAAGTTGTTCCGCATCAATCCGACTCTCGCAAAGACAGTAGTCAACGGCATGTCGAGGAAATCGAGCATCGAATTTGCGGCGCGTAAATCGCTCTTCTTGCGCAGCCGCCACGATCTCGCCATCTCTGATCAGGGCGGCCGCCGAATCATGATAGAACGCTGATATTCCAAGAATATGTGTAGCCATCGCAAATTAGTTACAATTTTTTGCTGATAAAACTGTTGGGCTCAGGAGCACTGAGCACTTAGAGAGTTACATTTCGTTGATGTGATATGCCTCTTACATTCGATAACCCTACCCGTAGAGGCACCTCATTCCGGGAACGCTGCATTTAACCCATCCGACGTCGTGTGGAGTGTGCGAATTTCTTCAAACATGCTATTTTGAAATCGAACCTTGAGTTCTTCGTTCAGAATTTCCCGGCTGAGTTCCTTGACAAGCCGCCCAAGCTCATTTGCGGGGAAGGTTTCCGACGTCGCACCGAGGACCGCAACTTGATCGCGAACAACCAGAGGAGCCATCGGCCCCATGGCAAGGGTAAGTTCATGCACCAAATGGTCAAAGAACCGTCGCGTTGCTGTACCCGTGACCACTGCCGGTTCTTCTAAGTCATCATTCATAATTGCTGATTCCGGAAGATTTACTCGCGGATTCCCAGCGGTATCGGAAGTCACATCTTCCGCTTTTTCTCGGTCCGAAGCGTTGTAATAGGACGAATAATAGTAACGGTAATAGCCATAATCCGGGCTATTTATGTCGATTCCGTTGAGCAGTACTCCGAGGAGTTTCGCACGCCCGGCTCCCAATCGATCGATTGCTTGCCGTGCTGACGCCATGGTGGTTTGCGTGGCATTAACGACCAGAAGCACCCCGTCACACCGGGAACTAAGCACGGTGGCGTCACTTATGGCCACCACCGGAGGAGAATCGATTAAGATGAAGTTGAAGGAATCACGCAGTGTACCAAGAATGTTCATCATTTTGGCGGACTCCAGGAGATCGGTCGGATTGGGCGGAAGAACGCCTCTAGTCATTAGCGAGAGGCCGTTGACGCGAGTTTTTTGTATGCCTTCTTCCAGTTGTAAGTGGCCCGTAAGAATGTTAGAGAGGCCTCTGTTATTCTTTAATCCGAGGCGTCGATGACAAGAACCCTTTCGCATATCAGCATCAATCACCAGCACGGTATATCCGTCCAGTGCTAGAGAAATCCCCAGATTCAAGGTGCTGACAGTTTTTCCTTCCTGAGGACAAGGGCTCGTTAAGAGAATAACCTGCGGTGGTTTCTCCGCAAGGGAAAACAGCAAAGCTGTCCGAATTGTTCGATAGGACTCCGCGACAACAGAAAGCGGGTGGTGGAAAAAGATCAGATCTTTGGAACGAGAATGGCCAGTTGCGGGCTTAAATCCCGGAACCCTACGAAGCAAAAAACGTAAGGGAAAGTCCGCTTCGCTACCCAACAGAAACCGGCGCTTGATCGATCGAAGATCCGGCACTACCCCAAGAGTACTGAGGGCTGTGGCGCGCCATACACGCTCGGGTGTGCTGACAGTCGAGTCCATGTATTCCAGGAAGAGGGCCAACCCCACGCCAATGAATAGACCAAAAGCCGACACTAATAAGATATTGAAAGAGATGTCGGGGGAAGATGGGCCTAGAGGCTTTTCCGCCCGCTGAGTGATCTGCATGTTAGAGACGGCCAGATCGTTGGAGACATTCGTCTCATTCAATCGTTTGAGAACCGTCTCATATAAGGAGCGGTTGACATTAACCTCTTCCTGGAGCACCGCATATTCCACGCCCAGCTCTTTGAGACTAAGGGCTGCTTGTTGTTGTTTCTGGGCCTCCGCCTGTAGGGCCTGCTCTCTAGCCCTGGCGGCTATATAGCTATCCTGGATCCCGCGTACAACATTTTTGATTTCCGTATTCAGGGCAAGTTTAACTTCGCTAATCTGCCGGTTTATCTCCATCATGCGCGGGTGGTCCGGTTTAAAAACCGTGGATAGTTTTACCTTCTCAGCCTCAAGACCAAGCAAGTTTGATCTTAGTGTAGGGACCAGGCCTTGGTTCACGAGCTGAGAAACGTACTCGGTGGACTTGTTTTCTACCACTCTGTAGAGGGACTCAGTTTCGATGCGTTGTGCTCTGGCTGTGGTCAGTTGCTTGTTCAACTCAACCAGACGATCCACAACGATGTTTTCGCCCTTGTCCATGGATACGACGCCGTGTTTCTGGCGATAGCGGTTCAAGGCATCTTCAGACTTCTCAAGTTTTGCTTTCAGCTCGGCATTTTTTTGATCCAAAAATTCGCGCGCTTCATTTGTAAGTTCGAAGCGATTTTCGAGATTCATTTGAATGAATCCCCTTGCGTGAGCATTCGCAAGCTGTTGAGAAAAATCCGGGTCAGGGGTGGTGAATCTTAGTTCAACCAGACGAGTATTTTTTACCGGTTGCACGTCAAGGAAGCCCAGGTAACGCCCAATCAGCCACGGTTTAACATCATTCTTTCTTTCAGCGATTTCGATTTTCGGCTGGTCGATCTTATTATTGGGTTTCAAGGCGTGCTCAACGTTTTTAGGTTTTTCTTGGAAGATAGCGGCTATTCGTCTGATCCCAAATTCTAGGTTGCCTAAGGTCCACGATTTAATTCTCTTAACCACGTTTGGACTTATGACCTTCGCGTCTGTGAAGGCGCGGTCCGATTCGAGGCCTAAATCTCTGATTACTTTGGCTGCCAAGTTACGGCTTTCCAGAAGCTTGAATTGCGTTTGATAATAGTCGTATTGGCCTGTAAGGAATTCCGAATTCGACAGCAATGCGCCGAGCCCTGTGACCGCGGGCATGTGAGGTTCAATTTTTAACGTTGCTTGCGCCGTATAAAGAGGCGTAGCCGTAATATTGACGTAAGCCCCAATTGCCAGCGCAATCAACAAGACATAAACGACGAGCCGGCTGCGCTTGACTAGTATCTTCCAATAGTCACGCAGATGTACCTCGTCTGTTTCCGTTGCCGAAGTATAGATAAACTCCGGTGTTCGCTCCTCTGCTTCGGCAACACGGCGGATATGCCAGGGAGAAATGTCCTTCATAACAGCCCAAACAAGTCGAGTCAGCGGAGAATCAGAAACGAGCTAAAGGAAAAACCTCCGGAGAGAAGGCTCCCGACGACGCGTCGCACAAAGCACTTAACACTGCTGCCGGAAAGTTTGACGCGTCTTAGATAAATCTCTCTCATGATAAATCCGAGAGGCAGACTTTTTAGCGCGGTCCCGGAACAAAGGATCTAACAGTAGCGCCTCCGAAAATGAGCTGATAGAGATAACGATTCCAAACGTATTTGGCGGCGCTAATGGGGACGACGATGACATCATCAGCCTCAATCGGTGGGTCGGCGGCCGAACCGGCTAAGATGGAATCAAAATCGACGGAAATAGTCTGCACTTCTTTGGGGTCTTTTCGCCTGTAGATCACGATCTCCGAAGATGACAGGTCTCTGTCCAACCCCCCCGCTTTCGCCAGTGCCTGCTTGAGCGTAAAACGACGCTCAAGAGAGTAAGATCCCGGAGTTCTTACGGCGCCATCGACAAAGAACATGCCCGCCTGCGGAACATTGACAACATCGCCGGCTTGTATGGGCTGGTTGATGTTCTTGTCGTTGTAGGATCCTGGATTGCTGGCGAGGACTAAGAGATCGATCACATAGCTCTCGTGTCCGTTCGGCCCGCGACGATAGAGATGGACTTGTGTTCCCGCGGTCGGGCTAACCCCTCCAGCCATGGCTAAAAGATCAATGAGCGTCTTGGGGCCCGAGATGACGAACTCCCCGGGCTTCTGCACGGCTCCAATGATGGAAACCTTTTGGCGGTAGTCGGTCACCAATACGCCTACTTGCGGATTATAAATATATTTGTCGTAGAGCTGTCGCAGATTTTGCTCTAAATCAGAAACGGTCAATCCTTTCACGGATACTTCTCCGAGCAGCGGCAAATTGATAACTCCCGCCTGGCTCACTCTCACTGCAAGACCGCGAGGGGTTGCCGTGGTATCTCCAGGAACGTTGTAAAGTGTGATCTGCAGCATATCCTCGGGACCGATGCGGTAATCGGCAGACGGGCTCGAAGGCTGCGCTGCTGCGCTGACAAGGCCACGGTTGATGTTGGCTATCGCAGTAGACGGAGCCGGCCCTCCTGTTGGGAACGAAGCTGGAGGAGAAGGTTGCGGTACTGTTACACATCCGGCCGCCAAGACCCCCACGAAGAGAAGCGCCAGGCCCTTTGTATCAAAAGAGCTATATGCCACAGCTTTAGCCTGCTATCAGAACCTGATACGAAGGGTGCTTCTGGGTTTCCTGTGAAGAAGTATTCAACACAGAGACACAGAGATCGCAGAGTTCGGAGTACTTTATAAACGAAAACTCTTTACTCTGCGCCCTCCGCGCCTCTGTGTGCGATCTCCGAGCCCTGCTTCACACAAAAGCCTGAAGAACCATAAAAAGATGCAGCTCCGCCATCACGAGCAGAAGCTCTTTCTTTTTCCCCCAAACGAACGATATCGAACTTCTCAGCTTTTGGTCTCTGAGAGCTTCGATTCCATGTCCCGGCTTCTACCCTGTTGCCCTGCTGCCACCCAGCCGCCGGAAACATATTGCACGGGCACCTGCACTTGAACTTCGCGCTGTAGCAGATTCAGGAGGACCTTCACTCGGCCCTTGGCATCAGGAGGTTCTTTGATGATTCCGGCAAGGCCATTAAAAGGACCGCCAGTGATTCGCACTTCTTCGCTTTGCTTCAAGTTGGACTGTGCTCGGATAATCGATTCCGAATCGGCTAGCTGCATAAGATACTCCAGGATTCGATCGTCGATGGGAGCAGGAGTTTCGTTGAAAGAAACGAAACGTTTGACCCCGGGTGACCAAATCACATAATGATATTCTTCCCAGAGGTTAATTCTGACAAATAAGTAATTGGGGAATAAAGGAATGATCCGGTTGTGTTTTCTTAACGAGTCCGGCAGAAGCAAACGGGGATAAAAAACATCCAATCCTTTCAAACGGAGCTGGACTTCAGCAACTGCCTCCTTGTGGGCCTTGCTGTATACAACAAACCATTGACGCAGCTCGTTCTGAGACATCTAGTGAAGTGATCGAAGCCCGAAGTTTCAGAATTTGTAGAGCAAGGGCGATGCCAAGAAAGGATAATTCGAGCGAAACAGTCTATGTTGCCGACAAGTCGCGAAAATTTATCAGCGTCGACAGATGGTCTCTTATGCTTGCTTAGATGTTTAGAAGAGTAGATCCGCCAGACATGGCGGGTGAAACTCACGATTCATAAGATTTCTCAATCAGCATAAGCCTTGTTTCTTCCGCGGGCGGCAGAAGCCAATTGTGGCGGCTCCGTCAAATTTGGCGTCGATTGCAACCACCAATACGCTAGTAAAGTAAATTGCAAGCATGAAAACCGTCTAAAGTCATGATGAACGAAATCAACCTGACAATATTGGGAATCTCTAATGAACAAGTACGAGCAATACGGAAAGGAAAATCACTAACGACAACAACCGAAAATCACGGGAATCATAATCAAGGACGGCTCCACACAGAAAATACTCGGCATCTACAGAATCCCGCTAGCAGCCCGTGGTGAAAGTCGAGAATAAACTGGGTGACCGGTGGTGATGAGGATCGACACGAAGGATACATTGTACTACAGTTTGTTGCATGGCGATGGGACAACGAGCACACGAAGAGCAGACAGGGATGTGGGTGGCGGTGAGCGAGCTACCGCGGCCGGTGAGTCACCCGTTCTACGAGAAACTAAATCGGCTGTTGGCCGAGCATGGGTTCGACGAGTTTGTCGAGGCACAGTGCCGGTCGTTCTATGCCGAGAAGATGGGGCGGCCGAGTTTGGCGCCGGGACAATATTTCGGTCTCCTCTTGCTTGGCTACTTCGAAGGCCTGGACTCGGAACGCGGCATGGCGTGGCGCGCGGCGGATTCGTCAGGAGTGCGCGCGTTTCTCGGGCTCGCGCTGACAGAGGCGGCACCGGATCATTCCACGATATCGCGGACGCGGCGATTGATCGATTTGGACACCCATCGGACGGTATTCACGTGGGTGCTTCAGTGTCTGGGCCTCGCCGGACTAATCAAAGGGAAAACGCTTGCGATAGACGCCACCACGCTCGAAGCGAACGCGGCCTTGCGTAGCATCGTGCGGCGCGACACCGGAGAGACGTATAACGAGTTTTTGACCAAGCTGGCCCAGGCGTCCGGCATTGAGACCCCGACGCGAGCCGATCTCGCCAAGTTGGATCGCAAACGTAAGAAGAAAGGGTCAAACCAGGACTGGGAACATCCGCATGACCCCGACGCGCGCATTGCCAAGATGAAGGACGGGCGCACGCATTTAGCGCACAAAGCCGAGCATGCCGTGGATCTGGAGACCGGCGCCATCGTAGCTGTCACGCTGCAGGAAGCCGATCAGGGCGACACGACTACGATCCAGACCACGCTGCCCAAAGCGGTCCAACAGTTGCAAGCCGTAGCCGCCGTCACCGACGACGGGGTGAGGACGGGGGAGGAACTGATCACCGACAAGGGCTATCACAGCAAGCAAACCGTGCTCGATATGCAGAGCCTGGGACTGCGCACCTACATCAGTGAACCGGATCGCGGTCGGCAGCACTGGCTTGATCAGCACGCTGAGCGTGACGCGGTGTATGCTAATCGGCGTCGCATTCAGGGCGACCGCGGGCAGCAGTTGATGCGGCTAAGGGGCGAGTTGTTAGAGCGACCCAATGCTCACCTCTACGAGACGGGCGGCATGCGTCGGACTCATCTGCGCGGGCACGGCAACATTCTCAAACGGCTGCTCGTGCACGTGGCCGCCTGCAATCTGGGCCTATGGATGCGCACGCTGACGGGCATTGGAACCCCACGCGGCCTGCAGGGCCGTTTGGCCGCTGTATGGGCTTTTTGTTTTACTCTGTGGGTGCTACTGCGCGACCAAGTGACCGCTCATCGGCGCCGAGGACTCGATCTGAGACTGTTTGCGATCCCCAGTCACTGCCGCGGCGGCGTTCCCGTGCGTTATGTGAAAATCGGACTTCTACCACGGGCTGCTAGGAAATCTTTTTGGCTAATAGCAGGCTTGGTGAGAGTCAGCTTGGAAGCGAGCACCTGCAGTGGCAAAACCCCTGTTGAGAACGTGAATAGCGCGAGGATCAATGCTTTCGTCTGAGTTCTAGATGCCATGACTCTAAAATGCGATCCATCCTGAGCCTATTCCGCATATTTTTGTTAAAGCCGATGCATATCCTCTGCCGTCGTTAAAATCGACGGTCGATTCCCTATCGATCAGTTCTTTCTACTCGGAGGAAACGACGTCCACCATGGACTTTCTCTTCTCTAGTTTGCCTTCGTATATACCAGGTCTATCTGAATTGCCAGTAGAACTAGAATAATATACCGGGAGACCGCAAAGCGCTTGCACGGAATCCCACCCTTACATGACAAATCGAACAGATTGGCAACCTGGAATCTGAACTAGACTAGCCTCGATTTCCACGCCAAAGGGAAAGAACTAACAGTGGAGGGCGTGGATACGCGTTGGGTTTAGGAGAACTCGATGACGAGTTTTTTGCCGGCGAACCAGGGCATGGGAGTGGGAGTATTCGCCAAGCCTGAAGAGACGAGGTAAG
>Ga0214472_10001032_pt1 | contig 32429 bp, 29 predicted proteins | sample RVTome_6_FD_207662 | JGI IMG/M metagenome (GOLD analysis project Ga0214472, IMG submission 207662) | Soil microbial communities from uranium-contaminated site in the Upper Colorado River Basin, Wyoming, United States - RVT140D175 | ecosystem: Environmental > Terrestrial > Soil > Contaminated >...
CCGCCCGTTCAATTTCTTCAACTGTTCCAGCCATTTACACACCTCTAGTATTTATTGTCCCTAATAATATAGTATTAGGCTCCGGCATCCTACTCGGGATTCAAACGTGATCCCCTGGATGCGGATGCAGACAGTCACATGACGGCAGTGGCGCATTTTCGACTTGGTTGAGTCCTTTTTGGAGCCCCCGTACATATTGTATCTGGCCAAGGTGTTGATTAAACTCTCCCACGAGCTGGCGAAACATGCGACCAATAGTGCACCCCTCATAGATTTTCCTGGTGAGTTCGCGGGGCCGGTCCGGGGCCGGCGGTCGTTCGGGAGCAAAGTCACAGTCCTCCGGTGCCAAACCGTGCAGGAATGCGCGGGTTTCTTGCCGCACCGCCTCGAAGTAAGCGATGGAGTTTGCCTCAGGACCGGGACGCCACGCGAGCTCTTCCGGGGGTGAGGCCATCAAGAGCGTTGAGGAGTCGATATTAATAGTCGGCAAGAACCTGTTCTGTGAAGGCTTTTAGCTCCATGGAGCTCTCTTCTTCGTTGGTGCAAAATCATGCCGTGTGTCATCGCCTATCTGTCTGGCCGCAGAGCGTCTCAAACTCTCCTGTGCGCTGCTTGAGCATGGTATTTTTCTCCACGCCGAAGGCGCCTAACGCCCAGGCTGAGGCGCGGGCCACACCATACAAACCCATGCCTGCCCAAAAACGTCCGCGGTGGCCCGTCGCCTCCAGCGCCTGGTTCGGCAAGCCCACCCAGTGACGACGCCCTACTCTTAGCACGTCGATGATACAGATCTCTCCCCGCGCCTCAAGAGCCGTGGTATTTGCCTGGGCCATTCTGCTTCCGTTCCCACGGGCAGTTCATCCCAGACGGTCAAGCACCTCCGTCACCTCCGCATCATCCAGCACCGGGGTGACGTCGAACGAGAGCAGATCACTCCATCGGAGTACCCACTCCGCCAGGGCCTTCGCGTCGGACGTGTCTGCGAGTACGAAGCCCGCGTTCCCCGAGACCGGGTGCCACCGACTCACCATCGTCACCCCTGCCGGTGGAGCCCCCTGGGTTTCTCTGAAGCGATTGAGAGCCGCATCCCGTACTTCTGGTGCTAACCGAAAACTGATCATGAACTTCATGGTTTCCTCCTGTTGATCTGTATAGCTATCGGATCTTTACTGATAGCCTTTTGTGCCGAACTTCTAATTAGACCCCGTAAGTGGGACAATTTTTTACCCCATTTCTGGGATCTAATCATGTTTCCCGCATCTTACCGGCACCCCATGATCAATGAACTCGTCAAAGCCGTCCGTTAGCAAATCGTCCCCTGGCCCTCCTGAGCCCAGCGGACTAGGGGCAGGCTTAACGCATCCAAACGGCCCCAAAGCTGCTGACCTATGCCTACATGCGCGACGGCGTCCCCACATTGCGGCGGCGATGCTCCTCCGCCCGGCGATGCACAATCGCGGCCAGCTCGTCGTAAGTGAATTCTTGCTCTTGTTCGGTGGCCGCCCGCCGTTGGCGCCCCGTTCGACTGGCCGCGATAAACAGTTGCCGCAAGGCGATCTCACCGACAAAGAGGCACAGGGCCAACATCGCGAACCAGGACCAGTACTCCTTCAGGGCGGTCAGGCTCTGACCGGGGGTGTCAAATAGAATCTTCGCCGCTTCCTGCGGCACATCGGGACGCAGCACGCGGCCGCCGGTGCGCTCGGCGAGGCGGTTCAGTAAGCCGTAATTGGTGTCGAGCCCTAAATACTCCGGTGAGTACGGTACAGCCACCCCAACGGTTTTGGGCCCGAGGGTCACGCCATCGTGTTCCCCCACCAGGGTGAGCAGATATTCCCCCTGCCCCTGCATGGCGAAGCGGCCGGCGTAGCGCCCCGGCTCGGTTTGTTTAAACTCCACTGGAATCGCTTCTTTACTAGGCGTTAACACTTTGCCTTGCAGCCCGATCTGATTGACAAACTGATCCTGCACATCGTAGACATCGGCCTGGATAATCCCCTGCCCATCTTGCACATCCGCCCGCACCGCAAAGGTCTCAATCGTATTTTTGCGCTGAATCCAACGCATGAGCTGGGCGGCAAATTGGGGAAATCCCTTCCAGCGGACCCACGCTTTGCCCCAGCGTAAACCGAGATCGGAGGTAAAAGCGGCGGTGCGGCCAAGGCCATAGCGCTGCACCGCTAGGACCGGATCTTGTTTCGGGGTGACCAACAACAGCTGGGCAGCGGGTTTGCCGTACGTCACCACATAGCCCTGCAAAGGCGGCGCTTGAGCAAAATTGACGCCCTGGAGCAATTCGTGCTCGGTTTTTAGGACCGCTTGGAACGGGGTTTCTTCGATCAAGCCCCGCGACACCAAAATCGTCTCGGCCGTGAAAATGCGCGGAATAAACAGGGGATCGTCGGTATAATAGCTCCGCCCCTGTCCCCAGTGGGCAATCGCGTCCATGAGGGTGCGGTCGGCATCTTTGCCCAAGGCCACGGTGGTGACGGTGACGTGGTTGGCAATCGCCTCCTGCATCAAGACCTCGAAATCCATATGCGCAGTGAGTCCGTCGGAAAGCGCAATGAGATGCTTTTTCACCGCCTTCACCTCTTTGAGGACCCGCAGCCCCTCCTGCATGCCCTTGTACAAATCCGTACCGCCGCCATGGGTCAGGGCGGAGAGCCGCCCGGCAATCTGCTCGCGCTTGCCGGCTTCACCCATGGGCACGGTCCACTCCCAATCCGCGTTAAACGCCAGCAGGCCGGCTTGGTCAAAGGGATTGAGCAATTTCATGGCGGAAAAGGCCGCGATTTTGGCCACTTCGAGCTTGGTGGTACGCTCGTTTAAATTCCTTGGCGAGGTCGTATTGTTGATGCTCCCACCCATGCTGTCGGACTTATCGATCACCATCACCAAACTGAGACTCGGAATAGACATTTTGGTGGGGACATCCATATCCACTGGCAACAACTTTTCGATCGGGGTGCGGTAGTACCCCCCGGCGCCAAAACTCTTTTCGCCGCCCAGCATGAGCAAACCGCCACCCATGTCGCGCACGTATTGCTCTAACACTTCCATCTGCGAGACGGAAATACCAAAACCGGGGACATTGTCAAAAATGAGCGCGTCGTATTCAAGGTAGCCACTCAAGGTATGGGGCAGCGTGTTCCACGGCCGGGCTTCCACCGCCAAACCCTGCTCTTGTAGGGCCTCAAGGAGCGGTGTGGACGGCCCGGGCTCGTCGTAGAGCAGCAACATTTTCGGGGGACCCAACACCTCGGTAAAGCCACGAAACCGGTTGTTCTCCAGGAGGGTATCCTTCGGGCTGTTGACCACCACTTCATAGAGATGGACCCCCTCATCCGAGGTCTGCTGTAAAAACGGCACCCGGTTCTTACCCGGCGTCAACACGACTTCCTGGCGCCCGGCAAAGGCCCCGCCGCGAAACAACTCCAGCGATGCGGGGGTCTCCACGGTGCTGACCACCATGGCCTCCACCTGATACGGTGCCCCGGCCTGCACCTGTCTCGGCACCACCAGCTTTTCGACCCGCACCTCCTGCCCGCCAGCGTTCTGTCCCAGGGGCAGCGGATAGATGGCCGCCCCGAGAGAGCGGGCCACCAAGGCCGCTTCGGACGCGGAGCCAACGTTTTCATTGCCATCGCTGAGCAGAGCTAGGCGCCGCGCCCCATCGGGCGGAAAACTGGCCATACCGGCCTGAATCGCCCGCGCCACATGGGTGGCCGAGCTATCGACCTCGGAGGCGATCTCCTGCAAAGTAAAATCTTTGGAAACGCTCTGTTCCAACGTGGCATCCGCCCCGAAGACCACCAGGCCAATCCCGTCCTCCGGCCGCTTTTCCCGGATGACAGTGTGGATAAAATCCAAGGCGCGCTGCCGCATCGCGGCAGTCACACTGAGCGACATATCGAGTAGAAACACCACATTGGCGCGTTGATACGCCTGGGTCAAACTCAACCGCACCAGCCCGCCAATGATCAGCAACAACACCACGACGCGCAACCCGATCAACAGGCGTTGCCGCACGGGAGACAGGCGCCGGGGGGCATATCGCACCCAATACCACACCAGGGGCAGAAGCACGATTAAGACCAGAAAATAGGGGTAAAACAGACGGATTTGCACGCTGAACCTCACCAGTCCCGACACCAGATCAGCCACTCTCCGAATCCCGCCACCATCGCCATCAACAAGAGGTAGGGCCACAACGGGGTTTGCACCACGCCGATAGCCTGCCGCGAGGCCTCATCACCCGAGGGAGCAAACGTGGGGAGCGCATTGGCCGGCGCAATGTCCGACTCTGCCGCATCGAGAAGATTGACGGTTAAATAACGCTTGGATTCGCCATAGCGAAAGATGTAGACACCGACGTGCTGAGCATCCGGAAACAGCCAGGGATTGCCCTGCACCTCATAGGTTTTCTCTGCCCCCTGCGGATCCTGCACCGCCACCTGTGCCACCGATGTCTCAAAAAACAAGGGGTAGGGGGTGCCCGCCTGCACCTGCCCGGCCACCGCGCCACCGCCTTCTGGGTGCAGCCAGCGCAGCAGATTGTTGATCAACACCGGAAACGCTACCCGCAGAGGCAAGTCGGAGCGCATGAGATCGAAACCGAGAGTCACCACCCGCAATGACGGCTCATCGATCACGCTCATCAAGGAGATGCCATCGCTGTCAATCAGGCTCTGCACCCCATCGCGAGGGTGCAGGGCCAGGGATTCTTCAATCTGTAAATCTGTCAGGTTGACAAACTGCAACAGGGGATGCTGCCGCGCCCAATCGATCACCTTCGGTTGTTGCACCACCCCATCGGCCTGCAAACGGGGGTCCTGCGGCGTGGTATGGATGAGCAAATAGCGGCCGCGCTGCAGGGGTGGCGGCTGGACGCCGTTAAAAATCATCAAATGATTGGCTTCCAGCAGTTCTGGCAGGGCGTCCGCAGACACATCCGGGGCCACGTTGACCTGCACCCCGGGAATAGACGTCAAGAGCTGCTCTAGAAAAAAATTGCTCTGTCCCACCAACAGCACCCAGGTCTGCGTCTGAGCGGCAATCACCCCGTAGGCGTGGTTGTCCAGAGCAAACGCATCGTCCACCAAAATCTCGGCGTGCGCCACCCCTCGCAAGCGCCCGGCAATCTCGGTCACGATCACCGTTTCTTCCCCCGGCTCCAGCTGCAATTGCCGTTCTAGCACGCGGTCGCCGCGCAGGGTGAGCTGCAGTGGCACGTCACGCGGCTCCGGAGAAAAGTTCTTCACCGCGATCAGCACTTCATAGCGAGGCTCGGTCTCAACGACCTTGCGAAACGCCAAGCGCACAATCCCGACATTGTCCTTGCCGCCCGCGATTTGGATATGCCGCATTTGGCTGCGGGGCAGCTCCAGGTCGGCCAGGTGCCGATAGGCCCCATCGCCAATCATCACCACTTCCTGGGTGAGACGGCCTTGGGTAAACGACAGCGCCAACAGCACCGCCTCACGCATGTTGCCCGGCGCATCGGTGACTTGTATCTGCGAGATCAGTTGCCGCAGCAACACTTTTTCGTCGGTATAAAACGTCACCACCTGGGGCTGGCGCCCGGCCGCAATCACCGCCATCTGACGGCCGCTCGGCAGGGCTTGCAGCACGTCCAGAGCCTGTTGTTTGGCCAAGTCAAACCGCGTGCCCTGGGGCGTCTGGGTCTGCATGCTGGCACTCACGTCCAGCACCAACACAATGTCTTTGCTGCGTTTGACCGCCTTGGTCAAGGCAGGGTTGGCCATGGCTAAGGTAAGTAGTAAAGCCAGCAAGATCTGGAGAATAAGAGGTAAGTTCTGGATGAGACGCCGCAACCCCAAGCTGCCATGCGCCTCGCGCATGACTTGCTCCCACAAGAATAAAGTGCTGACTTGCACATCGCGGCGCCGGTAGCGCAGGCTATGCAGCAAAAGAATGACTGGAATAGCAGCCAAAAAGGCAAACGCGGCGGGGTTAAGCCAGGTCATGGCGTTTTCTCATTGTAAGTAGAGGCCACGTCGTAAATACTGCAAGACCAAATCTTCAAACGGCACGATGGTGCTGGCGCGCAGGTACTCGATATTGCGCTTGGTACAAAAGGTCTCAATGGCCGTAAAATACTCGGTCACCTTCTGTTGGTAGAGATTGAGCAGGCGCCGATTGATCGTCAGGCGTCGCTGCTGCGCCGTTTCAATATCCTGCAACCGCACCGCGCCGTCGAGCTCGGGCTGAATTTCCGTCTCATCCACCAACTGAATCAGCAACACATCGAACCGGTTATAGGCCAGTGCATCGAGGCCGCGCTCATAGCCACCCGGATCAAACAAGTCACTGATCACAATCGCCAGCCCACTCCTGCGGCTCTGCGTCGCATAGTTCTGCAGCGTCCGGTTCAGAGCGGTGCCACCCTCACAGGGCAACGTCTCCAAATAGCGCAACAACGGAAAAATCTGCTGCCGGCCACGCTGCGGCGGTTTGGGGACGCCCAGCTCGTCGGAAAAGGCAATGGCCCCCACCCGGTCGAGGTTGCTCAAGCCAATGTAACCCAGTGCCGCGGCCACTTTTTTGGCGTACTCGATTTTAGCCGGCGAGCCCATTTGCATGGACTGGCTGGTATCGAGCAAGAGGTGCAGGGTCAGGTCCTCCTCCGCAGTGAACACCTTTAAAAAGAGCTGATCCAGGCGGCTGTAAACGTTCCAATCGACGTAGCGAAAATCGTCGCCCTCGTGGTAGCGGCGATAATCGCTGAACTCCAGGCTCATGCCCCGGCGCAAGGTATTGCGCTCGCCATGGGTTTGCCCGCGAAACACCCGCCGGGCCAGAAACCGCAGCGTCTCCAACTTTTTCATGAACTCGGCATCAAACAGTGTCTCTGCCATACCGCCTCTCGAGCCTAAACGTCAACATGCAATCACACCTCTAGCCCGACACAACCCTTCATTCCGCAGCCGTTCCTAAGCCGGTTGCCGGGCCGCGCCAGCCGACCGCCCCGGCATCGTCTGTAACAGATCACGGAGCAGATCGGCACTCTCAATGCCTTCTGCCTCACCCTCGAAATTCAAAATGAGCCGATGCCGCAGACACGGCACCAGCATGGCGCGAATGTCATCCAAATCCACATTCGGCCGACCGGCCAAAAAGGCTCGAACTTTAGCCGCCAATACCAAGCTCTGCACGCCGCGCGGGCTACAACCGTAGCGCACATACCGCTGAATCGTCGCCGAGGTGTGCGGCCCGGCCGGATGGGTAGAGAGCCCCAAATTCACCGCGTAATCCCGCACGTGCGAGGCCAGCGGCACCTCCCGCACCAACTGCTGCGCCTCCAGGATCGACGCCGAACTCAACACCGGCTCCGGGGTCGGTGCTTGGCGCTGCGTCGTGCGGTCGACAATATCGCTGAGCTCGGCGAATGACGGATAGGTCACGTGGAGCTTCAACAAAAACCGGTCGAGCTGGGCTTCCGGCAAGGGATAGGTGCCCTCCATCTCCAACGGATTCTGCGTCGCCAGCACCAAAAACGGCCGCTCCAAGCGGTGCTCCGTACCCGCCACCGTCACCGACTGCTCCTGCATCGCTTCCAGCAGGGCCGACTGCGTTTTCGGCGTGGCCCGATTGATTTCATCCGCCAACACGATATTGCTGAACACCGGCCCGGCCTGGAACTCAAAGTACCGCCGCTCCCGCTCATCTTGCAGCACCACTCGCGTGCCGATAATGTCCGCCGGCATCAAATCCGGGGTGAACTGAATGCGCGAAAACTGTAAATGCAACGCTGCCCCAAGGCTTTTGACAAGCAGGGTTTTACCCAGACCGGGAACCCCTTCGAGCAGGGCGTGCCCATCGCACAACAGACACGTCAACAACCCCTCCACCACCTCCTCATGGCCCACGATCACCTTGGCAATTTCATCGCGCACCCGCTGAAAATCTTGCCGCAACGCCTCGACCCGCACCTCGACATTTTCATGCCCATTCCCATTGTCATTCATATCCACATCAGCCATAAGGGTCTCGCTCTCTACTGCGCTTCCGGTTGGGTCATACCAATAGCGAGAAAGTACTGCTTGATCTGCTCGCGATAGCTACGGGGAATCTGCTCCTGGGCCAACACCTCCTCAGCCGCCCGTTGATACGGTACCACCGCTTGCTCAATGGATACCTTAGCCTCGTTCTGCAGGGGCAAATGGCGCACATAACTCAGACGCATTTTGCCTTCACCACTTTTGACCTGCACCTGCGACGCCGGCTGTTCAGACTCTCGCAACTGCTGCTTGTCTCCCGACTTGCCGTGACTTGAAAAACCAAAATCGCCGCTGAGTCCGGGCGACTCAAAATCTTCCATCCCCGGCATGTCCTCGCCCATCGCCTGTTCGTCATAGCCCGTGCCATCCCCAGACTCGGCGCGCTGCGGCGGCTGGTCGGATGGCGATGTTTTATCTTGCGGCTGGTTCTGCCCGCCTCGCTGCAGCGCCCGGGAGGAATACTGCAAGGCCCGCCTCGCCCGATCGAGGTGTTCCATCTCCTCAGCCGCGCGCTGTTTGCTCAACAGATCCTGCACCAGTTGACGCGCCGCAGCCATGTTACCGGCCTGGAGATTTTGCATCAGCTCGGAGAGTTCGGGACTGCCCTGCATGACTTGGCTCAACCGCTGGACGCCCTGCTCCGCCACCTGCCGCATCTCCTTTGGCAAGTTGTCATCGCGCAGCATATTCAAAATGTTCTGCAGCTCCTGCTTCACGCTCTTGCCCGAAGTCAGCATCTCCTGTACGGTCATGTCACCCGTGGCACTCATCAATGAGCGCTCGCGCAGTTCCTCCTGCATGCGCTGCAAATACTGCGACAGCGTGTTAATACGCTCCGATGCCTGCCCACCCTGCCCCTCCTCGCGTTGCAAGCGGCGGCCTAAATCCTGAATGTGCCGGGCCAGCATGAGGCTGCGATCGAGCTTTTCCTGCTGTGCTAACGTCTCTAACTGGCGCCCCCAACGCTCTAGCCGCTTGCCTTCTGTCAGCACCTCCTCAGAGACCTCCGCCCGCCCCCAATCCTCAAACTTAAACGGCGTCATGTCCACTTGACTCAGCACCACCAACGCCATCAGAATCAACGGCACACACCACAGACGTGGAGGCATACGAAAAGGAAAGACCAGGCGCGGCTCCACCCGCCGGGCCGCTTGCTCGGCCTCCGCCGCTAAACTTGGCACAAAGGGGTTGTGGGGCTGCTGTTCCACATACTCATACGCCGTGCTCAAGCGCTCTTGCAGTCCCAACTTATGATCTGCCGTGATGAGCACCGGCAGGGGCCCGATGCGCACGCGCCAGGCCAACCCCAGCCACACCAACAGCGCCAGACCGCCAATGGTCCCATAGAGCACCAGTGGCGCTACCGGCCAACCGAACAAAGTCATCCCGACCGTGGCGAGAAACGCCACGCCAATGGCAATCAGCAAGACATCGCCAGCGAGTATCGCGCGTTTGAGCCGCAGATAGCGCTGCTGTAACTGGTGGCTGACCGTCCTAAGATGGCGAGAGGCCTCCATGATTTTCCTCCTGCATCGCCCACTCGAGCTGCTCGGCCCGGCGTCTAATCCAGCGGATACGAATGGTGGCGATTATAAAGAACAGTCCACCGAGAAGCAAATGCACCCCAATAGTCAGGACCCACCCCGGCACCTGCACCCCCAGCAACGGCCAACTGGGCAGGGCGTGGCGGTGATGCCACAGGCTGGCATCCACGAAGGCCAGTACCGGATTGAGCAGCGGCATGCTAAAGCCACTGACCAAAATCCAAAACACGTACAGCAAGCGCACGACGAGATAGAGGACAAATTCATCCCGCTCCAGGCAAAACAGCAAGGCGGTGGCCAAGATGCGATAGCTCCCGGTGCAGACCAGAATAAGCACCGCACCGGCTGCCGCATGGGACATCGATTCGCCCGAGGCCCCCGCCGCCATCACCAGCAACGGCAGGATGAGTCCCCAATAAAAAACGCATTCCAAAAGCCCAAAGGCCAGATAGCCGCGCGTAAACGTATCCGCACTCACCGGGGCCAGCATCAACCAATCTCGCAACGACATGCGCTCCTCACCCACGATCTTGCGAGAGCCCTGGCTAAAGCTGACATACGACAATAAAATGAACGCCGCCCCCCCCATCGCGTTGTAAGTGAAAGGCAAATCGCGCAGGGCCAAAAACGCCTCTTTCGGCCAGGTGATAAACAGGACCACCGCCAAGATAATGAGATAATTCAACCCGTGTGACCAGCGCACCGCATCCCGGCCAAAGGACTCCGCGGCGCCCTGGAAAATAACATTGCGCCAAGCCTGACGAAAAGGCAGCCTCAACATAGTGCAATCAAACCTTACGAATTCTGCGGCGCGAGATGTCCCACAACAAGCGTCATCCCGTGAATCGCAGGGGTGCCCGCGGCCGGAACCAGGGTCGCCGGGGCCGGCAGCCAACCGATGAGGAGCGGCGTCTGGCTGACCTGCGACAAATGCGCCTCACCAAAATAGTGCTGTAATAACACCTCTTGCATATACCCGTCCGATTTTCCCACCCGGCTCCCACTGACTTTGTAGAGGGCCTGCCATGCCGTTTCAAACTGGCTTTCCGCCGACTGCAAGGAGACGTACAAATCCTCGAACAGCTCCGCGCCCGGGGCAATGCCGCCCAAGACAAACAGACGGCCACGATACAGCACCATCGCACCGTACAGTGGTACGGTACCGTGATTCTTCACCCGAATCGTCATCCCAGTGGCATGGCGCTCGGTTTGCACCTGCAACGGCGCCGGGACCATGCTATCGACACTCATCACCCGCAGCGCCCAAGGATCTAACTTGATCCCATCGAGTACCGTCGCCGTCCCGAGCCGCAAATTCAGGCGCTCATACCCATTGCCCATGCCACGATGAAACGTGTGCCGCAAAATCGTATCCGGCCGCTGGAACGTCAAGGCCAGATCGCCGCCACGAGGCGAAAACACCCCTAGATGTCCACGCACCCGGGCATACGCCAGGGCATTCGGCTGATCCGTCTCCAAGCCCTCGCGCGGGTCCTGCTGGTTAAAGACTTCCAGCACCGACAAATCGTACAGCAACGCCGTTTCCCGCAGGCCGCGCTCCTGACAAAACACATAGGCCCCCACCACCGCCACCGCCACGGTGGCGACCAGGGCCACCCATCCGCGTCTGCGTCCCCCCCGGCGGCGCATCCACCAAAAAACCAACGCCAGGCTGCCGCAATAGGCCACGAGGATCAAGCTGAGCAGCGTATGAGAGGGGTAATTCAAAATGGGCCGGCTCAACAGTTTCATCATCGGATGCGAATCATCGAGCAAGCCGAGTTCCGCAAACACCCGACTGTAATCCACTTGCTCCGACGGCTGTAAAATATCGCTCCAAAGTGCCTTTTGCCCCGGCCATGTATCGAGCGGCTGGGCCGCATAATCGACCGCCAAAAAGACCACCCGGCCATGTCCCAACGCCCGTTGAGCCAACAGCGGCGCCGCCGCCGTGCCCACCAGCACCTCGCCCGCCGTCAACCGCGCCCGCAACTGCACCAGCGGCACCGCCGGCATCGGCACACCGTAGTGCGACGCCAGAGCCGGCAAGCCGTTCACCTCCTCAAGTCCAAGCACCTCAACCGGCAGCAACTGCCGCAGGCGCGGCTCTTGCAACAGCGCATACTGAGAATCCCCGGCCACCACCAGCGTGCCCCCGCGTAGGAGCCATTGTTGCAGCGCCTGCCACTGCGACGCCGTCGCCCGCTGTAACGACACGCCCTTCACCACCACCGCGGTCACACTGTCATAGCCGCTCCACACCTGTGGTAAATCGGGCAGGCGCAAATAGGCCACACGCGTATGGCGTTGAAACGTCGTGGCGAGAAAGTCGAGTCCCAGGTCGCGGCTCAAGCCAACAATGATGTATTCCGCACTGAGCGCCTCGCGCAAATTGAGCTGTTGCTCGGCAATAACGTGACCATCAGAGCGGAAAAAAACGTCAATAGGATGGGTGATACTGGCAATCGGAATGGAGAACGTAAAGCGTTTTCGCGCGCGGTGCGGCAATTGGACCGCACGGGTCATGGTGGTGACATGCAAATCTTTGCGGTATTCACTACCGCGCCACACCCGCACGCCCACCTCGCCACTCAGCGCTTCAGCCGAGTTGTGCAGACTCACCGTCACTGGATTCCAGCGCTCCAGGCGCACCGTACCCTGGTGCCCCAGATCCACCGTCATCTCAACCCGAGCCCAAACACACCTCGGCAACAGTCCAAGACATAGAATGAGAAAGACACAGACACGCGCCATGGGCGCCCCCGTCAGCACGCAATTGCCTAGGTGTGATCATGCTCTTCTGTCTACCTTACCGAAACTCTTGTTGGAACGTCAAGCCCGCACGACTATTCCACTGCCCTATCGCCAAGTCCAGGGACCCCGGCCAGAGAACTCGCCAGCCTGACCGAACGCGCCAACGACACCGCCAGCAACTCCGCCGCCACGATTCCCAGCCGCGTGAAATCCCCGGTGGCGGTGCCGGTTGACACGGCAAACACCGTATCGCCATCAAACACCGTGTGGGCCGGCGACAACGCTTTCACCAGGCCATGCTGCGCCAATTTCGCCAGTTTCTCCACCTGCGGTTTGGTGAGCCCCACATTCGTCGCCACCACCCCCAACGTCGTATTGCCGCTCGCTTCCGCGCCGGGCTCTTGATGCAGTAGCCGGCTCTGACTCAGCAGCCGGGCGGTATCCGCCAGCACCATGCTATCGCGCGACTGCCGCGCCCCGGCCAACAGCGCACCAGTAGCCGCATCGCGCACATCGCCCAGCGCATTGCACACCGCCAAGGCGCCCACCCAAACCCCATCCTCCAGCTCGGCACTGGCCGTGCCCACGCCCCCCTTCATGGCGTGATCCATGCCGTAAAACTTCCCCACCGTCGCCCCCATCCCAGCACCCACATTGCCCTCCGCCACCGGCCCGGGTACCGCAGCCTGACACGCCGCATAGCCCATCGTCACATCCGGCCGCCGGCTGGCCGAGCCAATGCCGAGATCGTAAATAATCGCCGCTGGCACAATCGGTACCCACGCCGCTCGCGTTTGATATCCAATGCCCTGCGCTTCCAGCGCCTGCATCACCCCGCCGGCCGCATCCAAGCCAAACGCACTGCCCCCGGCCAGGCAAATGGCGTGCACGTGCGGGGTCAGATGCCACCCGTTCAAGGGGGTCAATTCACGTGTCCCACTGGCCGAACCGCACACCTCCACGCCGCCCACCGCCCCCTCGGGGAACACCAGTACGGTACAGCCGGTCACAGCGTCTACGTCCTGTACCTGCCCGACGTGCACGCCGGGGACATCGGTAATGGCTTGCCACATGGCTTGGGTCCTTTCGTATTTGCCTCACGTGAGGGCAGCGGTGGCCTCAAAATCTTGGTCCGGGAAAAATCCCCTCTCTCAGCAGTCTCTCAGCCCACACTGCCTCCTCTGGGCTCAGCGGCGGTCTGGGCCAAGTCTGATCATCAATCACCATGTCGCCCCTCGACCGGTCATAGAGGTCGTGCAAAATCGCATTCAGATCAAGCGCCGGGTAGCTTGTTCGTAGGTGAAAGGAGTTCAACCGAGGTGATAACTTCATGGGGGCCTTGCTGACCAACGCTTCAGTCATGAGGATTGACCTCTACTCTAAATGTAGTGGGATTCTAGCATATTATTCTGGCGACTTCTTGATCAACGTTTGGGAGCGAACACCTGAGGGATGCCGCATTCAAGGGTAAACCGCAGTTCATCCAGCCAAAACGCGAGTTTTATACCCTCGCACATTCCGGGACCACCGTGTTAGGGTTAACCTCGCCTTTCGGAGTAGGTTTTGCTACTATCCTACACAGACCTTCCTCCTCATTGACGGCAGGGCCGTTGACCACACCACAAAGTAGGCGCTTTCCGAAAAAGATCGCTTAAATAAAATGAAATCAAGTTCATTCGGGATGAGAGCACACACCATGCATCAAACGGGCAGAGGGTATCGACAGGATGGCCATCAGGATCGGCTGGGGACAGGCTACGCAGCGCTTTGCATCATCGCCATGCTGCTACCGTCGCTCGCCTGGACCCAAGGACAGGCGGAGAGGGGTCAAGCCATTTATACCCAGTATTGTACACGCTGCCACGGCGCGGATGGGCGTGGTGGGCCTATGGTCACGATGTTACCCGTCCGGCCTCGAAACCTGGCCGATCGGGCTTATATGCAGACGCGGACTGCGGAACAGTTGTTTGAGGTGATCAAACAGGGTGGCAACGCGCAAGGCTTGTCTCCTACGATGCCTGGCTTCGGCAAGCAGATCTCCGATGCCCAGGTGAGGGATACGGTGGCTTATATTCGCACCCTGGCCGGTCCGACCAGCGCCGCGCGCAGCCAACCGGAGGGGACAGTGCCGGCCGAGCCGCCCCCGAGTGATCTTCGCATTCAGCGTCTCAGTGTGTCGCTCTGGCCGGAGTATGACGACCCTCGTGTGTTGGTGATCTTGCGGGGTGAATTGTCGCCGGAGAGCCAGGTGCCGACTCGGCTCAGATTACCGCTGCCGAAAGGGGCGGAACTCATCGGTGCGGGCATGATTTCGTCTCAAAACGAACTGCTGAATCACCCCCATGAGCGCCTTGCGGGTGACACGTCCGATACGCTCGAGCTGACCCTGCCGGTTCGCGGATTTTTTGCGGAGTGGTATTACGACCCATTCGGCCAGCACGAGCCGGCAAGACAATTCACTTATTCCCTCACCCTGCCCTATTCGGTAGCACAATTGGATATGGATATTTTGCAGCCCGATGCCGCGACGGACTTCCGTATCACCCCGGCTCCCATGCAGGAAGATGTCGATACCCGGGGCGGCAAACATCACCGCTTTTCCTATCGCGACCTGGAACCCGAGACCGCTCAAACGGTTGAGGTGGCTTACCTCAAGACCACAGATGAACCCTCGATCGCCAAGTCACCCGACCTCTCTTCTAACTCACCGGAGGACAACTTAACGCCCGGTAGTCTTCAGTCGACCGACCTGTCGAGAAGCACCAAAACCTGGGTCACTTTTGCCATGCTGGTGGGCTTTGCAATCATCTTTGCCGGGGGCGTCTTGCTGTTCCGCCACAAACAACCCGCCGCACCGCCCGCTGCGCCGGTCTTGCCTGCGGTCCCGGCCCCAGACCCAACCGTTACAGCCACAAGGCCAGTCAAAGTGCCGGAGACGACGAGGGTCGGAGACAGGACAGTAGCACCCACGGAGACAACGGTTGCAACCCCAAATTATTGCTCAAATTGCGGACGGCAACTGCAGGCCACCTACGTGTTTTGCCCAGGGTGTGGCCTAAAGTTCCGGACATCATAGCCCTAGGGATTCGAGATTCCCCTGCGCCAAAGAGATAACCATGTTATCACCACTGACCGGCCCCATCCGTTTCCCCGCGTTGATGAGGCGTGGGCTGCCGATTGTCATGGCCACCATTATCAGTCGCCCCCTGGGCTACCTACGGACGGCTATTCAAGCCTGGCTGTTTGGGGCCACTGCGGCCATGGACGCCTTTGTATTAGCCTTTTCCGTGCCGAGTTTTTTGCAGGTCATCTTCCTTAGTGGGCCGTTGAGTGGCGTCTTGGTGCCGACCTTTAGTGCGGTGCGGGATGATCACGACGCCCTCAGCCGGCTCTTTAGCAGTTTGTTTACGGCCTGTCTGCTCGCCTCACTCCTCTTCGGACTCGTCGCTGCGCTCATCGCTCCCGCGCTCATGCAACTCGTCGGGCCTGGCTTAACACCTGATATCCAGGCTCTTGCGGTTTTTCTGTTTCGTCTCATGCTGCCCATGTTGTCGCTACAGGCCCTGCTCTCGGTTTGCAAAGGGGCGCTCAATACGCTCGATTCGTATGGCCCTCCCGAATACGCGGGGCTGGTGTTTAATATTGTCTTCGTTCTCATCGCCCTCCTGCTCACCCCATCCCTGGGGATCACCAGCCTCGCGCTTGGCGCCTCGATCGGCACCCTGGCCCAGGTCGCGATGCAATTCCCGTATTTGTGCCGCCACGGCGTACGCTATCGTCCGATGCTCCATTTCAATGCCCATATCAAACCCCTTTTGACCTTGTTACAGTGGGCCTTCTTGAGCACCCTGGAGTCCACCTTCGGGGCGCAAGTTGACCGGGCGATGGCCTCCCTATTATTCCCCGGGGCCATTTCGGCGCTGTACTATGCATTTTTGCTGTTTATGCTGCCCGCAAGTTTAGCGATCATCCCCCTATCCACGGTGCTCCTGACAGACCTAGCTGTGGACTACCAAAAGAGAGAGGTAGCCAACGTACGGCGGCGCGTCGCCGCCGCCCTGCGCCTGATGTTACTTCTCACCGTTCCGGTGGCCGTGGCGGGGGCACTCTGGGCCGAGCCACTCACTCGGCTCGTCTACGAATACGGGCGTTTCCATACCTCGGATACCATACGGACGGCGCAAGCCCTACAAATTTTTATGCTCGGCCTTCCCTTTTACGGGGGGATGCATATGCTCAGCCGGTGCTTTTATGCCATACACGATACCAAAACCCCCGCCATCGTTGGCTGTGTGGCCCTGGCCGTCAATATCGCGGGCGATTTCATCTTGATGCAATTCTTTAGTCATCGGGGCATCGCCATGGGCCGCCTGGCGTTTTGGCTGGTATCGGCTTGCACCCTGTATCTTTTATTTCTACGACGATGTAGGCGATTAGCGCCTGGTGATCCAGCAGATCGGCCCACCACGCCTTGACAGCCACCTCGCCGCAAGGTAGGGTTACGTCAAATCTATGCGATGCTATAGTGGCACTCGCCGTACGTGGAAACGGTAAAGGAGATCATCAATGCGCAAGACGATGACATTATTGGTGGCGCTCGCTCTACTCGTGGGGTTCAGCGGTTTCGCCATGGCCGGTGGGGATGGAATGTGCAGCTATTTGGACAAAAAGCACGAGGCGAAAGTTCAAACTGAAAAGACGAAACCGGTGGCGTCAAAAACGGACAAAGCCGATAGCAAACTCGCTCTCGTTGACGTCGACAAGACGACGCCGGAAGCCAAAAAGTAACCCGGCCTTCAGTCTTTATAAAGAGTCCCCGTCACGCAGCGTGACGGGGACTCTTTGCTTTGGGGCGCGACACGGCCTCACAGATCTGGGATCGAAGCCCCCGGCACTGCCTTCGCTTTGAGCGGCTTCGGATACCAAGCGTCTTCATAGTCGGACCATAGGTCGCGCAAGCTGGGCATGACGTCGTGAGCAAAGCGTTGGGTGTTTTCGCGGGTCAGCGCATCCGGCATATTGCCTATTTGGCACAGCAGCATCAGATTGCCTACACGCATCGAGGTGAGGGCCTCGCGCAACGTCTCCCGCACCGTGGCCGCACTGCCGGCGATCACAAAGCCATTTTCCACGAAATCCTTCCACCTCAGTGGTTGGCGCATGGCCGAGGCCACGCCGCCCACCTGCGGGGTAAAGCCAGCCCTCAGGGTGGCTTGGGTCCGATAGCCGGGGGCATCGGCAAAGCCGGGATGGACGTGCAAACAGCGATTGAAAAAATAATCGATATGCGGGCTGTAGAGCCGCTCGGCTTCCTCATCGCTATCGGCCACACAGACAATCTGGGCATAGCCGGCGCGGTACGGATTCAGCGCTTTACCCACCGACTCGGTTTTGTCCCAAAAGCCGCGCATCACCTCAGCCGCACGCTTGTAGCCATAGTAGCTCAGATACGAGTACATGTAGTCGTGCTCAAGGCAAAAATCCCAGGTTTCAATACTACCGCCGCCGGGAATCCAGATCGGCGGGTGCGGTTGTTGTAGGGGCCGGGGCCAGATGTTGACGTAACGCAGTTGGGTGTATTTGCCATTGAAACTGAACGGTTCGGGCCGGGTCCAAGCTTGAATGATCAAACGATGCGCTTCATCGTACTTGTCTCGCAGCACCGCCGGGGGCTGGCCATAGCAGAAATTGGTATCCATCGAGGTACCCACGGGAAAACCGGCGATCAGACGGCCGCCGCTCATCACATCGAGCATGGCAAACTCTTCCGCCACTCGCACTGGCGGGTTGTATAGGGCGATACTATTGCCCATGACCACCAGCGCCGCCTTCGACGTGCGGCGGGCCAGCGCCGCCCCCATGAGATTGGGCGATGGCATGAGGCCGTAGGCATTTTGATGGTGTTCATTGACACAGATGCCATCGAAGCCCAAACTATCGGCGAACTCGAGTTGATCGAGGTATTCGTGGTAAATCCGGTGGCCTTTTTCCGGGTCGTACAAGTCACTCGGCACATCGACCCACACACTGCGATATTTGGATTTGAAATCGTCGGGCAGATCGGGATACGGCATTAAATGGAACCAGTGGAAACGCATGGGCACCTCCCCTATTGTTGTTTTATAAGTGCTTGCAAGCATAGTATGATCTTTTCCGGCTTGCAACCTCAGAGGTGGCTCAGATCTTCTTGAACAAACGTAAGGAACGGGTATGGTGCAACAACTCGAAGGTCGTGTGGCGCTGGTGACCGGGGCATCGCGGGGCATTGGACGGGCGATCGCCCTCGACTTAGCCACCCATGGTGCGGATGTGGTGGTCAACTACGCCAATCGCCACGACGCGGCAGAGACGGTGTGCACGGCCATCCGCGACATGGGCCGCCGAGCCCTGCCGTTTCAGGCCGATGTCGCCGAGGCCGCCGAGGTCGAGCGCATGGCCGCAGAGGCGGTAGAGACCTTTGGCCATATCGACATCCTGGTCAATAATGCCACCCTGCATCGCGGCCGGCGGGTGGAAAAGTTGCCTGAAGCGGATTGGGATGCGGTGATCGATTCGTGTTTAAAGGGCGCCTATCACTGCTGCCAACACCTGGTGCCCCAGATGCGTGCCCGAAGTAGCGGCCGGATTATCAACATTTCATCGTCGGTAGGACTCATCGGCTGGCCGGGCGACACCGCCTACGCGGCAGCCAAGTCGGGGTTGCTCGGCTTTACCCGTTCGCTCGCCAAGGAGGTGGCAGCCGATGGCATTACCGCCAATGTGGTGATGCCCGGCTATATTCGCACCGATATGACTGCCGCGCTCACGCCCAAAAACATCGAGCAGATGCTCTCGCTCATTCCCCTGGGCCGCGCGGGGGCACCGGAGGACGTGGCTGAAGTGGTGACCTTCTTGGCGGCAGCCGGGGCGTATGTGACCGGGGCGATCTATGTGGTGGACGGCGGTATGTCCCTATAATGTGCGGAGGCGGGCGTGACCCTAAAACAACTGCAGAAACAAATCGTGCGCTGTACCCAATGTCCTCGGCTGGTGAGATACCGCCAAGACGTCGCAGCCAATAAGGTGCGCCGTTTTCAAGACCACGATTACTGGGGCAAGCCGGTGCCGAGCTTTGGCGACCCGCAGGCCCGGCTATTGCTCGTCGGCTTGGCCCCGGCCGCCCACGGGGGCAATCGGACCGGCCGGGCGTTTACCGGTGATCGCAGCGGCGCTTGGCTCTACGACGCTCTCTATCGCTACGGCTTTGCCAATCAACCGACTTCCGAACATCGCGGCGATGGCCTGGAGTTGCACGATTGTTATATTGCTCAAGTCTTACACTGCGCGCCGCCCGCCAATAAACCCACTCGGGAAGAAACGTTGCATTGCCAGCCGTATCTGCTGAAAGAATTTGAGCTATTGCGCCGTTTACGGATCGTCATTCCCCTGGGTAAAATTGCCTTTGATGCCTGTCTGCGCGTCTGCCGTGAACTCGGCTACCCCCTTCCAACCCCCCTGCCGCGTTTTGCCCACGGGGTGCTCTACCGCATTGATAACGGCCTTGTAGTCATGCCCTCCTACCATCCCAGCCAGCAAAACACTCAAACCGGACGGCTGACGTGCGAGATGTTCCACCAAGTCTTTGCCCAAGCCCAAGCGCACTTATCTCCGTATTCTTTTATTTCACAAAATATTTGACAAAAAAACATTCACCGATTAGGTGGGGGCATGCTAGAATAGCGGGGGCACCCACGGTACGGCTTGTTCTCAGTGATGTCAGCTAGCAGTGTCAGATCGTCTTGAAGCTGCTCACGACATGCGTGGCGTCTCCCATACAGCATCGTGCAAATCGATTTGGTATAAATCAGCCACGGTGGCACTTATCGCAAGGTGGTGACATGTCCTTCAGTCGTCCGCGTTCCTTTTTAATCCTTGTCCTTCTCGGTTTCGCCCTAGTCACACTGCCTCTGATCATCGCCATCATCAATGCCACCCTCTCCGTCGACCGCCTAGCCGATCAAAGCGAGCAAGCCGTGCTAGCAGCGGCTGCCATCACGAAGCGCAGCCAGGATGTCACCGAACTTCTCACTGATATGGAACGCATGGCCCGTCAATACCAAGTCCTTGGCGATGCCGCTTTGTTTGTCGCCTATCAAACCGCACATGAACAATTCGTGTCCATGACGTCGGACTTAGGGCTTTTGCCTCTCGATGACAAACAACAACAAGACCTCCAAATCCTCATTGAGACAGAGCTCTCAGTGTTCCAAGTCCTTGGCGGGGCTTCCGGGCCGGATGTGGGGACCGGAAAAAGCGAGTCCCAAGAAGATGTGGACACGAAAAAAGACACCGCCAAAAAAAATCTGGACACCCAAAAAGCTTTAGAGAAATTCCAGTCGTTGACCCAATTTGCGGTGTCGATTCGCAAAACGAATGAATTGGTGGTCCAACGGCAAGCCGAGAGCATGCAACAGGCCGCCAACAAAACGAAGCAAGTGCTGGTTTGGCAGGCGTTATCGGTCATTCCTGGGACGATTTTATTTGCGACGATTTTCGTCACCCTGATCTCCCGGCCCATCCGGCAAATTCGCCAGGCTATCCGCCAGTTGGGCGAGGGCGACTTCCACACTCAAATTGCCATCTCCGGTCCGCGAGACCTCGAAAATCTGGGGCAAAGCCTGGATTGGCTACGAGTGCGCCTACGGGAGTTGGAGGATGCTAAGCGCCAATTCCTCGGCAAAGTGTCGCATGAACTCAAAACCCCGCTCGCGGCCATTCGAGAGGGCGTGTCGCTCATGGCCGATGGCACTGTTGGGGCGGTCAATCCGGCTCAAAAAGAAATTGTCGGCATCTTGCAACAAAAGAGCTACCAACTGCAAGAGTTACTCGAAAACTTGATCAACTTCAGCATGGCCCACGCCCGCCAAGCCACCGTCGTCCGCCAGCCAGTACAGCTGCACGAGATTATTGAGCGCGTGGCCATGGACCACAAGCCCGGTATGCTGGCGAAGACAATCAAGCTCGATATGGATGCAGCGGAGACGGTGGTCATGGGCGATGGCAGCAAATTGCGTACGGTGATTGACAATCTCGTTTCGAATGCGGTGAAATATTCACCCGAAGGCGGCACCATTCAAGTCACCTTGCAGTCTCGGGGTGCCCACGTCATTTTGGACGTCATCGATGATGGCATGGGTATCTCCAAAACGGACAAACACAAGATTTTTGACCCTTTCTACCAAAGGGGACCGACCCCGGATGGCTATCTCAAAGGCAACGGCCTCGGGTTAGCCATTGCCTTTGAGTATCTGACGGCCCATAATGGAACGATCGAGGTGATCGATTACCTCGGAACCGGCGCGCACTTTCGTGTGAGCCTCCCGGTTTATGAGTGGTAAATTCATACGCCGTTATCAGAGTCGTCATGAAGTCTCGTATCTCCCGGAAATGATGCGACCTCCCAGCAGGGAGTGTGGTGCGCCTAGCCCCCTGTAGGATCTGAGATATAATGCCGTGAGAAGTTGAGAGCCGTCATGAAATTCGTATTCTGCCTCATGTGTTGTTTAATTTTGTCGGGTTGTGCACAATTCACCAATTGGGTGGCCACGTCAACGCCGCCGGAGCCGCCATCGGTGTCCAGAGTGCTGCAGTACTTCTATAACGCCAAGGGCCTCGCACCCGGCGAACTCAATGAACTCTACGCGCAGGAAGAAGCGAGTTTGAGGGACGCCAATGATCCCGAACGCACGTTGCGCATGGCCTTGCTGTTGACTTTACAGGGCGCCGTCTTTCACGATAGCGAGCGGGCGGCTCAACTGTTACAAGAGTATACACAGCAGGCAGACCAAGACGATGATCTGCGCGCCTTGGCCTTTTTGTTACTCGGCACCCTGAGCGAAACGCAACGCCATGTGACGCGCTATCGTGAGGCAAAACTCGAACTCGACAGTGTCATCAAGGAAAAAGAACAGCTTCAGCAACGCTACGAGCGGGCTAAAACACAACTGGTTCGCATTCAGCATGAACAAAACAAGTATGAGAAACATTATCAAAAAGTCCATGAAGCCCTGCGCCAAGAGAAGGAGACGGTCGAGAATCTGCGCGACCAGATCGAGCAGCTCAAAATCATTGAAAAAACGCTCAACGAACGGAAGCTCAAAAAAACGCCGGCTACCTAGCCTGACGAGTGCCCACCTAAAGTGAGATTTTCATGCATGCGACAGCTCCCAAAATTCTTCTGGTCGACGATGAAACGGATATGCTCCGGCTCTTGTCGATTCGGCTCAGTGCCTCGGGCTATGAGGTCATCACCGCCGAAAGCGGGGCACAGGCTCTGGCGCAATTGTCGGTCACGCGGCCGCAATTGGTGATTACCGATTTGCGTATGGATGGCATGGATGGCCTAGCCCTATTCGACGCGATTCAGCAAAGCAACACGGCCCTGCCGGTCATCCTTCTGACCGCGCATGGGTCGATCCCCGATGCCATTGACGCCACCAACCGAGGCGTCTTTAGTTTTCTAACCAAGCCCTGTGACGGCAAAACGTTACTGGCGCACGTCCAAAAAGCCCTCAGCCTGACCGGCAATGGCGTGCCGGTACAAACCGAGGCAGGGGATGAAGATTGGCGCCAGGGCATCATCACCCGCAGCTCGTTGATGGAAGATTTGCTTGTGCAAGCTAAAATGGTAGCGGCGAGTGAAACCAGTGTGTTGATCCAAGGCGAAAGTGGCACGGGCAAAGAACTGTTGGCGCAGGCCATTCATCGGGCTAGCCCTCGGGGGACTCAGCCCTTTATCCCGGTCAATTGCGGTGCCATTCCTGAAGCGCTTTTGGAATCCGAGCTATTCGGTCATACCAAAGGCTCCTTTACCGGGGCCACGCGGGATTATGAAGGGCTATTTCAAGCCGCTCATCAGGGAACGCTGTTTCTTGACGAAATCGGCGATATGCCGCTAGCCCTGCAAGTAAAATTGCTCAGGGTGTTACAGGAAAAAGCCATCCGTCCAGTGGGCTCGACCAAAACCACCCCCGTGGATGTCCGCATCATTTCGGCCACCCACCGCAATCTGGAAAATGAGCTAGAGCAAGGAAATTTCCGGGAGGATTTATACTATCGGCTCAAGGTCGTGACCTTAGAGCTTCCGAATCTGGCAAAGCGCCGGGAGGATATTCCCCTCCTGGCGACACATTTTCTCACGCAGCTCAGCACCACGAACTCGAAACAAGTGGCCGGATTTGCCCCCGAAGCCATGGAATTGCTGGTTGGTGCCTCTTGGCCGGGCAACGTGCGGCAGCTTTTAAATGTGCTCGAGCAAACGTTTGCCCTGACCACAACGCCAATCATTTCTGCCACCTTGGTACGCAAGGCCCTAGACGACAAGCCAGGCGAATTGCAGACCTTCGCCGATGCCAAGCGGCGCTTTGAGCAGGAATATCTCGTGCAGCTATTACAAATTACCAATGGGAATGTTAGTCAAGCAGCGCGAATGGCCAAGCGGAACCGAACGGAGTTCTATAAGCTTTTACATCGCCATCAGATTGATCCGGGGCTCTTCAAACCCACGCGCGTTTCGGACAATTGATCAAGGCTCTCGCTTCGCGGGGCTGGCAATAGCCCTCGTGTCGCTTCTGCGTCGCATCCTAAAAGGGTTTAGACTCCTCTTACGAGGTGCTGAGCACCCCATAAGAGATAGTCACACGCCGTCTTAGAAACGCAGTGTCGGCTGATACGTCACGCTCAAGAGAATCTCGTTACGAGTGAACTGTCCGTTTTCACGATCATCTTCTACCGTACTGTCAAATATGCGATTGCGGTATTGATAGGAAAGGTCGACGAAGAGGCCGGCTCGAATGGCCAGTACGGCGCCGACACTAAACTGCTGGTCCGTCCGGTCGGCGCGTTCGCCTTCCTTAAACTTGGACAACCCCAGGCGGTATTCCGCCTTCGCCCCCAAATACCGGAGCATTTGATATTGGATCGATGGACGAATGGTAAAAAAGGTCCGATCGTCATCGTTGAAGGTAGCGACATTCTCCTGTTGGGACTTGAAGATGGCGACACTGCCCGAGAGGGCCGCAGTAATTTTGGGCGTGGGCTGGAAGCGAAAGCGTCCAATCAACCGGTTCGCGATCACTTCGTCTGAGGTGCCGCCGCCCGAGGTAAAATCCCGCTCATAACTGAGGGCCAACTGGCCGGTGCGGAGGGTTTTGATAAAACCGATGCTACCCACCACGGCACTGTTGCCGTCCAAATCATTTCTGTCCGACACCGTCGTGGCGTAGCCAAGGGTCGCCCGAGCGCTCAAGGTGGCACTCAAGTTGTGCTCATAACCCACATTGAGCGTATGAACGGTAAAGCCCTCATCATTTTGCGGGTTGCAAATGCCAACGGCCTGTTCCATTGCATTGCAGTTATTGGAAAACGTAAAAATGGTCGCCGCATAGGCGAGGAAGGCACGATTCTCGCGTGCCACATTGGTGAGATAGCCCAACTCGGTACCAATGGCATAGCGAAACTCATCGAGTTCATCGTTATCCTCAACATCTTCAAGCAGATTCTCGAACAGCAAGCCAAGCGAGATCCTCGGGGTCAGCCCCACCGCCAAGGAGATGTCCGCCGTGTTGCGGATGCTGCGCTGACGCACTTCATTACTCGCCGCACGCCCATCGAGATTGCCGCCGAGATCATCCACCTCCCGCGTCCGGTCACCGGGCTCTTCCGTGACCACAAGTCGTTCGTCCACTTTCAAGGCAAACCGGCGCGACAAAGGCGTCTCGACATTGAGTTCGAGACGGTGCGAGACGTAATTCTGGTCATGGTTGTCGGCAAAGAACTCAAACGCGGGCTGGTATTCAAACGCCAGAACGGTTTCGGGTCTCGGGATGTAGTGCAACTGAACGGCAGGCGAAATCGTGGTGATAAAATCATCTACTTTTTTCAATCTTTGGCCATTTGCCAGGACCTGATCACCGGATCTCTGAAAAATATTGTCATCATACCGCTCTCCGACGGTCAGCGACGGCGTCAACGTCAACACCTGGCTCCGGGCCAAAGCCGGGCCCAGCAAACTCACCATCAGCAGCGTCAAAAGAAGCTTCCGTCCCCACATCCCTATGGTCATAAATTCTTCTCGCTCTTGACTCATGCCCCATCCATGCCTATGTGCCTTAAGCCTTATAAGTCCAAGGCTTAGGCTAAATTGAAACGATATCCGACATTGTCAAGTAGAATTGTAACATGAGTGCGTTCACACGAGCTACTCAAATTGCTTGAATCCCCTATATTTATCGGGTTTGCAGGGTGGCGTAGGCAGGGCATCCCCACTCGGTGGCAGCACACGCGAATGGAGACAACGCGTAGCCGGTTAACCGCCTTGGCACATAAATCGTATCACCACTGCGCAATGTCACCGCCGGTGTCATCTGACCGCTCATCAGCTGTTTTAAATCCACCCGGGTCCCGGGCACATCCCGCATATGGTTGACGGGCGCCACCCTGCCAAACCACGTTTGCTCCTCGTTGTGAATAATAATCAAGTAATGATCCGCTTCTGCCGTCAGCCCTTGCGCCTGCATCAGGAGGTCTTTGAGATCGACCCGGTCGGGGAGTGCATACACACCCGGCAAGTGCACCTGACCCAGAAGAAAAATGTGCTGGTGACGGTATGTCTTCACTCTCACCACCACATGGGGCTCGGAGACATCTGCGCGTTGCAAACGCAGGGTGAGTGTCTGTTCGAGCTGGGCGATGGTCAACCCACCTGCCCGCACTTGGCCAATCAGCGGATACCGAAAGGTTCCCTGTCGTGAAATCGTGACTTCCTGTTTGAGATCAGGGCGCTCATACAGGGTAATCTCCAGAACATCCAAAGCGCCCAGAGTGTACCGCAGATTCGTCAACCGTGGCGTGGTCTCGCTGTACACGTCTTGGCTCCGCAACTGAGATGGAGATGATACGGCGGGACTCGTGCGACATCCCACCAGAAACGCTATAGCGAGACAGAGAAAGAATAATTTTCTCATCATGTTCATCTTCCCGTCGTTTAAGCATATGAAGTCAGGTGCATAATATCCGGTATCGTACTCGTTGCAAGATACTGTCAAGATCTTAATGACATGAAGTTGTGATTAGCCCTGAATACCATACTCTTGTAATTTTCGATAAAGTGTCTTATAACCAATTTGCAAGCGCTTTGCCGCTTGACTCTTATTGCCCTTAGTCTCTTCTAAGACATGTTCAATCAATGCCTTTTCCAAATGAGCCGTTGCTTCCTGAACCACTTCACGCAGTCCGTAGCCGCTATAGAGTTTGCTGACTGGCAGGCTTTGGCAGACATCAGCGGCTTTTGTGGCTCGGCCTAGAATGGGCTGTACATGCTTCAGTTCAATGATATCTTGACTCAACAGTACTGCCCGTCGCACGGCATTGCGCAACTCACGTACATTGCCGTGCCAATCATAGGACGTCATGTAGGTCTGCGCTGAGGCTGAAAACCCTATGACCTCCTTGCCCAGCTCCTCGTTTGTCTCGCGGCGGAATCGTTCGGCCAGAAAGAGAATATCGTCCTTGCGTTCGCGCAGAGGTAACAGGTAGATCTTGAACTCATTCAACCGGTGAAATAAATCCGCCCGAAAACGGCCTTCGCTGACTTCATCTTCCAAAATGGCATTGGAGGCCACGATGAGGCGGACATCGGTTGCAATACTCGTATCACTGCCTAACGGCTGGATACAGCGCTCTTGCAAACTACGCAAGAATTTCATTTGTACCGACGTTGAGATATTGCCGATTTCATCGAGAAATAAGGTGCCGCCCTTCGCCATGTCAAACAAACCGGCACGACGGCCATCAGCACCCGTAAATGCCCCTTTGACATAGCCGAACAATTCGCTCTCCACAATGCTGTCCGGCAGCGCCCCACAGTCAACGGCAATAAAAGGCTTATGGGCACGCGGGCTCTGGTCATGAATCATCTGGGCGATCAGCTCTTTACCGGTTCCGGTTTCACCCTGCACGATGATGGTAAAATTGGTCTCCGCAACCCGCTCGATCTGGCGCTGGATCTGTTGAATCGAGTAACTGCGCCCCATGAGGTCGAACAGGCTGAGTCCGTTTTCAACTGCCTTCATCCGCGCACCGCCTCTCTATCTATATCATGAATTCCTATCCAGATCATAGACTCTTATCTAGTTACGATACGACTTATCATCTTCTATATGCTTTCTTTATACTATCAAATACTATTAAATAGTATCAAATAGCGTGCCAAATTAAGGTTATTAGTAATAATTTACAACCTTTCATGGTAACTCTTATCATTACGGGTAGTTGGAATGGTCGAGATAAGAACGTGGCGAGGTGGTGACCCGGAACGGGTCGCCAATGTCCTAATGGCGACGTGTTAAAGGTGTTAAGCATTCCGACAGGTGGGTCTACGCAAGTGGTCTCGGCCCCTTAAGAAGCCACCTAATACATTATAAAACAATTTATTAGAGTTGATTGGAAGGGAGTGCCTGAGACTGTTAAAAATCCTGACAGTCTCAGGCAGATGACGTCCTGGACAGGGAGATCGATGACACGTGGAGCCCTCTTGGGTCGTCGTCGACTCACAGGATGGCGAAGCGCCTTCGCCACAGGCGGACAAACGCCCTTGCCACGGTGGGTAGGCATCTTATTGAATTGAAGTTAACGCCTTAAGAGCTTTCGCACTTCTTGCCTCGCCTCTTCCCGCTCCGTGCGATCTTCAGACGACAGACCTTCCATGAGCGGCTCTAGGACTTCCAGCATCTCAGCTTGTTTGTCATCGCTATCCACGAGCCTTACGAGCCGCTCCAGCGCACGTTCACGAACCTGTTCGTTGGGGTGCACCAACTGACTAAGCAGACGCCGAGCGGCGGTGTTCGTCTTCAGCTCTTCAAAAACAGAACCCGTCTCGCCCTTCTCATCGTCGCCGCTCTCCCGGTCCTCCGAAGGGGATGGGGACGAGGGCAGCGCCGAGGCGGAGGGAGGCTGCCGACTGGCCCCACGGCTAGGCCGGGTTCGCGATGGCCCATCGGAGGGTGGCAAAAACATGATGCGTTGAACACGGACCACATCGCCTTGTGCTTCCGTGAGTAACACGTAGCTTTCGACCTCAGCCGCCCGGAACAAACGTTTCAATCCGGTCACCACAGGCATGTTGGAAAACCGAAGCGACAGTCGTTTCTTGGGCAGCCCCTCAAGTTGGCTGATCTTGATGTTACCCTGCGTCGCGATATTATTGATAAGATCATGTAAATCTTGATCTTGAACATCAATGTTCAACTGATTGTTGTGTAAGCTCACATTGGCCGGCGTTAATGGATCAGCTGCAGTATCACTGGTTTGAATTGCCTTTTCTCTAAGGCGATTTTGTTGGGACTGTCCCGTAGTGGCTTGAGACTGTACGAAGTCGGGGTAAACGATAAGTAGGATGAGCAGCACGAAAAAAAGACATCCTTCCCATCTTCGCATGATCTGCGTAAGGTCTGCCATAGTCAAAAACCCTTATGTGCATGACATGGATCACTCTCAGGGCTCAACATGGTCGCACGTCCTTATATGGTTAAATTAAAACGCTCCCTTGGCTATGGGGGGCATTGAATTTTCAATCGCTGCACGACTCGTAAACGTGGCATATTCGCTTCATACCTGTCAAGGGCCCTCCCGCCACACCCACGACGATCATCGGGCTGGTGCCGTATGATCTCGCCCGGCATGCCCCCATCTCTCCGGCCATGATGACCGCATCGACATATGACGTTAAGGGGTCTCATAGGAGATTATAGAGAGATTTCAAGTAGTCAAACGCTTCTAGACATCATCAATTTAAATTCATTTATATATAGTTTGATGAACCACCAATCGTGTTATTATTTTCGTGTCGAAGATCGAATTACATAGAAACTCAGATAAATTCTATAGATGCGTGTCAATTTATTATTGCATTCTATTTATATATGGTTCAAGATGGGCATATTCCAACATACGTGCTCCCTGGGAGCCCTTTTGTTTGGTCATGCAAGTGGCTTGACTCCCTTGTTACGTTTCATTGTAGGATGACACGGCGAGGACATAAGCGTTCGAGGTGATGTACCCTCAACTCGCACTTACCGTGTATCATCTTGGATACGCATACTGCCTAGCTTGGACGATCGCTCTGCATCGTTATTTGCTGGCGGACCGGTGGGCCGCATTCGTTGAGGGTCACGATCTCGACCCCGGTCATGCCGTTGATCTCCACCGCAGACAAACGGGCGGTCTGCGCCGCTCACGGCAGTATAAAGAAAGGCTTCTTATGCCAAAGTCCCTTGTTGAAATGGCCTCGGAGATTGTCGCGGCCCAGGCGAGTCATACGCCGATGTCGCCGGAGGAGATCTCCGAAGTGGTGCGGCGCGTGTTTGACATTTTGCAGAAGCTACAGTCGATCGAGGCGGGCCAGGGGGAAGGTCACCACTATAGTGATGCGCCAGAACACATGAATCCACAGGATTCCATTCAGCGCAACCGTGTCATCTGCCTGGTTTGTGGTAAGGAATTTAAATTATTATCGAATCGGCACCTGGCTTTACATGACATGACGTCGCGGGAATACAAGCTCAAGTACGGGCTCCCCCTACGGCAGGCATTAAGTGCAAAATCCCTGACCCAGGCACGCCGTAGAATTGCAAAAGAAAAAGGGCTCGGTGCCAAACTTGTCGCCTACAGGCGCAGTCAACAGCCATAGGATGTGACTTGATGGCGCCGGCAGGAATAGCGCCGGCAGGAATAGCGCCGGCAGGAAAGGATGATCTGTCGGCTCGCCCGCCCCTGCGTCGAAAAAGAATGACGGCCCCTAAAAGCCATCAGGTGGCTGGCTGGAGATGGCTCCAGAGCCTGTCCACGCCCAGTGTCGTATCGAGTCGGGCACGATTTTAATCACCAACCCGAAATCTTGTGCCAACTGACGCTCCCGATATTGCGGGTACTTGTCCTCAAGTAGCCCCAGGGCGCGTTGCCGCTCCGGTCCGCTTTCGAGCACCTGCGCGCTGCCTTGGATCATGAGGTACGATAGCTGCAGCCAATCCTCCTCATAATGGTCGACCAGAAACGTGACCTGGGGATTTTCAAGCATATTGCGAATTCGCTTCATACGATAGCCGGTTGAACGTTTTGGCTTGTGATCAATGGCCGTATACACTGCCTGACCATCGTAGACAAAACAGATCGGGACCAGGTGCGGCATACCCTTGGCATCAGCAGTCGCCAAATGACCGACCCGAAAAGATTGCAAGATTGCCGCCATCTCATCAGCACTTGCCCTCATTGGCGTCCCTTCTTCGTTCGTGTTCAGGCATTTCTCTCATCACAAACAGCCCTAAATAAATTTCACCCCGACACCGCCCAAACCGCCGCCGAACGTCGCCTTGAGCACGTCCCCGGCGGCCATTCGCTCCGCGCCGGTGAGCGCGCCGGAGAGTACCAATTCGCCCTCTTCCAGGCTGAGTTCAAACGACGCCAACTTATTGGCCAACCACGCCACCGATTGCGCCGGATTGCCCATCACCGCGCCCATCGCCCCAGTGGCGATGAGTTCGCCGTTCTTTTCCACCACCATCCCGGTGTAACGCAAGTCAAAGTCGCGTATCGAGTGGAGTTCCCCACCCACAATCATGCCCGCATTACCACAACTATCGGCCAAAATGTCCGCCGCTGTCGCCCGGCCAATCCAATCTCGCATACGCGAATCGCCCAACTCTACCGACGGCATAATGCCCTCGGTCGCCCGGATCACATCCGGTGCGGTAATCCCCGGTCCTTCGAGCCGGCGGCGCATGACAAACGTCACTTCACACTCAATAATCGGCTGGATTAACGCCGCAGTATTCACCGGCGTTTGCTCTGGGTGCACGCCCCTGGCTAACAGTTGGCCATAGACCGGTTCACGGACCCCGAACACATCCTGATTGGCGCGGCTCGTCAAACCAATTTTTTTACCGACCACCCGCTCGCCCTGTGCCACCTTAGCCGCAATAATGGCCCGCTGGATGCGGTAGCCATCTTCAACCGTCATCCCCGGATGTGTGATGGAGGGCACCTCGATTGGCGTCCGCGTTTGCTCGGCTCGAATCAATTGGGTGGCTAATTCTGCGATCAGTTGCTCATCCATATCTGCCTCCGTGCCTCTCATACGGTCTCTACAGGACAGGGTGGTCAAACGTCTCGGGCCTCGCGACGCCGCGTGCGCGACCGCATGACGGCGTAGCCCGCCGTCGCCACCAACAGTGCCGCCACACAGAAGGCCAGCACCACACGCCAATCTCGCCAATGCGCTCCCACACTCACGCTCACCACGGTGACCGGCACAATGCCGAGTGCCGTCGTCCAGGTAAACCGCCACCAGCCCAGGGTGGTACAGCCCAGGACAAAGTTCACGAGATTAAATGAAATCACCGGCACCAGGCGAATCGCCAATAGAAACGGCACATCCGCCTGCTCCACCCAACCCTGCACGCGTTGTAAACGCTCGTGACTGGCCAGGCGCCGCAGGAGTGGCTGGCCAAAGACGCGCGCCAAAAAAAAACCCAGATAGGCCCCCAATAACGCCCCCGTCCAGATGGTCACCGACCCCCAAAACGAACCCAACATCATGCCCGCCGCCACCGCTAACAACTCCGCCGGCAACGGCACTAACGTATGGGCAATCATGCCGATAATCAGGACGAGAGGCACCCAGCCGGCCTGGGCATCGAGCCACTGTTCAAATTGCTCCAGATCGGGATTGACCAGCAATTGCCAGAGTTCCGCCCCCAGAGAGGACATGAGCAAGTAGCTGACCAACCCGCCACACAGGCAGACCGCGATGGCCAACCGAGCGCGGTGCAAACGGCGCTCAAAAGCGGTTTTAGGTGGAGACAAGCCCACCACGCTGCGCTTAGCTTCGGGCCGCATATCCATATTCTCCATGGGCTGTACAAAAACGTCTAAAAGGGAGCCGCGTGACTTCTCCCCCACCTCACGGTGGGGGCTTCTAGGAAGCCGGAGCTTCCAGAGACTCAAGCCCTAGTCTCAGGATATTGAGAGCAGCGTTATGATCACGATGAGCCACAAAACCACAAGCGCAAACGTG
>Ga0214472_10001033_pt1 | contig 32402 bp, 26 predicted proteins | sample RVTome_6_FD_207662 | JGI IMG/M metagenome (GOLD analysis project Ga0214472, IMG submission 207662) | Soil microbial communities from uranium-contaminated site in the Upper Colorado River Basin, Wyoming, United States - RVT140D175 | ecosystem: Environmental > Terrestrial > Soil > Contaminated >...
CTGGGCGGCTCGCTCCACGTCCTGCGCCTCATCCCCGCCCTGGCGGGCGCCTTGTTGGTGGCCCTCGCCGTCATCCTGGCCCGCGAGCTGGGGGGCGGACGCTTCGCGCAGGGACTGGCGGGGCTGGCCGTTATCGTGGCGCCCATCTACCTGGGCACGGACAGCGTGCTCTCCATGAACGCCTTCGAGCCGCTCTTCTGGATGGGATGCGTGTGGGCGCTCGTCCGGATCGTGCGGGGTGGACACCCGCGGCTGTGGCTCGTCTTCGGAGCCCTCGCGGGGCTGGGCCTGATGAACAAGCACTCCACGGTGTTCTTCGGCCTCTCGGTGGCGGTGGCCCTGCTGTTGAGCGCGGAAAGGAACGAGCTGCGGAGGCCCTGGCCGTGGATCGGCGCCGGGCTGGCCCTGCTCATCTTCCTTCCCAACGTCGTCTGGCAGGTCCGGCACGATTTCGCGACGCTCGAGGACCTGCGCAACGTGGCCCGGAGCGGGAAGAACGTGCGGCTCGGACCGGGCGCGTTCCTCCTGCAGCAGGTGCTGGTCCTCCACCCCGTCCTCCTTCCACTCTGGCTCGGGGGCCTCGCGTGGCTCTTCCGCGCCCGTGGCGGCCGGTTCCGCGTGCTCGGGTGGACGTACGTCGTCTTCTTCCTCGTGCTCTTCGCGCTCAGGGCCAAGAACTATTACCTGGCCCCGATCTATCCCATGCTCTTTGCGGCGGGCGCGGTCGGATTGGAGACCGGGCTCTCCCGCTGGCCGGCGACGCGCGGCCGGCTCTGGCCGAAGGCGGTGGTGGTGGGCGTGATCGTGGTGGCGGGTGCGGTGGTGGCTCCGCTGGCCCTCCCTCTCCTCCGGCCCGAGCGCTACGTGGCCTACGGGGCGGCCCTCGGCATCACGCCACCCAAGACCGAGGTGGCCCATAGCGGCCCGCTGCCGCAGATCTTCGGAGACCAGTTCGGGTGGGAGGAGCTCGTCGCGGAGGTGGCGCGTATCTACCGGTCGCTGCCGCCGGAAGAGCGGGCGCGCACCGGCATCTTCGCCAACAACTACGGGGAGGCCGGCGCCGTCGCCCTGTTCGGACCGCGGTATGGGCTCCCGCGGCCCATCAGCGGGCACCAGAGCTATTTCCTCTGGGGACCCGGGGATTTCGCCGGGGAGGCCCTCATCGTGCTGCAGGACGACCGCGAGAGCCTGGAGCGCGTGTGCGCCTCCGTCCTCGAGGCCGGCGCGCACTTCCATCCCTGGGGGATGGCGGAAGAGAACAACCCGATCTTCATCTGCCGCGGCCTGAAGGTCCCGCTCCAGGCGCTCTGGCCGCGCCTCAAGAAGTGGAACTGATGGAGCCGGCCCGCCGCGAGCCGGCCCGGTTCCTCGTCGCCGCGCTCCTCTTCACGTTCCTCTGCCACGGCGCAGCCATGCTGGGCATGGTGCTCTTCCTCCTGCCCGGCATGCCCGGCGGCGGCGTGGAGGACGTGGCCGCCCGCGCGGCCTACGTGGCCGGCCACCCCTGGCGGTGGCGGCTCGGCTGGCTGGGATGGCAGCTCACGGCCCTCTCCGACGTCGTGCTCGGCATCGCGCTCGTGAAGACGCGGTGGATACCGCGCGTACCGGCGATCCTGACGCTGCTGGCCACGCTGGTCGCGATCGTGCCGGACCAGGGCGGCCAGGCGCTGTGGATCACGATCGGCGTGGACCTCGCGCGCGAGGCCGTGCGCAGCGGCAGCGCCACCGCCTACCTGAGGTTCGAATCGGGGATCTTCCCCATCATCGCCGGCTGGGGGGCCACGCTCTACACCGTGGGGGCGCTGGGTTGGACGTGGTGCTTCGCGGCCGCGGGGGCCTGGAGCCGGCTCCTGACCTGGCTCTCCGTCGCCGTCTGGGGCATCTTCGCGATCGTCAGCCCCACGCTCCTCCTGCCCGCGTCGATGAGGCTGTCGGCGGGGGCGGTCTCCGCGGCCAACGCCTTTGGCTTCGTCCTGATGCAGGCCTGGTTCGCCCTGGTCGCGATGCGAGTCCGGGCGCGCTGATCAGCCCTCTTCCTTCAGCGCCGCCTCCAGCGCCGACAGCCGGGGCTCGATCTCGCGCGGCCGGGCGCCGCGCAACAGGGGCTCCGGGTCCTTCAGCAGGTGCCCCGTCAATATCGCCACGACGCGCTGCCGCCGGCCGATGACGCCCTCGGCCACCAGCCGCCGGGCGCCGGCCACGCTGGCCGCGCTGGCCGGCTCGCATCCCACGCCCGCGCGGTCGACCACGGCCTTGGCCTCCAGGATGTCGCCGTCCGTGACCTCGGCCACCACCCCGTCGGTCTCGCGTATGGCGGTCACGGCGCGGTCGTAGGACGCCGGGTCGCCGATCCGGATGGCGGTGGCCACCGTCTCGGCCTTGACCCGGTGGCGCCGGGCGAACCCCTCGCGGAAGCTGCGCGCGAACGGCGCGGCGCCCGCGGCCTGGATCGCGGCCAGCCGGGGCGTGCGGGAGATGAGGCCAAGCTCTACCGCCTCGCGCAGGGCCTTGCCGAAGGCCGCGGTGTTGCCGAGGTTCCCCGCGGGGACCACGATCCAGCCGGGAGGGTCCCACCCGAGCTGCTGCAGCGTCTCCAACACGATCGTCTTCTGGCCCTCGATGCGGAAGGGGTTGATCGAGTTCAGGAGGTAGACGCCCAGGCGCTCCTCCGCCTCGCGCACGAGCGACAGGCAGGCGTCGAAGTCGCCGCGAACGAGCAGCGTCCGCGCGCCGTACGCCAGCGACTGCGCGAGCTTGCCCAGGGCCACCTGTCCCGCCGGGACCACGACCAGCGCGGGGATCCCGGCCCGCGCCGCGTAGGCGGCCATGGAGGCCGCGGTGTTGCCCGTGGAGGCGCACGCCACCGCGGACGCGCCGATGCGCCGGGCCTGCGTGACGCCGACGGTCATCCCGCGGTCCTTGAAGGACCCGGTCGGGTTCAGTCCTTCTTCCTTGAGGCGCAGCCACTCCAGGCCCGCCCACCGCGAGATGGCGGGGCTCTCCGAGAGAGGCGTGTGGCCTTCGGGGCGGGTGACCGCCGACGAGACCGCGGCGGGCAGGACCATCTCCGCGAAACGCCACACGCCGGAGCCGCCCGTCGAAAGCCGCCCGTCGAACAGCGCCCGGAGCGACGGGCCCGCGACCTCCGGAGCGCGGTGCCGGACCTCGAGCAGGCCGCCGCAGTCGCAGACGGTCCGTGCGTCGGTCTCGGACAGGCGGCGCGAGCACGCCGCGCAGACCTGCCAGGACAGGGCAGCGTCGGTATTTTCGGGGCCAGGGGTGGGCATCAGCTCGCTGCTCGTTCCGGAACGAGTACGAAAGGTAACACTCACCAGCCCGGTCGATCGAATGACGGGCCCGGGAGCCCCAGTTACACTAGATCCGTCGTCCTGACTGAACCGGAGGCAACCGTGAGCGAACGATCTCGGCTTCCACGCGCGGCGTCCCTCGCCCTGCTCCTCGCGGCGGCCGCCGCGTTCGGGGGCGACGCGCGGAGCCGCCTGGCCTACCCGCCCGCGCGGAAGGCCGTCGTCGTGGACGACTACAACGGCGTGAAGGTCGCCGATCCGTACCGCTGGCTCGAGAACGCCGACGACCCCGAGACGGTGGCCTGGGTGGAGCGCCAGAACGCCCTCACCCGCTCGCTGCTCGGCCGGCCGGAGCGCGAGACCATCAAGAAGCGCCTGACGGAGCTCTTCAACTACCCCCGCCTCTCGGTGCCGACCCGGCGCGGCGACCGCTACTTCTACTCCCGCAACTCCGGCCTCCAGAACCAGTCTGTGCTGTTCGTGCGCGAGGGCAACGCCGCCGAGCGCGTGCTCCTCGATCCCAACAGGCTGAGCCCGGACGGGACCGTGGCCCTGCACTCCGCCATGACCACGCGCGACGGATCGCTCCTGGCCTACACGCTCTCGCGCAGCGGCAGCGACCGCGAGGAGATCTACGTCAAGGACGTGGCCACCGGGAAGGACCTGCCGGACAAGCTGCTGTGGGCCAAGTTCACCAGCCTGACCTGGACGCCCGACAGGAGCGGGCTCTACTACCAGCGGTTCCCGGTCCCCGGCAGCGTCCCTCCGGGTGACGAGAACTACTTCGGCAAGGTGTACTTCCACCGGCTGGGCGAGCCGCAGGAGAAGGACGCCCTGATCCTGCAGAGGCCCGAGAAGGACGTGACGCTCGGCACGGACATCACCCGCGACGGCCGCTTCCTGGTCATCACCGCCTTCAAGGGGTCCACCAACAAGACCGAGGTCTACGTCCTCGACCGCAGCGCCGCCGGAGCCGTGCCCGTGCCGCTCCCCTTCACCAGGGGCTTCGCGGACGCGTGGAAGTTCGCGGGTGAAGACGGCGGCCGGTTCTTCTTCCAGACCGACCAGGACGCGCCTCTGAACCGCGTGGTCGCGGTGCCCGCGGGACCGGGCGACGCCGCGCCCGTCGCGGTCGTCCCCCAGGGCGCGGACAAGCTCTCGCTCTCGGCCGTCCTCGGCCACCGGCTGGTGCTCGTCCGCCTGAAGAACGCCAGCGACCGGCTCTTCATCCACGGCCTCGACGGGCGCCTCGAAAAGGAGGTCGCGCTGCCGACGCTCGGCTCCATCGTCGGGCTCACGGGCGAGCCCGACGACGACGAGATGTTCCTGTCCTTCGCGTCCTTCACCTTCCCCGCCACGCCCTACCGCTACTCGTTCGGGGAAGGCACGCTGTCCGAGTTCGAGCAGATCAAGGGGACTGTGGACAGCGCCGCCTACGAGTTGGAGCAGGTCTGGGCGCCGTCGAAGGACGGGACGCGCGTCTCGATGTTCCTCGTCCACAAGCGCGGCCTCCCGCGGGACGGTCAGCGGCCGACGCTGCTCACCGGCTACGGCGGGTTCAACATCGACATGACCCCGTCGTACAGCTCCGCGCGCTTCGTCTGGCTGGAGCGTGGCGGCATCCTGGCCGTGGCCAACCTCCGCGGCGGCGGCGAGTACGGCGAGGCCTGGCACCGGGCGGGGATGCTGGAGAGGAAGCAGAACGTGTTCGACGACTTCATCGCCGCCGCCGAGTGGCTGATCAAGAGCGGCTGGACCCGGCGCGAGCGCCTGGCCCTGCAGGGGGCCAGCAACGGCGGCCTGCTCGTGGGCGCGGTGATGGTGCAGCGGCCTGACCTCGTGGGGGCGGTCGTCTGCCAGGTCCCGGTGGCGGACATGCTCCGCTACCACTTGTTCACCGTGGGCCGGTACTGGATCCCCGAGTACGGCTCATCGGAGGACCCGGGGCAGTTCCCCTTCCTCTACCGCTATTCGCCATACCACAACGTCAAGGACGGGACCGCCTACCCGGCCACGCTCGTCACCACCGCCGACACCGACGACCGCGTGGCCCCGGGCCTGGCCAAGAAGTTCGCGGCGCGGTTGCAGGAGGCCGCGGCCGGCCCGAGGCCGATCCTCATCCGGGTGGAGACCAAGGCCGGCCACGGCGCGGGCAAGCCGATCTCGAAGCAGATCGACGAGCAGGCCGACATCTACACGTTCCTGACCTGGCAGCTGGAGGTGCCGCCGGCGGCGGGGAGCTAGACCGCACAGCACCGTCGAGCTCACGCGGGGACCTCGGACCAGTTCGTCTGCGGGCCTTGGGGAAGCTCGCCTGGAAGCTGACGTGCGTCCTCACCTGCCCGTAAGGCCCCGAACGAGGAAGCCAAGCCGATGGGCACCAGCGTATAGGCGACCAGGTGGACCAGGTTCCCCGCGGTGGGACCGAACTGTTCCTTCATGGCCTGGAGCTGCTCGAACTTCCCGGCATAACACCGCGCCAAGCTGCGGCGCTCCGCAACGAGCGCTGCCGCCGCCGTGCGCCGTCAGTTTCAGCGCGCTGTCAGGCGGCGTCTCGACGCCGATGAACACTGTACATTGAGCCGGCGAATGCCCCACCCACGACAAGAAACTCCACCCCCAATAAGACCAGGAACCAGTCCGGCTCGCCAATTCGACTTCCTCCCTTGACCGGGAGGTCCTCCAGACGCGAGAAGAGGACACGGTACATGAGACATGCCGTAAAACCCCATGCCCCCGCTAGCAAACCAGCGGCAGCCGTACCTGGACGATGGAGGAACGTCAGCCCTGTGTACAACAGCAGCGCCACCGCGATGTAATCCACGACAAGCATGGGCACAGACTGATCGTAGAACCACTCCCAGATCGTCTCTCCAAGTCCGTGAAGTACACCGTTAACTATGGCCAGCCGTGCGAGGAAGACCTCAGGCGAATTCGGCGCATCGGTGCCCAACCTACGACGCCCTTCGTCGTCCGCCTAACACCCGGCATCAGCGGCGGCGCGGAGCGCCGTCCGTTGCATGCCCTTGTGGGCGGCACGCGGTCAGAGACACCGGTCGTGTGTCTCGATCACCGCGTCTGAGCCACATAATGCTGTGCCTCTTTCAGGGCGGGCTGTCGCGTCCCGCCATCAGCAACTTCGAGAAGCTCTTGATAGAAGGTGCGCGCGAGGGACTCGTCACCGAGCGCGCGTGCCGCCCGAGCAGCACCCAGCAGGCTGTTGAAACGCCTCGGATAGGATTCGATCGAGCGCTTGTACGCGGCGAGTGCCTTCGTCGGCTGCGTTTGCTCCAGGAGCAGGTCTCCCAGGAGCTCCTGGGCGGGGAGAGTGGGTCCCGGCGTCACGGGGTGTTTGGGAGTCGCGGCCTCAAACTCGGCGGCCTCGCGCATCAGCGCAACGCTGGATTTCTTTTGCCCTGCCACATAGGCGATCCAGGCGTTCAGTTCGAGGCGAAGCACCCGGATGTTCCGGGCAAACAGGGCCTCCCCCGCCTTGCGAGTCGCAGCTTCGAGTTCCTCGAGACGCTTGCCGGCTGCCTTGGCCTCGCCGACTTTGCCCAGCTGTGACGCACCCAGACCGCGCGCGAATTGTGCAATCGCTTCCGGCCAGGTGAAACGGTCCCAGTCGAGGGTCGCAGGCTCGCGGGGAGCGAGCGACACAGCCTCGTCCCAGGCGCGCCGCTCCAGTGCGTAGCGGGCCTGCGTCGACGCCAGGTGAAAAGCCGTCTTGAAGGAGGGTTGCAACGGGTTCGTTGCGCGCAGCCGCTTCAGCTGTGTGGCGGCTTCATCATCCGCTCCTGTCTGGAGATAGGCATAGACGAGATACTCGATCGCATGGGGGAACTCGTCCCAAACGAATTGTCCGTGGTCGCCCGCCGGATACTCCAAGGCTGCCGCCGCGGCCTTCAAGTTTCCCCGGATCACCCCGTTCCAGTCGCCGAGGCGGGTATAGATGTGGGTCGGCATATGGAGCGCGTGGGGGTTGCGCGGAGCGACGGCCTCGTACTTGCGAGTGATCTCGAGCGATTCACGTTCGCGTCCCGGTGTGTCGTTGGCGTGGACCAGATAGTGCATAGCGCCCGGGTGGTCCGGGTTCCGCTCGAACACACTGAGGAGAAGTTCGGCAGCGCGGTCGGGATGCGCGCGCGAAATGGTTTTCGAGGGAGCGGTGGCCAAGTGCGCGAGGGCGTAGAACGCGGCCGCCTCGGGGTCATCCGGGAAGGCGCTGTAGACCTTCTCCATGGCCTGCTCCCAGCGACGGATGCGGAGCCAGTAATGAGATGACGCAGGTTCAAGAAAAAACGCCTCCGCCGTAGCCACGAAGAGACGCTCCCGCTCGGTCGGCGGCTGAAGGGCCTTGGCCGTCTGCACGGCGTCCCACCCCTCCTGAAGCGCTTCGGGCCCCGGACGCGTCGGCCACAGCGGCTGAAACAGGGTCATCGCGAAGCCCCAATGTGCCATCGCGCACCGGGGATCGGTCGCCGCAACTTGCCGGAATGCCTCCCCTGCTTGTGGATACGTCATGTGATGCAGCAGGGCGACGGCGCGATTGAACTCCACTTGGGCTTGTTCGGAGCAGGTGACGGGAAAGTCAACCGTGCCCAAGAGGTGGCTGTCGTGTTGCTGGACTTGGCGCTTCGTTTCGCTCGCGCAGCCCCCAAGCAAAACAGCCATCAGACCGGCGCCCAGGTACAAGAGGACAGGACGACGACTGCCATCCACTGAGTTACCTGGCTGCCGCCTAAAGAGTGTGCTCCTTTTCATATGCCGTCTCCCATTCGGTGTTTCGCGGGTCGTTCTGATCGGCGAGGGCTCTCTTCCCAACAAGGGCGCGGAGCTTCTTGCGCGCGGTGTCCGCAGTGGGGGCGCGGTAGGCGTCGCGCATCGTGGAGAGCACGTAGGCGTGGCGTTCCTCGGGCAAATGCTCCCGCAGGTTCCGCTGCTTGTGGACTTGGCAGCGCTGGATCACGGCCCGGTCTCCGAAGACATCGCCCAGCGCCTTGCGGATGCCCTTCCCGCCGTCGATGACGCAGAGCAGCTTGTCCTCGACCTTGAGACCACGACTCAAGAGGCCCTGGAGCATGCTGGTGCACAGCGCGGCGTTCTCGGTCGATCCCTGGGCGAGACCGAGTGGCACCTTCGTCCCGTCGCTCGTGATCCCGAGGGCCACCACCACGGTCTGCCGCGCGACCTCGATGCCGTCGATCAAGAGCCCGATCAGGTCCAGATCGTCCAGTCGCCGATCCAGAGAGGCAGAGAGCCGCTGCCGTGTCTTTGCCACGAAGGACCGGCTCGCCGAACTCTTGCTGCTGCCCCGCGCTTTGAACCCGGAAGGGCGCGGCTCCAGGCTCGCGTCATAGCCGCGCGTCGAGACGCCCAGCAGAAGCTGGTTCATCACACGCTCCGACAGCGGACCCCGATCCCGGAACTCTTCAAGGGCGGGCAAAGCCTCTTCGCGGCCATCCTTGCTCCGCACCCGCGGCTTCTCAATGCTGATCCGCCGCCCGCCGAATGTCAGCTCCGACCTGGTCTTGCCCCAGTAGTGGTGCGTCCGATCCGCTCGATGCTTGCCCTTCTCTCCGACGATCCTGGCCGCGTCGTCCCGCATCAGCTCGTCCAGGGCCCTGAGCCCGAAGTCGTGGACCCACTCCAGCAGCCCCTGCTTCGTCGCCGCAATCCCCGCGACCAGGGGCAGCAGCCTCTGCCCGACCTGCTCCACCAAGGACAGCCCGACTTGATTTCCTACGCCCTTGTCTGTTCTTCTCTTCACGGCGGCTCCTTGTCTCCGGCCCTGTACCGGATGGTTTCTAGCAGACCCATTCTCAGGCCCGCCAGGGAGCCGCCGCTACTCAACCAAATTCAACAGACGATGGGACAACCCCCAAGGCTTTCCTGCCCTGGTACAAACCGCGAAGCCGCTCTTCGGACACTCCATCACCTCCGGTGACAACGCGATCTAACGACTTGCGCATCAGCTGCAGCGCGCTAACCAATACCCTAGCGTCTACCCGGAGGGCCGGCGCGCTGTCGGCTGCATGCGCGGGTTAGGCGGCGCTCCCGCGTGGGTCACCGGCCACGCCAACTATCCACGCTCCAGGGCCCGGCGCCAAGGACGACCAGCGCGAACGCCGCGGCGGCAGCGGAGAAGACCGAATAGTTCAGGGCGGATTTGAGTCCGGTCCCCATGCTCATGCCGCCCGCGAATATCAGCAGCAGGATCCCGCTTAACAGCGCCGCCCATCGGGTGAACAGACCCAGAACGAGTGCTACCCCGAGGACCAGCTCGGCCCCTGTCGCGGCCCAGGCCAGCGTTGGGATCAGCGCGGCTGGTGCCCAGGGATTGAGCTGCCGCGTGTACTGCATGAAGTGAGCGAAGTCGCCCCAGGAGGCGTTCTTCGTGCCTGGGGGCCCCCAGAGGCCGAACCGGTCGGCGACCGCCGATAGAAATGCTGCGCCGAGTGCGAGGCGCAGGAAGACCGGCGCAAACCGCCGCAGGGCCTCAATGAGTTGGCTCTCAATTGACATGTTCCCTCCTCTGTTCGTCGGCCGCGGCTGCCAGCCGCGGCTCGTGCGTCCGCCTAACACCCCAAGATCAGCTGCAAGCGGCGACTTGATGGAGGCGCGCGAAGCGCGCCATTAGCCCGCCGCTTGCCAGCTGCATCTTGTTGTTCTGCGGCGCACCGGTCTCGCGTCGTTCGGTGGAAAGGGCGGCGATACACGCGGCTGACACTGCGTCAAGTATCTGCCTGTCATTGCTGGTCAAACCATTCTCGCAGGAGCGCCTCTCGTCGAGCGTCGGCGTAACTGGGAATTGCCCGAAGTCGCGTGACGTATTCATCGGCGATGGTCGCGTACATAGGTGGGTAAGCACCACTGGCTGGAAGTACCTTCATCCAATTCTTCCCGCAAACGCTGCAGCTGCCTAGCGTGAGGTCGTACCTCCCGTCAGCTGCGCTTCCCGCCGACCCAAGCAGTTCTGCACTCACCCACTGAGCATCTGAACAGCAGACAAAGTCATCACCTGGCATCAAGTTTCTCGGTCGTCATGCCCTAGTGCCGCCGATGATGCTCGCGCAGGCGGCCGATTCGCCCGTAGAACAAGTAGTCAGCGAAGAAGGTAGCATGAGAAGGGATGCGAAGGAATCCGCAAGTCCCTGATTGAACGATCTTTCGGTGGAGGACGGGCCCAAGGCCACGATTGGTCAAGGAGGCTAATCAGATAAACACTGCGAGGCTGGGTAAAGCGCTGCGCCGGATCTTGTCGGCGGCCTCGGCGAGCGACGCGACGCGTCCGTCCCTTAGCTTCCCCCGACCTTGCGCGGCGTACGCACCTTCTGGAAGCTGCGGGTGTTCTTGAGGCCGCCGGACTTCCACGGTTGATCGGTGCTGTGCTTGGGGAGTCGGGGCGCGGCCTTGGCGGGGGCGGTCTCGGGCGTGGACGCCGCATCCGCCTTCTCCGCCCTGTCTGCCTTCTCCGCCTTCTCCGCCTTTTCCGCGGCCTTGGCTCGGGCGGTCCGCTCGGCGGCCTCGTCCTTGGCCAGGCAGCACTGCTTGTACTTCTTTCCTGACCCGCAATGGCACGGCTCGTTGCGGCCCAGGGTGTTGCTTTGGAACAGCGCCACGCTCCGTCCTCCTGTCGTCACACTCTACTACGACGGGGCCGCGTCGTGCGCGCGCTTGACGCTTCCGGCGGCGCGGAATATCGTGGACCTCTACCCGGCGGACCCCGCGCGATTCATCCGCTCGAGACATGGAAAGGAATCCAAGAGACATGGCAGAGCCGAAGGTTGGAGAGAAGGCCCCCGATTTCACGCTGAAGTCCACGTCCGGCGACATGGTGAGCCTGGGCCAGTTCCAGGGACAGAAGAACGTCCTCGTCGCCTTCTTCCCCCTCGCCTTCACGGGGGTGTGCACCAAGGAGAACTGCGCCTTCAGCGAGGACTACTCGAAGTTCGAGTCCAAGGACACGGTGGTGCTCCCGGTCAGCGTGGACTCGACGCCGACCCAGAACGAGTTCAAGTCCAAGCACAACATGAAGCACCACCTCCTGTCCGACTTCAAGCGCGAGGCGGGCCGCGCCTACGGCGTCCTGGACGAGGACAAGTTCTTCACCAAGCGGGCGTATTTCCTTGTGGGCAAGGACGGCACGCTCCGCTGGAAGCACGTGGAGGCGGAGCTGGGGCACAGCCGCGACAACGCGGAGCTTTTGTCCCAGATCGAGGCGCTCGGCCGGTCCTGAGGGGCCGCCTCAGATCGGCTCGCCCTCGCGCGGGGGGAAGCGCGGACGGCGCAGGTCCAGCCGCCCCGCGACCCGCAGCAGCTCCGCCACGCTCCAGGCCTGGGCGATGGCCCCGCCCGGGCGGTGGGGCGGGTCTCCGTCGAAGACCTCGCTCACCGTCCCCAGCCCGGCCTCGCGCAGGTGGGGCGCGAAGGCGCCCAGCCACTGGCGCGCGGCGGCCTTGCCCGCCTCGCCATGGAGGCGGATCACAGCGTCGAAGTAGATCCCCATGAGGTAGGGCCAGACCGTGCCCTGGTGGTAGGCGGCGTCGCGGGACCGCGGGCCGCCGTCGTAGCGGCCGTGATACTGCGGATCGGACGGGGCCAGGCTGCGCAGGCCGACCGGCGTGAGCAGGTGGCGCTTGACGACGTCCAGGACGCGCAACGCCTTGTCGCGGGGGAGCAGGGCGTGGGGCAGGCCGATCGCGTAGAGCTGGTTGGGCCGTAGCGACAGGTCCGGCGTGCCGTCCGCGACCACGTCGGCCAGGTAGCCGGCGCTGTCGGACCAGAAGGCGCGCAGGAAGCTCTCGCGGACCCGGCCCGCCAGCTCGGCCCACTCGGCCGCCCGCCGCGTCTCCCCCGCGTCGCGCGCGAGGTCCGAGCCGATGAGCAGCGCGTTGTACCAGAGGGCCTGGATTTCGACCGCGCAGCCTTCGCGCGGAGTCACCACCCGGTCCCCCACCTTCGCGTCCATCCACGTGAGCTGCACGCCCGCCTCGCCCTGGGTCAGGAGGCCGTCGGGCATCATGCGGATGCCGTGGCGGGTCCCCGACTTGTAGCCGTCGAGGATCGCGGCCACCGTGTCCTTCATCCGCTTCCGCGCGAACTCGTGGTCGCCGCTGGCCTCCACCAGCCGGTTCACGGCCACCACCATCCACAGCGAGGCGTCGACCGCGTTGTACTCGGGCGGCTCGCCGCCGTCGGGGAAGCGGTTGGGGACCATCCCCGCGTCCACGTGGCGCGCGAGCTCGGCCAGGATCGTGCGAGCCACGTCGTGCCGCCCCTCGGTCAGGCAGAGGCCCGGGAGCGCGATCATCGTGTCGCGCCCCCAGTCCGCGAACCAGTGGTAGCCGGCGATCACGGAGCGGCCGGATTCGCCGCGCCGGACGACGAAGGCGTCGGCGGCGCGGCGGAGGTGGCCGAGCAGGCCCTCGCTCCCGCGCGCCAGCGTCCGCAGCCGCGTCCTCTCCGCCGCCACCGCGTCCAGGGCGGTCCGGCCGGCGGGGATGGGCCCCGCCCAGGCCAGGAGCCCCCACGGCTTGCCCGGGCGCAGCGGCACCCGGAGGACGCCCGGGCTCCACAGGTCCTCGGTGAAGTCCAGGCCGCGCTCCCGCTCCCGCGCGTATTCGAAGCCGCGGTACCAGCAGCCGTCGCCCTGCCACGCGGCGCCCGCGTGCCGCAGGTGCAGCGGCGGACAGCCGTCGTAGGGCGCCAGCACCAGGTCCTCGCCGGCGCGGTCGGCCTCGCGGTGGACGGCCTCGTTCTCGCGCTGCAGGGCGTGATGGTCGCGGTAGGCAAGCAGGGGCCGGAGCTCCAGGACCGCGGGGCCGGGACCGTCGTAGGCGTACACGACCGCGGTGGCCGGCTCGCCGTGGACGCGGGCCACGGTCCTGGCCAGACGGCCGCCGTCCACCTCGAAGGTCAGGGTGGGCAGCGGGTCCAGCTCGAAGGAGACCGCGCGCTCGAACCCGCGCGGATGGACGACGCCTCCGGTGTAGGCGTTGGTCGACAGCTCGTGGCGGCGCTCCCCGACCGTGAGCGCCTCCTCGAGCCGCGAGAGCAGGACCATGCGCCCGACCGGCGGCGTGCGGGCGGCCACCAACAGGCCGTGGTAACGGCGGGTGTTGAGGCCGATGACGGTGGAGGAGGCATAGCCGCCCAGGCCGTCGGCGAGGAGCCACTCCTGCCCCGCGGCCCTGGCCACGTCCCGGAGGACGTCGGCCTCCAACCTCACGGCGGCGGTCCCGCGGCGATCCGCTTCTTCTCCGCGCGGTGCCTCAGGTACTCGAAGGCCGCGGGCAGGACCGAGATCACGATGATCGCGAGGATGACCAGGCTGAAGTTCTTCTTGACGAACGGCAGGTTCCCGAAGAAGTAGCCGGCGAAGACGCAGACGGACACCCAGAGGAGCGCGCCGATGACGTTGTAGCTCAGGAAGTGCGAGTAGGTCATCTTCCCCACCCCCGCCACGAAGGGGGCGAAGGTCCGGATGATGGGGACGAAGCGGGCGATGATGATGGTCTTGCCCCCGTACCTCTCGTAGAACTCGTGGGTCTTCCTCAAGTGGTCCGGGTTGAAGAAGCGCGATCTCGGGTAGTGGAAGACCTTGGGGCCGAGGTAGGCACCGATCGCGTAGTTGACGGTGTCGCCCAGGATGGCTGCCGCGCAGCACACGAAGAAGAGGGGCCAGAGGCTGAGGGCGCCCAGGCCGGCGAAGCTGCCGGCCGCGAACAGGAGCGAGTCCCCCGGGAGAAAGGGGGTTACGACGATGCCGGTCTCCAGGAACACCACCACGAACAGCAGCGAGTAGGTCTGGGTGCCGTACCTCTGGATGATCTCCGCCAGATGGACGTCCAGGTGGAGAACGAAGTCGATGAAGCCTCTGAAGAGTTCCATGCCCTCCCCGATTGCGTGGTCTCGCGAGCCTCGTATCTTAGTCGGCGTATGCTCAGGGAGCGATCCGGGGGGGGCTTTTTTGGGCGGAACCGACAGCGCGGCCGCCGTCGAGCTTTCCGACGTGCGGAAGCGCTATCCGACCGGGGCCGTTGCCCTCGACGGCGTCTCGCTACGGGTCGAGGAAGGGCGCGTGCTGGTCCTGCTGGGCACGAGCGGCTCCGGCAAGACCACGGCCCTCAAGACGGTGAACCGTCTGGTCGACCCGGACGCCGGCCGGGTCACGGTCCTGGGCCGCGACGTCACGGAGTGGGACCCGATCGAGCTCCGGCGGGGCATCGGCTACGTGATCCAGGAAGCGGGCCTCCTCCCCCACATGGCCGTCGCGCAGAACGTGGCCCTCGTGCCGCGGCTGCTGGGCTGGCCGGAGGAGCGGATGCGCGCGCGCGCCCGCGACCTGCTGACCCTCGTCGGCCTGGAGCCCGACCGGTTCGCGCCGCTCTTCCCGAGCCAGCTCTCGGGCGGCGAGCGGCAGCGGGTGGGCCTGGCCCGGGCCCTGGCCGCCGACCCGCCGCTGCTGCTGATGGACGAGCCCTTCGGCGCCCTCGATCCCCTGACGCGCCGCCGCCTGCAGGACGAGTTCCGCGACCTCCAGGCCCGCCTCGGCAAGAGCGTCGTGCTCGTGACCCACGACGTGCCGGAGGCGTTGCGGCTGGCCGACGAGGTCGCGGTGATGGACCGCGGGCGCGTGGTCCAGCGCGGGACGCCGCGCGAGATACGCGACGCCCCGCAGGCCGGCTTCGTGCGCGACTTCGTGGCGGCGGCGCTCCCGTGAGCGCGCGGCCTTGACCCTGCTCGGCTTCCTCGCGGAGCGCCGCGGCGAGATCCTGGCGCTCACCGGCCAGCACCTGATCCTGGTCCTGGTCTCCACCGGGATCGCGGCGGCGGTGGGCCTGCCCGCGGGGATCGCGATGGCGCGGCGTCCCCGCCTCGCGCGTCCGCTGCTGGGCGCGGCCGGGCTGCTGCAGACGATCCCCAGCCTCGCCCTCTTCGGCTTCTTGATCCCCCTGCCCTTCGTGGGCGGCATCGGGGCCCGCACCGCCATCGTCGCCCTCGTCCTCTACGCGCTCCTGCCCATCCTGCGGAACACCTACACCGGCATCCTGCAGGTGGACCCCGCGGTGGTCGAGGCGGCCACCGGCCTGGGGATGACGCGGTCCGAGCGCCTGCGCATGGTCGAGCTGCCGCTCGCCCTGCCCGTCATCCTGGCCGGCCTGCGGATCGCGGCCGTGGTCTCGGTGGGGACGGCCACCATCGCGGCCGCGGTGGGGGCGGGTGGACTGGGGACGTACGTCTTCCGCGGCATCGCCACCGTGGACACCCGGCTCATCCTGGCGGGCGCCATCCCGGCGGCCGCGCTGGCCCTCCTCACCGACGCCCTGCTGGCAGCGGTGGAGAAGAGCCGGCGGCCGGCGCGCGCCGCCGGGCTCCTGGCGGCGGGCGCGGCGCTCGTGGCGGCCCTCGCCTTCGCGGCCACCGGCCCGTCACGCCACGGTGCCGTGGTGGTCGGCTCCAAGAACTTCACCGAGCAGGTGCTGCTGGGCGAGATCGTATCCGCGGTCCTGGAGGACCGCGGCTTCCGCGTGGACCGCCGGCTGAACCTGGGCGGCACCAAGGTGTGCCACGAGGCGGTCGTGAGCGGGCAGCTCGACGCGTACGTCGAGTACACCGGCACCGCCCTGACCGACATCCTGAAGCGTCCGGTGCGCTCCGATCCGAGCGAGGTGCTGCGCGAGGTCCAGGCCGCCTACGGGCCGCTCGGCCTTCGCGTGGGCGCGCCCCTGGGCTTCAACAACACCTTCGCCCTGGTCATGCGGCGGGGCGAGGCGGGCCGCAGGGGGGTCGCGCGCATCTCCGACCTCGCGCCCCACGCCGCCCTGCTGCGCGTCGGCCTCTTCGGCGAGTTCCTCGAGCGGAAGGACGGCATGGCCGGATTGGTCCAGGCCTACGGCTTCCGGTTCGGCCTGCGGCCGCGGGAGATGGATCTGGGCCTGCTGTATCAGGCCCTGGCCGCAGGCCAGGTCGATATGGTGGTCGGCAGCGCGACCGACGGCCTCATCGCGGCGCTGGACCTGGTCGTCCTGCAGGACGACCGGCGCTACTTCCCGCCCTACGACGCGGTGCCGGTCATGAGCGAGGCGGGCCTGACGCGCCACCCGGGTCTGGCGGCAGCCCTCGATTCGCTCGCGGGCCGGATCGACGAGGCCTCCATGCGCAGGATGAATTACGCGGTGGACGGGGAGCACCGCGCGCCGGCCGACGTCGCGCGCGAGTTCCTGGCCAGGGCCGGCCTCTCCGGCACGCGGCCCTAGCGCGGCGAATGTCGAGCTTGTCCGCGCCCCTTGCATGGGGCCGTCGAGACGCGTAGAAGGGATTCGGCGTCCCACCACAGGGAAGGAGTCGCGTATGCGGCCGATGGTCTTGACTGCCGTCCTGGCCACCCTTGGCACGCCTTCGGCAAGGGCGGCCGAGGGCAAGCCGGTCCGTCTGTACGTGTCCACCCGCGCGCAGGAAGCCCTCCCCGAAGCCGACAGCAAGGCGCGCGAGAAGGAGTTCGACGCGGGGCGCAAGCGCGCCGAGCAAGCCGCCAAGGCCCTGGACAAGGCGCTCGAGGCGAAGCACGGCAAGAACTCCAAGGACTGGCCGGAGGAGGCGCGCCGGCAATCGGAGGACGCGTGGCAGAAGGCGCTGCGGGCCGACCTCGCCCGCGCGACCGCCAAGTTCGACAAGGATCTCGGCAACATCGCCAAGTCCCTCACCAACTCCCTGAAGGACGAGGTGAAGAAATCGAAGGGTGTCGCGCTGTCCGAGTCGGCGGACCAGGCCGAGCTTGCCGTCGAGCTCCTGGCCCGCTCGGCCCGCACGAGCTTTCCGGCGGCCGCCTGGATGCTCTACCTCAAGGTGACGCCCGTCGGCGCCGCCGCCGCCGCTGCGACCGGCGACACGCAATTCGCGCAGGTCAAGGCGAAGCGACTCGGGGTGGGGCTCCTGGCCGCCCAGTACGTCCGGGGCGCCGTGGCCACGGTGCATCCCTACACCGAGGCGGAGCCCTATTGGATCATCCGCGTATACCAGCAGGGCACGTCCTACGGCGATGTCGTCCGGAGCGCGGCCGACGTCCTCGCCGCGCTCGGCTCCGGGCTCGCCGAGCCCGAGGACAAGCCTGGTCCGTGATCGCGCTCTAGCGCGGCACGAGCGCCACCACCCGCACCGGTCCCCCCGACCCCCCGCCGATCTTCATGGGCAAGGCCACCACCCAGGCCCCGTCCTCGGGCAGCCCGCTCAGGTCAGCGAGGTTCTCGAGGGCGGGCACGTTCGCCGCGGCCGCGATCTGGTGGACCACGAAGTCGCGCGAGGGGCCGTGGTCGATGCTGGCGGTGTCCACGCCCAGCACGCCCACGCGGCGCTCCTCGACCAGCAGCCGCGCCGACTCCGCCCCGTAGGCCGGGAAGCGCAGGCGCGAGGCGTCGCCGGGGGCGTCGTCGCCGAAGTAACGCTTGGCGTCCGGCCAGCGCGCCGCCCACCCTGTGCGCAGCAGGACGATCGCGGCCTCGGGGATCCGGCCGTGGCGAGCCTCCCACGCCTTCACCTCTTCGACCGTGAGACGGTAACCCGGATCCCCGGCGGCCTGGCGCGTCACGTCGATGACGACGGCCGGGGCGATGAGGCGGTCCAGCGGCACCTGGTCCAGGGCCTGGCGTGCTTCGGCGAAGTGCACGGGCGCGTCCATGTGCGTACCCCCGTGCTCGGGCGCGCAGAACGAGTTGGCGGAATAGAAGAAGCCCGCCGCCGTCTTGCCGCGGTGCAGGGACGTGAGCTGGAACCCCGAGGTGGCGGTCGGCCAGTAGAGCGTCTGCTGGTCGAAGGTGTGGGTGAGGTCGACGATCCGGGCCCGGTCGAGGGCCGGAGGGCGGGGCGGCCCCGGCGTGGCGGCCACCGCCGCGGCCGCCGCCATGAGGGAGCCCGCCAGGAGACGGACGGACGGGTGTTTCGGCATGCGCACCTCCGGAAGCGAAGGTACAACGGTTCGGGGCGGCGGTCAGCGGGCGGGCAGGGCCTCGACCGTGACGCGGTCGAGCCGGCAGCAGCCCCTCGTGATGCGTCCCAGGACGGCGTAGCGGTAGCGGTCGTCGGCGTCGATGGCGAGCGCGTGGTCGGCGGCCCCGGAGGCCGTGACCTCCACCGCCAGCGACTTCACGCACGAGACGTCCTCGGCCCGGAGCGTGGCCGCCCGGTGCACGACCAGGTCGAGCGCGCATCCCTCGGCCCCGACGTCCGCCACGGACAGGCGGACGCCGAACGTCCGCGGCCGGTTCCCGAACCACTCGTAGTTCGTGTGGAAGACGGTGTCGCCCTCGCGGGCCGGGGGAAGGTCGGCCATCCCGGCGAAGGCGAAGGGGTCGAGGCTCGCCCGCGACCCCTCGATGAGGTCGCGGTACGCGGCCACCCCGTGTTCCAGGAACCCGCGGGACTGGTCCAGGGCCCGGAAGCGGACCGGGCGCCCCCGCCGGGTCCGGCCCTCCTTCTTCAATACGACCGCCAGCGACGTGAAGGGATGCTTGCCGAGCAGGAGCTGCACGTGGGGGGATTCCGCGAGCAACCGCTCGGCCAGCCGCCCTTGGCCGTCGAAGCACAGGCGGTGGACGTCGGGGGGCAGCGGGTAGTTGATCCGGTGGTGTGCGAGGCTCGCGTCGATCTCGGGATCGGCCGTGAAGCACGTCTCGGCCAGGAGGTCGCCGAGATAGCCGGCCGAGAAGTAGTAGTTGTGGGGGTGCTCGATGGTCTCGGGCCCGTAGTGCAGCTCGGTGGTGAGGGCGTAGACCCCGCCGTCCTTCAGCACCCGGTACGCCTCGGCCAGGTGCTTCAGGAAGTCCTCGCGGCCGCCGATGTGCTCGATGGCGCAGGACGAGTAGCAGAAGTCGAAGGTCCCGTCCTCGAAATCGAGGGAGCGCATGTCCATGCGCAGCCCGCGCAGCTTCGCGTCGTCCACGGGGAAGGGCTTGTCCTCCTTGACGTACCGGTCCGGGTCCTGGGTGTGCGCGGTTTCCCATTCCGCATGGAGGTCGTAGAGGTCCGTGGCCACCACCTGCCGCACGTGGTGGGCGACGGCGTAGAGCAGCCGCTCCTTGCCCGCCCCCATGGAGAGGCCCACCGCGTCGGGCCGGAGCGCGCCGCGCCGGCGCAGCGCCAGCAGGATCATGGCGAACTCCCACTGCTTGCGGTGGAAGCGCGCCAGCTCGCGGAGGTCCCCCTCGACGACCGCCAGCAGCTCGGGGTCGAACCAGTCCGCGCCGTCGCAGACCTTGCTGAGGACCCTCATCGGCTCACCCGGCGGCCTCCGCGAGACGGTCGTCCCCCAGCGCCAGGACCTCTTCGAACAGTCCCAGGTGCTGGCGGGCGGAGGCCTCCCAGCTGAAGGCCTTCGCGCGCTGGTATCCGCGGTCGATCATGCGCAGGCGCAGCCGCTCGTCGGTGAGCACCTCGCGGATGGCCGCCGCCATCCCCGCCGCGTCGCGCGGATCGACGTAGCGGGCGGCGTCCCCGCCCACCTCGGGGAGGCTCCCCGTGCTGGAGATGACGACGGGGCACCCCCGGGCCATGGCCTCCAGGGGCGGGAGCCCGAAGCCCTCGTACAGGGACGGGCACACCAGGACCGAGGCGCGGTCGAGCAGGTCGATCTTCTCCGCGTCCGACACGTTCCCGCGGAAGGCGATGTCCGGGTCCTTCTGGGCGCCGGAGCGGGGGCGCGGGTCTTCCCCTCCCGCGAACACCACCGACACCGGCAGGCGCGGGCGCAGGAGGCGATGCGCGGCCAGGAGGGTGCCGATGTTCTTGATGGGGTTCGGCCGTCCGATGCAGAGGATGAAAGGCTCCCGGGGCCGGGCGCCGGCGGAGCGCGGCGCCCGGGGCACGGACACACCGTGGGGGATGACCCGGATCCGCTCGCCGCCGAGCCCGTAGTGCTTCTCCAGGAGGGACTTCGTGGCCTGCGACGGCGTGATCACCGCCGACGCCCCGCGCAGGGCCGACCCCAGGGCGTGGCGATAGAAGTGCCGTTGCCGGGGGTGGTACTTCTCGAAGAGGAGCGGGATCACGTCGTGGACGGTCACGATCCCGCGCGGGCCGACGAGCGGGGCCTCGATCTGGCTGGTGCCGAAGACCAGCCTCCGGCCCGCCCGCAAGGAGAGCTGGTTGGCGTAGAGCCAGCGCAGGAAGTGGCCGCGCGAGCCGCGGTCGGGGGAGAGCGCCGCCGTGACGTAGCGGATCCGCACGCTCTCGGGGAACGACGTGTCCGCGAAGTGGGGCCGGGCGTCCTCGTTCAGCACCACCTCGAGGCGCAGAGAGGTCTCGAGCCGGGCCAGGGCCTTGACGAGCAGCACGCCGTAGACGCCGATGCCCCCGAGCACCCGGCCGATGCTGGTGGCGTTGACGACGACGGTCTGGTCCATGGGTCCCCCCGGGCTCACGACGTTCCCCGCGCCGCCCGGTAGGCCTTCGCCACCACCGGCGCGGGCCCGTCCGAGACGACGCGGCCCTCGTCCAGCCAGATCAGGCGGTCGCACTGCCCGACCAGGAAGTCCAGGTTGTGGGAGACGAACACCGTCGTCGTCCCCCCGCTCATGAGTCGGCGCATCCGCTCCACGCACTTCTCCATGAAGAACTCGTCGCCCACCCCGAAGACCTCGTCCACCAGCAGGACCTCGGGCTCCACGTCGGTGGCCAGGGCGAAGGCCAGCCGGGCGTACATCCCCGACGAGTAGTTCTTGACCGGCTCGTGGATGAAGCCGTCCAGCTCGGCGAAGTCCACGATGGCCTCCATCTTGCTGTCGATGTCGGCGTAGGAGTAGCCCATGAGGGCGCCCGCGATGTGGGCGTTCTCCACCCCCGACAGGTCGGCCTGGAACCCGATGCCCAGCTCCAGGAGCGGGACCACGTGGCAGCTGCGGTCCACGTAGACCCGGCCCTCCTGCGGCGTGATGACCCGGGCCAGGACGCGCAGGAGGGTGGACTTCCCCGCCCCGTTGCGGCCGATGACGCCCACGTGCTCGCCGCGGCGCACGGTGAGCGTGACGTCCTGCAGCGCGCGGTACAGGGAAGGCCCGCGGTCCTTCACCAGGGCGGCCAGCGCGTGCTTCAGGCTGCGCTCCTCGATGGCGTTCCGGCGGAAGCTGACGCTCACCCCCTCCAGCCGGAACACGTCCCCGCCGCCGTTCAGGGTGCTCACAGGTAGAAGTAGAACTGGCCCCGGGACTTCCTCACCAGGAGGAACCCCGCCAGCAGGCTGGCCGCCGCCACCCCGAAGGACACCGACCAGTCCAGAACGCTCGGCCAGGTCCCCTCGTACAGCGGCTTCTGGAAGAGCGCGGCCAGGTAGGTCACGGGGTGCCAGGCGATCATCGCCCGCTGGATGGAGTGGCCGCTGAAGAGGTCGGGCTTGAAGAGGATGGGGGCGGTGAAGAAGGCGAACATGAGCCCCATCTGCACCACGGGCCGGATGTCGCGGAAGAACGTGAACAGGGCCGCGCAGACCAGGCCCAGGCCGAGGCCGAGGAGTGACCAGGGGATCGCGGAGAGGGGCAGCACCAGGCAGTGGATCGTCCACTGCGTCTTCAGGACCGCGAACAGGACGAACACCACCAGGAACGAGAAGCCGAACTCGGCGCTGGCCACGATCCAGCGCGTCACGGGCAGCGCGAAGGGCGACACGGGCAGCTTCTTCAAGAGCCAGTCGCCCTGGACGATGGAGTCCATGCAGGTGGTGACCACCTTCTCGAAATAGCGCCAGGGCACCAGCGCGCTGAAGAGGAACACCGCGTAGTCCGCGATGCGCATGCGGTTCACCACCGAGAAGACGAAGCTCAGCACGCCCAGGAAGAGGCCCGGCTCGAGCAGGTTCCAGAGGAAGCCGAGCGCCGTGTAGCGATACTTGAGCTTGAGCTGGCTCTTCGCGTAGAGCCACGTGAAGCGCCGGGACGCCTTGTCCATCGCTCCCCTCGCCTAGTGGACGCGCGCGCCGGCGGCCGCCGCCGCGCGATCGACGGGGGTCTCGCCCAGCAGGTCGCAGAGCGCGGCCACCACGGTCAGGGGCCCGATCTCCCCCATGCACACGCTGGTCCGCATGCCGGTGAGGGCGCAGGGGATCTCCTCGTTGCGCCAGCAGGGGACGCAGCGCAGGTCGCGCCGCACGTCGATGAAGCGGACTCCGGGATAGTCCCTCGTCCGCACCGCTCCATCCGTGGGGCCGAAGAGGCCCACGGCGGGAAGGCCCAGGGCGGCCGCGAGGTGGACAAAGGAGGAGTCGGGGGCCACCAGGGCCCGGCACCCGCTGGCCAGGGCCGACGCCTCGCGCAGCCCGAGGCCGTCGACCTTGATCGTGTTCGCGAAGTCGTAGCCCACGATGGGGCGGCTGTCGAACAACAGCACGACATGGCTCCGCGCCAGGGCCCGGACGAGCGCCGGCATGTGCGGGTAGTCCCGGTAGGTCTCGTCGGACCGGAGCTGGACGCCGATCACGCTCTCCCCCGCGAGCCCGCGGGCGGCGAAGAACCGCTCGCGGTAGGCCCGGTCCTCGTCGGTGAGGAAGTACCTGGGCCGCCTCTCCATGCGCCACAGCGCGGGGCCCCGGATGCCGAGGGCCCGGGCGAAGATCTCGATCCGGCCGCGCCGCACCTTGGGCGCGGTCAGGCTCTCGGTGCGGGCCGCGGGGCAGTCGGTCAGGTTGAACCAGCGGTCGTAGTCCCCCGGGTCGAGCTCGGAGTGGATGTCGAGCAGCTCGACGTCGTCGTTCCCCTCGAACAGGGGGAAGAAGCGCCGGGGGATTGCGAGGTGGATGCGCGTCCTCGGGTGCTTCCGACGCAGGGCGTGGAGACCCGGCGTCAGCATCAGGAGGTCCCCCAGGCCGCCCATGGCGCGGGTCACGAGCAGGCGTTCCTCCTCGGGGCGCGCCACGGGCCGCAGCGATGAGGCAGCCGCGCGCCGCCCCTTCCTCGTGTATTGCCCCAGGTAGAGACCGACGAGCAGCCCTCGCTCCAGCGGATACGACAAGGCGTGGCCCAGCATCCGCGCGGGCCGGCCCAGGCAGATCCAGTGGAGGAGGAAGACCAGCTTGTCCCGGGCACGGGTCTCGCCGCTCACCAGGACCTGGGCGGAGCGGCGGTAGGTCCGGCGGATGAGCTCCAGGATCCGCCGCCGGTCGTCCATGCTCTTGTAGAAGGCCGTCAGACCATCGAAGAGCAGGCGCTTGAAGAATCGCACCTGCCCGGTGAGCAGCGACGTGCGCGCCAGCTCGAGGGTGAGCCGGGACACGAGGTTCCGGTCCGAGACGAGGTCCATCCTCTCGTAGACGCCCTGCAGGACGGCATGGGCCTTCCCCACGTGGCCCATGGCGCTCAGGACGCTCGCTTTGTGGAGCAGCAGCTGGGGGTGCAGGTCGGGGTAGGCCCTGGCCCCCAGGTCGAGGGCGAGGTCACAGTACTCGAGGGCCTCGGCGAGCCGGGCCTCGTCCAGGAGCAGCCGCGCCCACTCGAGCAGGGACACGAACAGCTCGCGCGGGAAGGTGTCCTGGCTCCGGCACCGCGAGACGAAGAGTGCCACCACGTCCTCCAGGAAGGCCCGCTCCTCCCGGATGACCGCCACGGCGTCCTCGCGGGCGGCCCTGATCTTGTCCACCCCGCCGCGCACGACCTGGCTGAGGATGTAATGGTGTGCATAACGGCTCCGCTCGGCTTCCGGTAGGCGCTCGAAGATCGCATGGACGCGCTCCGAATGGCCGTGGAACGCCATGTACTCCAGCTGGGATGGAGTCGGCAGGCCGTCGCCAACGTACGCGCGCGGTGCGGGATCCTGGCTGTTCATTTTTCAGGATGCCAGGGCTGATGGCGGCGTCATCGGAGTGTGATGGGGCTGGCCCCCAAAATAGCGCCTCATGGGACCCTCTTTCTAGCAAGCGACGTGCCGCCGTAAGTCGCGCGTGGCGGCGCCTGTCCTGTAAACGCTTACGGGATTGGTAAGAGATTACGCCTCGCGAAAAAGGCGCACCTCTCCGCTCCTGCTCTTGCGCGAGTATTCGACGCGCGAACGGTCACCGCATGACGCGATTTCTTGGCGGTAGGATGGTCCCCGCATCCCTTGGAGGCATCCATGGTGGACGACGACCGCTCGTGGCTGGAGCGTCTGGGCCTCGGCCGCCCCGAGCTGCGGGCCTGGGCGCTCTACGACTGGGCCAACTCGGTCTTCATGACCATCATGGTGCTCGTCTTCCCGATCTACTTCATCCAGATTGCCGCCGCGGACCTTCCGCCGGTCGTGGCCACGGCCCGCATCGCCTTCGCCACCGCCGCCGCCATGACCATCACCGCCGTCCTGTCCCCGATCCTGGGCGCGATGGCGGACCACGCGGGGATCAAGAAGAGGATGCTCGCGCTCTGCCTGGGGGTGGGGGCGGTCTCCACCGCCGCCCTCTACCTCGTGGGCCGTGGGGAGTGGGTGCTGGGCGCCGCGCTCTTCATGGTGGGGAACATCGGGGTCTCGGGCAGCATCGTCTTCTACGAGTCCCTCCTCCCCCACATCGCGGGGCCGGACGAGGTGGACCGGGTCTCGATGGCGGGGTATGCCGCGGGGTACCTCGGGGGGGGGCTGCCGCTCATCGCCGCCCTCGTCGCGATCCAGAATCCAGACCTTTTCCGGATCCCGGACGCGGCCACCGCCATGCGGCTCTCGTTCGTGGCCACCGCGGTGTGGTGGGTCGTGTTCTCGATACCGCTCTTCCGCACGGTACCCGAGCCGCCGCGGGCGCCCCACGGCGCGGACGAGGCCGGCCGCAACCTCCTGGCCGCGGCCTTCACCCGACTCCGTCGCACCCTGCGCGAGCTGCGCCGCTACCGGCAGGCCTTCCTCTTCCTGCTCGCCTTCCTGCTCTACAACGACGGCGTGAACACGATCATCCGCATGGCCTCCGCCTACGGGACGGAGATCGGGATCCCCCGCGGCTCCCTGATCGCGGCCTTCGTCATGATCCAATTCGTGGGCATCCCCTTCGCGTTCCTCTTCGGCGCCGTGGCGGGCCGGATCGGGGCCAAGCGGGCCATCTTCATCACCCTGGCCGTGTACCTGGCGATCGCGGTCTGGGGCTTCTACCTGGAGACGACCTTCCAGTTCTTCGTGCTGGGCTTCCTGGTGGGGATGGTCCAGGGCGGGGCCCAGGGGTTGGGGCGCTCGCTCTTCTCCACCATGATCCCCCGCCAGCGCTCCTCCGAGTTCTTCGCGTTCTTCTCGGTGTTCGAGAAGTTCGCGGGCATCTTCGGTCCCGCGATCTTCGGGGTCATGGCCCTGGCCACGGGCTCCAGCCGCAACGCCATCCTGTCCCTCATCTTCTTCTTCGTGGCGGGGGGGGCGCTGCTGGCCTTCGTGGACGTGGAGGCGGGCCAGCGCGCCGCCCGGGAGGCGGAGGCCGAGGCCGCGGGCGGGTAAGGCCCCCCCGAAACGAAGTAAGATCGAGGCCCGGGATGGAAGGATGAGAGGCCCGAGGTCCACGCGCGCTCTCGCCTCGGCCCTCCTGGCCCTGGCGCTGCCCGCCTGCTCGCTCCGGAAGGTGGCCGTGAACGCGCTCGGCAACGCCCTGGCCGAGGGCGGATCCAGCTACGCCAGCGACGACGACCCCGAGCTCGTCCGGGAGGCGGTGCCCTTCGGGCTCAAGACCATCGAGGCCCTGCTCGAGGAATCGCCGCGCCACAAGGGCCTGCTCTTCGCCGCCGCCAGCGGCTTCACGCAATACGGCTTCGCGTTCATCCAGCAGGAGGCCGACTTCGTCGAGGCGGAGGACCTGCCGCGGGCGACCGCCCTGCGGGACCGGGCCCGCAAGCACTACCGGCGCGCGCTCGACTACGGGCTGCGCGGCCTGGAGGTGGCCCACCCCGGCTTCCGGGCGGCCCTGCGCAAGGATCCGGCGGCCGCGCTGGCCCCGACGCGGAAGAAGGACGTCCCCCTGCTCTACTGGACGGCCAACGCGTGGGGCGCGGCCATCGCGCTGTCGAAGGACGATTCGGAGCTGACTGCGGACCAGAGCCTGGCCGAGGCCTTGATGCGACGCGCCCTGGCCCTGGACGAGGGCTACGAGCGGGGCTCGGTCCACGACTTCTTCATCTCCTACGAGGGCGGCCGCCGGTCGGTGGGCGGCTCCGTGGACGAGGCCCGCCAGCACCTCGATCGCGCCCTGGCGCTCTCCGGCGGCCACCGCGCCTGGCCGCTGGTGAACTTCGCGGAGACGGTCTCGGTCGGGACCCAGGACCGCAAGGAGTTCGAGACGCTCCTGCGCCGGGCGCTGGCCGTCGATCCCGACGCGGTGCCCCAGGTGCGCGTGGCGAACCTGGTGGCCCAGCGGCGGGCCCGCTGGCTGCTGGGCCGCGCCGACGAGCTCTTCATCGAATGAGGGGAGACCGCATGCGCGGAAGCCGGACCTTCGCCGCCGCCGCCGCCTGTCTGATCGCCACCGCCACCGCCCAGGCGCAGACCGTGGTCGTGAAGATGGCGACGCTCGTCCCCGACGGATCGTCGTGGCACCAGATCCTGAAGGAGACCGCGGAGAAGTGGAAGACGCTCTCCGGCGGCCGCGTGGTCGTGCGCCTCTATCCCGGGGGCGTCGCGGGGGACGACCCCGACGTCGTCCGCAAGATGCGGCTGGGCACGCTGAACGCAGGCGTGCTCACGTCGGTGGGGGTGGCCGAGATCGACAAGTCCGTCTACGCGCTGGGCATTCCCATGATGTACGCCTCTTACGAAGAGGTGTACCACGTCCTGGACAAGATGAGACCCGGTCTTGAGGGACGGCTCGAAACGAAGGGCTTTGTGGTTCTGAATTGGGCCGACGGGGGCTGGGTGCGCTTCTTCTCGCAGCGCCCGGTGGCCGTCCCCGACGACCTGCGGGCGCTCAAGCTCTTCTCCTGGGCGGGGGACAACGAGGCGGTGGAGATCTGGCGGGCCGCCGGGTTCAACCCGGTGCCCCTTCCCTCCACCGAGATCGCCACCGCGCTGCAGACCGGCCTGGTGAACGCGCTGGGGGCGCCGCCCCAGGTCGCGGTCATCACGCAGTACTACAACCACGCCCGCAACATGACGGACCTGGAGTGGCAGCTCCTGCTGGGGGCCACCATCGTCACCAAGAGCACGTGGGAGAGGATCCCGGCGGACATGAGGCCGGCCCTGCTGGAGGCGGCGCGGGAAGGGGGCCGGCGGCTGCAGGCGGAGATCCGCAGGACCGGCGAGAAGGACGTCCTTGCCATGCAAAAGCGCGGCCTGAACGTGGTCCCGGTCGACGCGCGCGCCCGCGAGCTGTGGCGCCAGACCGCGGAAGGCATGTACCGGCGCATCCGCGGCGCCATCGTGCCCGCGGACGCGTTCGACGAGGCGCTGCGCCACCGCGACGAGTACCGCAAGCGCTCCGGCGGGTCCCGCTGATCCAGGGCCTGGGCGCGGCGTTCCGGCGGACCGAAGACGCGGTCCTGCTCGCGGCGCTGGCCGCGATCACCCTGCTGCCCCTCGTCGACGCCGTGGGCCGCGCCCTCGGGGGCTGGCACGTCCCCGGAGGCGCGGGATGGGTCCAGCAGCTCACGCTCTGGCTGGCCTTCGTGGGCGGCCTGGTGGCCACGCGGGAGGAGAAGCACCTCACGCTCTCCACCGCGGAGCTGTTCCCGGAGAGGGTGCGCCGCGGGGGACGGGTCCTGGCCGCGGCGGTGGCCGCGGCCACGGCGGCGATCCTGGCCTACGCCAGCCTCGGCGTCGTGGCCGCCGACCGCGAGCAGGGGAAGGTCCTGTCGGGGGGCATCCCCGAGTGGGTGAGCGAGTGCGTGATGCCCGCGACCCTGGCCGTGATCGCCCTCCGCTTCGCATGGAAGGCCTCCGACAGGTGGGCCGTCCGCGCCGTGGCGCTGGCCGCGATCCCCGCCGCCTTCGCCCTGGGCCTCGTCCCGGACACGGTGGCCCGCGGCGTATGGCCCCTCGCGCTGCTGATCCTGGCGGCCCTGCTCCTGGGGGCGCCCGTCTTCGTGGCCATGGCCGGCCTCGCGCTGCTGCTCTTCTTCAGCGACGGCACGCCGGTGACGGCGGTCTCCGCCGAGGTCTACCGGCTCATCTCCTCGCCGACCCTCCCCGCCATCCCGCTGCTCACCGCCTGCGGCTACGTCCTGGCGGAGAGCGGCGCTTCCACACGGCTGCTGCGCTTCTTCCGCTCGCTCTTCGGCTGGATGCCCGGCGGCCTGGCCGTCATCGTGACCGCCGTGTGCGCGATGTTCACGACCTTCACCGGAGGCTCCGGGGTCACCATCATCGCCGTGGGCGGCCTCGTCTATCCCATGCTGCTCAAGGACCGGTATCCCCCGGGGTTCTCCCTCGGGCTGGTCACCGCCGCCGGCAGCCTGGGGCTGCTGTTCCCGCCCAGCCTGCCCGTCATCCTCTACAGCGTGGTGGCGGGGACGCGCGAGCAGAACGTGCCCGCGGACTCGCTGTACCTCGCGGGCCTCCTTCCGGGCCTGCTGATGGTGGCCATGGTGGCGGGCTACGCCATGTACGTCGGGCGGAAGGCCGACACCGTCCGCCAGGACTTCTCGGCCCGCGAGGCGCTGGCCGCGACCTGGGCCGCCAAGTGGGAGCTGGGCCTGCCCCTCTTCGTGATCGGCCTGTTCGTCACCGGCCGCGCCTCCATGGTGGAGACCGCGGCCGCGGCGGTGGTCTACGCGGTGGTGGCGGAGTCGGTCCTGGTCCGCGACCTGCACCCCGTGCGCAGCCTGCCGGGCGCGCTGCTCAAGGCCGCGGTGCTCACGGGCTCCGTCCTGATCCTCCTGAGCGCGGCCATGGGCATCACCAGCTACGTCGTGGACGCCCAGATCCCGGACCAGCTCGTGGCCTGGGTGAAGGCCCACATCCATTCGCCGCTCGTCTTCCTGCTCGCCTTGAACCTGCTCTTGATCGCGCTGGGCTGCCTGGTGGACATCTTCTCGGCCATCGTGGTCCTGGCCCCCCTCATCGCGCCCATGGGGGCCGCGTTCGGGGTGCACCCGGTCCATCAGGGCGTCATCTTCCTGGCCAACCTCGAGCTCGGCTTCCTCACCCCGCCCGTGGGGCTCAACCTGTACCTCTCGTCCTCGCGCTTCGGCAAGCCGCTCCCCGAGGTCGCGCGGACGGCGTTCCCCTTCCTGCTCATCATGGCGGCGGCGGTGCTGCTCATCACCTACGTCCCCGACATGTCGCTGGGGGTGCTGAAGCTGCTGGGCCGCTACGAGGCCGCGGACGCCGGAGTTCCCTGAGCGCTGCGGTAGACGCCGCTCGGGTGCGCCCTTCCGCGCGGAACCTCGCGGCTCATCCGCGCTCCAGGGCGACTCCTCGCGGCGTCCATCACCGTCGCCGGCAAGCCAGAGCGGCGAGCGGAGCGCGATTCACTCGCGCGGAGCGAGCGGGGGTTCAAGGGGGCGCGACGCAGCGCCCCCTTGCTCAAGAGAAGATCGGCGAGCGAAGCGCGATTCACTCGCGCGGAGCGAGCGAAGGGGGTCCGAGGGGGAAACGCGGCGCAGCGTTTCTCCCTCTCACGACGATCCCCGCGAAGACCCCGAAGTCGGTGGTGGCCTGCTGGTCCTCCAGGTTCTCGGTGAACCCCGCCTCCAGGCGCCAGCGCGGTGAGAGGTCGACCTTGGCCCCCATGCGCAGGTAGGACTGCAACGCGGGATACCGGTCGAGGTTCTTGACGAGCCGGCTGGCCGCGGTCGTCTCCGCGAGCAGGCTCCAGCGCCGGCCGACGCGCCACTCCAGGGCCAGGAAGCCGTGCAGCCGGGCCGGCTCGTACGCGATCCCGCCGCCGTCGTCCTCGCCGGAGAGGGTGGCCCCCGCGCCCAGGTAGGCGTCGACGGCGCCGCCCAGCCCGCGCGCGGCCACGGCCTGGATCCCGAGGGCCGCGCCCTTCGTGTGAAAGGGCCCGGTCCCGGTGGGCAGGCCCGCCCGCGCCACGAGGGCGGCCCGCCAGGCGTGGCCTTCGCGTGCTTCGCCCTTGAGCGTCCAGCGGGCGTCGAGCTCGAGGTTGCCGAGGCCGAACCCGGGACGGCCGCCCCACACCACGGGCCGCATCTGACGGTCGCGTCCCAGGACACGGAAGCGGTTGGTGTCGAAGCGGGACCGGCCGCCGTCCGGTATGCCGAGGGGCGCGGTGAGGCGATGCCACCAGTCGATCACCCCGTCGAGGGCCCCCGGGCCCCGCCACCGCAGCGGCAGCCGGAGCCCCAGGCTCAGACGCCCGCGGACGCCTCGCCGGAGCTCCAGGCCCACGGTGGAGTGCTCGCCGTCGACCAGGAAGCGCCGTTCCGCGCTGACCTCGCCGGCGACGGGCTGGCTCCACCCGAAATCGTTCCCCCAGTCCACGTCGAGCCGCAGGCGCGTCTCGCCGCGAGCGAGGGCGTCGGGAGTGGCCGAGGGCAGCGAGAGGCGGTTCTGGCCCAGCAGCCACTCGTCGCGCGCCTCGAACGGCCCGCGCGCGCCGCCCGCACGGGCGGGAGAGGGGGCCGCGAGCGCGGCCATCAGGAGGGGCGCGGCGGCGCCGGCGATGCTCCGGTGGGTCACGTCCCGATCATGGGTTCCGCCCTAGGGCGAGGCGGGAGGAGGCTCCGACCGCGCCTCGATCGCGGTGTCGACGGTCGAGCCCTTGGCGAAGCGCCCGGCGTCGCGGGACCGGCCCGCGTCGTCCACGGCGTAGTACTCGAAGTAGTCCTCGGTGGCGCGGACGTAGACGAAGTGATGGTAGGTGCCGCCCGCCGCCACGTAGCCGGGGGCCTCCTCGAAGGGGTAGGTCTCGCGGCCCCCGCCTCCGGAGACGAAGTAGCGGATCCCGTCCTGCGGCACCATCCGCGCGTAGAAGTGGTTGTGGCCCGCGAACACCACGTCGACGCCGCGCCGGCGCAGGATGGGTCCGAGCTGCAGGTCGAGCTGCCACTCCCGCGCCCGGCCGCCGCCCGTGGGGACGATCCACCAGTACTTTACCGGCGTCTTCGGGGTATGGGGAGGGTGGTGCATCACCGCCACCTTCCAGCGCGCGTTGCTGGCCAGGAGCGCGTCGTCCAGCCACTTGAGCTGCGCGCGGTCCTCGCGCAGCGGGCCGAGCTTCGTCTGCGAAGTGCGCAGCGTGTTCGAGTCCAGGACGAAGACCTCGACCAGCGGCCGCGCGGTGGCGTCGCTCTTCACCGAGTAGTACCGCCGGCCGCCGGGATAGCCGAAGGACGGATGCTCGAGCTGGTACTTGACGTCGCAGGGGAGCAGGCCGGAGTTGTAGGCCCTGCCGTCGGCGGGGACGGGGTCCACCTCGGGCACCTCGCACCACAGGACGTCGTGGTTGCCCAGGGCCGCGTGGAAGGCCACCCCCGCCTTCATGAGCGGGGCGTAGATGTCGTCGTAACGGCTCCCGATGTACTTGCGGCTGCCGCGGTCGTAGAGGTTGTCGCCGAGGAGGAAGACGTGCGACGGCCGCCAGGCCAGGATCTGCGCGCTCACCGCCCTCTGCTCGGGGCCGCCCGTGCCCGTGTCCCCCACGAAGGCCAGACGGGCCTCGGACGGCGCGGGCTGCGCCCCCGCCACCGCCAGCGCGAGGAGGAAGCCGGCCGCCGCCGCTCCGGCCAGCCCGAGCCGCCGCACCGGCCCTAGCGCGAGCGTCGGGGGGGGACCCGGGACAGCTCGTCGTACAGGTGGATCGCCGACCGCATGCACTTGGCCCAGTCCCCCAGGTGCAGGCTCTCGTTCTCGGAGTGCGCGTTGCAGGGGGGGTCCTCCACCCCCATCAGGAGGCAGGGCGCCCCTCCCAGCAGGTCCGCGAACGGCTGGACGAAGCCGATGGACCCGCCCGCGCCGATCATCGCCGTCTCCTTCTTGAAGCCCGCTTTCAGGGCGCGCCGCGCGGCCTCGAAGGCGGGACCGTCCGGGTCCGTGGTCCACCAGGGCGTGGTCCCGTTCACCTTTGCCGTGACCTTCGCGCCGTGGGGCGGCCTGGCCGTCAGCTTCTTCACCAGCAGCGCCCCCGCCTTGCGGCCGTCCATGTTCGGGACCGTGCGCAGCGAGAGCCGGGCCCGCGCGGAGTCCACGATCTGGTTGGACGAGCCCTGGATGGGATGCGACTCCATC
>Ga0214472_10001034_pt1 | contig 32330 bp, 31 predicted proteins | sample RVTome_6_FD_207662 | JGI IMG/M metagenome (GOLD analysis project Ga0214472, IMG submission 207662) | Soil microbial communities from uranium-contaminated site in the Upper Colorado River Basin, Wyoming, United States - RVT140D175 | ecosystem: Environmental > Terrestrial > Soil > Contaminated >...
GGTGGCGGAAAAAATGGGTTTTGACCGAACATTACCGGTCACTGGTCAGACCTATCCGCGCAAGTTCGATAGTCGCGTCTTGAATGTCCTCTCCGGTATTGCCCAATCGGCCCACAAATTCAGCAACGACATGCGACTGCTGCAGAGTGTCAGTGAGATGGAAGAGCCTTTTGGCAAGAGCCAAGTCGGCTCTTCCACCATGGCCTACAAGCGCAACCCAACGCGCAGTGAGCGTATGGCCTCGCTGGCCCGGCACGTCATCTGCACCAGTCTCAACCCGGCGTTTACCGCCGCCGGGCAGTGGTTTGAGCGCACCATTGACGACTCTGCCAACAAGCGGCTGAGCATTCCGGAAGCGTTTTTGGCCACGGATAGCATTCTCATTCTGTTTCACGAAGTCGCCCGTGGCATGGTGGTCTACCCGGCCATTATGGCGAAGCGGGTGTCGGAGTACTTGCCGTTTTTAGCGGCGGAAAATTTGATGATGGACGGGGTGAAAGCGGACGGCGACCGTCAGGATTTGCACGAGAAGATTCGGCATCACGCCATGGACACCTGGCATCACATGCGGGTGGAAGGTGGGGAGAACGACTTGCTCGTCCGCCTGCGCGCTGACGCAGCGTTCACACCGCTGCTGGCGTCGCTCTCAGATAAGCCAGAGGCGCAAACCTACATTGGCCGATCGCAGGAGCAAGTGGATGATTTTTTGGCCCAGGTCTATGCGCCGATTCAAGCGCGCTATCAAGCGCTCTTAGGGCAGACCATCGACACCCACGTCTAAGAATTTTATTCATGCCGGAGATACTTTCATGCTAGATGTACGTTTTATTCGAGAACATCCAGAGGTGGTACAGGACGCCGCCCGGAAAAAGCGTATAGACATCGACGTCCAACAACTTTTGGACATCGACGTCAAACGGCGGGAACTGTTGTCCAGAATTGAGCATCTCAAGGCCTTGCGCAACAAGACGTCAAAAGAGATCCCCCAGTTGCGAGGCGACGCCAAACAGGAAGCCGTCGCCCGCATGAAAGAGGTCGCCGCCGAAAGTAAGGAACTCGAAGGCCCGCTTCGCGAGGTGGAAGAGACCTTTGAGACGCTGATGTTGCAAATGCCCAACATCCCGTCAGAAGATGTGCCGGAAGGCGAGAGCGACGCCGACAACGTCGAGCTGCGCACCTGGGGCGATATTCCGGAGTTTGATTTTGAGCCACGGGATCATGTGGCATTGGGCGAGCTGCTGGATATCATCGATATCCCACGCGCGACGAAATTGGCTGGCGCTCGCACGTATTTCTTAAAAGGCGCCGGTGTGCTATTGGAGCAAGCAGTTCTCCAGTTTGCGCTTTATCATATGGTAGGCAAAGGATTTACGCCGTTTATCGTGCCGCATTTGGTGCGCGACCAGGCCATGACCGGAACCGCATACTTTCCGGCCGGACGGGATCAGGCCTACCGGATGTCGGAAGATGAGCTCAACTTGATCGGCACCTCTGAAGTGCCGGTGACGTCTTACCACGCGGACGAAACCTTGCGTGAAGACGAATTGCCGAAATACTACGTGGGGCTGTCGAGCTGCTACCGCCGTGAGGCGGGCACGTACGGCAAAGATACGCGTGGCCTCTATCGCATCCACCAATTTCAAAAAGTGGAACAGGTCGTCATCTGCCGCAACGACCCCGAAGTCTCCACCCGTGAGCACGACCACATTCTGCACAATGCGGAAGAGATGCTCCAGGCACTGGGCTTACCCTACCGCGTCGTGCTGGTCTGTGGGGGTGATTTGGGCGGGCCACAAATCAAAAAGTACGATATCGAGGCATGGATGCCCAGCCGTGGCGCCTATGGCGAAACCCATTCCGCTTCAAAGTTCCACGACTTCCAAGCGCGCCGTCTCCACATCCGCTATCGTGAAAAAGAAGGTGGGGCACTGAAATTTGTCCACACTCTTAACAACACGGTCATCGCCTCGCCGCGCATTCTCATCCCGCTTCTGGAACTCAACCAGCGCCGGGATGGAAGCGTCGCGGTACCCGAGGTCTTACAGCCATTGATGGGTGGGATGAAAGAGATCGTGCCGCGCTAAAACCCTCCCCCATCCGGTAATAACGGATGGGGCAGCGGCGAGCGGCGATAGAGTTCGATCACCTGTTCCCGAACGCCTTCGGGGACCACTTCGAGCGACACCGAGAAGTCATTATCCCGAGCCCAAAAGACCTTACCACCTCGCCTCAGCAAGTCGAGCACGGGCACCTGTACATCGGCGGGGAGTTGTGCCTCTTGCAATACCAGAGGTAAGGTCTCGGGCCCCACCTTAAACCCTTCCTCTTGCGGGTAAAGCGCAGCCACGCGTTCAAGCGGTACGCCTCGCGGATAAAACAGCGCCACAATCGTCTGGCCCTGATCCGGCAATTTATCCAGGCGGTAGTAGCGCACCACCCGGCGTTTTTCGCCCGGCGCAAACGGCTGCAATACCAGCGCTTCCGAATGGGCACCGTCTTTTTCGAACTGGATATCGTCGTAGGGTCGCGAAAAATAGTTGGCAAAAACGTCGGCATCGAGGGCCACTTCAATCCAGTAACGGCCCGGCGGCAGGGTGAGCTGCAGGGGTGCGGTGCCTTTGTGCATGTCGGAATCAGAGCTGTGAGAAGGCAATTGCTCTGGGATAAAGGGCTGCACATAGACATCGGCCCCGGCAGGCACAGACGATACCCAGAGTTCCTCATTGGTGACCGTCACGGGAAGCGTCGTTGGCTGCAGCTCCACCCCCGCATACGAATGGTGCAGGGGCTCACAGCCCCACAGTAGGGCCAACCCGAGAGCTAGCCCCATGTGAAAAACGACCTGTCGCCATGTCACTACCAGCCACCTCACATCGGCCGGACGCGGTCACTCCCGCGCCGCATGCGGAAATCGAGAAGACATTCGTTGCACACCAGTGACACCGCCCCGGTTGCCGTATAATAGCCGAGTGCGTTTTCACCGGCAAATGGCCTCATTTGCTCACAATTGGGGCAAAGAAACTGAGTGCCGCTGGCGTCGCCCATATAAAGCGACGCCTGACGCAACTCCCAAATAGTATGGATGAGTTCACGCACATCGAGAGGTTCCGCTTCCACCGTGGCCCCCATCTTCGGTTAGCGAATCAATAATCGGTACCTCAAACACCCGATAGACACGGCATCGTCAAACAGCGTGCTAGAGTCCTCGTCCCAGTGCGCCTAAAGTCGTATAGAATCAAGCGTTAGGCGCACTTGTTGCCATGTGCAGGGGAGACTATACAAGAAGCCCTCCGACCTTGCAACCTTGTGACATCTCCCCCACCTCACGGTGGGGGCTTCTAGGAAGACGTGCTTCCAGAGACCCATGCCCTGGTCTCAACCGACAAAAGCTCACCCCCCGAAGGAGGGCCTAAGCGGTATCGAACAATCAGTCGCTTGCGAACAAACGCTGGTTCAGACCTGGCAATGTATATGGAAGTACAACAAGAGTCAATTACTTTTACAAAGTTAGCCTACGACATAACTTGACTGAGTACCCTCGGCTCTTCGAGCCGACCCACTTTCATCCCCCAGCTTACGCAAGGGGACTTCCCGTTGGAAAAGTTAAATCGGCTCACGAGGGCAAACTGAGTCAAACCGTACTACCCCCACACTTCAGGATTGACGACATTCTGTGGCCGTTCACCTCGCAAAACCGCCGCGAGATTCTCAGCCGCCATCACCGCCATACGCGTCCGAGTGGCGACAGAGGAGCTGCCGATATGCGGCACTAGGACCACGTTCTCCAACTCGCGCAACGCCAACGGCACCTCCGGTTCCTGCTCAAAAACGTCCAGGGCAGCGCCTGCAATCCAGCCTTCTTGCAAGGCCCGGATCACAGCTTGTTCATCCACCACTGCACCTCGGGCGGTGTTGATGAGATACGCCGTCGGCTTCATCCTGCGGAGTTGCGCCTCCCCAATAAGACGCGTTGTTGCAGGTGCCAACGGCACATGTAAGCTAACAAAATCCGCCTGTTCAAGCAACGCCGGCAGGGTGACCCACATGGCCCCGAGTTCGGCCTCTAGCGCAGCGTCAACCCGCTGCCGGTTGTGGTAGAGAATACGCATGCCGCAACCACCTGCCCGGCGCGCCACTGCCTGCCCAATCCGTCCCATCCCGACAATCCCGAGGGTCTGCGCATAGACGTCATGTCCGGCCATCTGCATCAGTTTCCATTCGAGCCATTTCCCGGCGCGAATATAGCGGTCGCCCTCCGTGATACGGCGCGCAATACTGAAGAGCAAACCCCAGGCCAAATCTGCTGATGACTCCGTGAGGACACCCGGGGTATTGGCGACCGCCACCCCTCGGGCCGTCGCCGCCGCCACATTGATGTTGTCATACCCCACGGCCACCGTCGACACTACCTTGAGGGCCGGAGACGATGCCAACACCGCTTCATCAACACGATCCGTCACCACACAAAGCAGGCCGTCCACACCGGCCACTGCCTGAACGAGTTCATCCGGGGTCAGTTGCCGATCCGACGGGTCGTACTGAAGTTCACACACATCGCGAACAACGGCCAGAGCCTCTTCTGGCATCTGGCGGGTAATCAGCACCCGTGGCTTCACTCCAGAACGCCTCACGACGCAGCGGGTTCCGAAGTCGCCGACTCGGGATCGGGTGACGATACCACCGCCTTGGTCTCCTCGGCCTCATCCGAGAGGCTATCGTCCTTAGTCTCTTCTGCATCGGCGGTCACGACGACATCATCAGGCATTGCAAAAGACGTCTCCTCCTCAACCACATCGGCTTTTGCCTCTAGGGGGACGGCGTCATCTTCGCTTGGCGCCTCAGAGGCATCAGCCTCGACCGCGACCTCTGAGGGAGCCTCGTTCGGCCATGGCTCTGGCGTAGCCTCGGTTTCCTCCGGTGCCACGGCTACGGATGCAGGCAACGGTGCGGTGTCAACCGCGTCAGCCATCTCGTCGGATGGCGTCGCATCTGACGCTGCCGCAGCAGCCCTTGCCGTGGCTTCCATAGCCGTCGCCGCAGCCGCCACCTTCTCACGCTCAGCCTCGATCAACACGCGCCGCAACACTTTGCCAGATGCGGTTTTGGGAATGGCCAAAACAAACTCGACCTCACGCACACGCTTGTACCCGGCGAGACGGCTACCGACAAATTCCATCAGCATCTCCGGCTCGAGCCGCAATCCAGGGCGCAGCACGACAAGCGCTTTGGGAATCTCACCGGACTCGGCATCGGGCTTGCCAATCACCGCGCAATCGGCCACAGCTTCATGCTCGAACAACGCCGCCTCCACCTCAGCCGGCGCCACGGAAAAGCCCTTGTATTTAATCATCTCTTTTTTGCGGTCGACGATATAGACGTAGCCATCGGCATCCATGCGGGCAATATCGCCGGTGTAAAGCCAGCCATCGCGTATCGCCCGGGCCGTCTCCTCCGGTGCCTTCCAATAGCCCTGCATGACGTGCGGTCCTTTGACGATGAGCTCGCCGAGTTCCCCGGGTTCCATTTCGCGTTCGCCGGTTTCCGGATCGACCACTTTTTGCTCCTGATTGGCCACCGACAACCCGACCGAATCGAGTTTAACCTGCCCCTGATCTACAGGATTGAGATGCGTCACCGGCGACGCCTCGGTCAGCCCATACCCCTGCACAATTCGGACCTTCGCCTTTTCTTGCAAACGCAGCGCCACCTCAGGGGCCATCGGCGCTGCACCCACCATGATATAGCGCAGTTGCGATAGATCGTAGGCGCTGAGATTAGGATAGTTAGCCAGGCTGAGCAAAATCGGCGGCACCGCATAGTACAACGACACCTTGTACTGTTGGGCCAAGCTCAGGGAAAGCTCCAGATCAAACGCCTCCATGATCACCTGCGTGGCCCCGGAGTAGAGCGCCCCATTGATCAGCATCACCCCATAGATATGGTAGAACGGCAGGCAGATCAGCATCGAATCCTGTTCAGTGATGCGGCCACTCGAGATAAACTGAATGGTATTGGCCACCAGATTCTGATGCGTCAGCATCGCCCCTTTGGGCAACCCCGTGGTGCCGCTCGAATAGGGTAGCGCCACCAGATCTGCCGCCCAGGACATGTGCACTTGCGGCGGGTGTTTCGGCGACGACTGCCGAATCAGATCCAAAAAGAGCGAATCGCCCTCCTCGGCTTGCTGCCCGATCACCACCACGTGTTTGAGACTTTTTGTCACCCGTTGCCGGATGGTTTTCACCCTGGGATAGAGCGATTCCTGCACCACCAATACCGAGGCGTCCGAATCTTGTAACTGATACGCCACCTCCTCTTCCTTGTAGGTGGGATTCATCGGTGTGAACACGGCACCGAGGCGTGCCGCGGCGTAGACGGTGATAATGTACTCGGGCCGGTTGGTCATAAACAACGCCACCCGGTCCCCTTTTTTCACCCCGAGTTTCGACAGTGCATTGGCAAAGCTATTCACCAAACCATCGAGTTCGCGGAACGACATTTTCTGTCCCTGATAAATCACGGCAATCTTTTCCGGAAAACGCTGTGCAGACTCCCACAGCATCTCACCAAACGGAATTTCCGGAATGTCGATCGCGGCCCGGAAATAAGCGCCCAGTCCGCTGTCTGATAGTTCCATTAACAATCTTTGCTCCTATGAAATGACGCTGGAGGGGACAGATTTTCTTGACACTTAACGCTGTCCCCATACCGTTTTGCCTGGCGGACGCGCGACCACGGGTCGCTGCCCCCAGCTCAAAACGGTACCAATAACGTTTGACCATACACGGTGATGTTCAGTTTCTGTTACCTTGCGGCGAGGTGGGCACCCGGGTCATGATTTGGGCTGCAAGCTTGGCCGCATCGTGCCGCATCAGGTGTAGGCCGACCTGCATGCCGTTTCCCTGTGGACGGGTATAGGCACGGATCGTCTCCACATCCGGATGTTCAACTAGATCTGCCGAGTAAACCACTGCGGCCTCATCCGAGGTCAAGTCGTTTTGTACCGGTTGCGAGCCATGTTGAGCATAGTAGTCCACCAGCTCCGGCGGCAACATGCCGTCGTTGACGAGCACCCCATCGACTCGGTGACCGAGATATTGACACAGAGTGTCCAGATGCCGCTTGGCGGTATAACCATCTGTCTGTCCTGGCTGCGTCATCAGATTACAGACATAGAGACACATAGCGGAGGTGTTCGCAATGGCATCGCTCACGCCCTCGTGTAAAAGCAAGGCAATGGTTCCGGTCAAAAACGATCCCGGGCACAAAACGATGATATCCGCTGCGGCAATGGCCTCCAAAACCTGAGGCAGGGCTCTAACCGGCGGTTGTAAAAACAACCGGGCCACGTCCGTGCGCGGCTGGCGCTGAATAATTTGCCACTCCCCGGTCACGTGTTGACCGTCTTCGAGTTCGGCTGCGATATCCGTTGAAACGTCAGAGACAGGCAACACGTGTTGCGTAATCCCGGCCGCGCGGCAGACCTCTGCAACCGCCACCGAAAATTGACCAGATATCGAACTCAAAGCGGCCAAGATCAAATTGCCAACACTGACCCCACTCAGTTCACTCTGCGTAAATCGGTGCCGCAGGAGCTGTCCCCATACGGACGTCTCCTCCGCGAGTGCGCTCAAGCACTGGCGCGTATCTCCCACTTGTGGTATCTGCAGGGCACGGCGCAATAGACCACTATGACCGCCATTGTCCGTCACCCCGACAACCGCGGTGATCCGGCAGTCATAGGCTTGCAATCCGCGCAATACCGTTGCTTGTCCCGTGCCACTTCCCAACGTGACAATGTGCATGGCAAAGTCACTTCTCAGACATTCGCTTCATGATCGTTTAGGTTTGCACCGCTCCATGGCCCCACATCTCGTGTCTACCATGTTCGCTCATATAACACTTGATCTTAGCATAATTTGCCCGTCTTCACTCATTCTTTTCTTAAGTGCTTCGCGATTGCGACTGCCATGGCCCCATGCCGCACCGTGCCCGACATGCTACACACAGCATCGCGATCTTGATTATCCAGGAGGCTTCGTGTAGAGTGTCGGGCATGGCATAAGGAGTGACCGACGTTGAGAACACCCTCGCGACCCTACCGAACAACCGCTCGATTTCTCTTAGGGGTTACGGGCTTGAACTTGGCCCTCTACCTCAGCGGATTGGCGTCCAGCTTGCGCCTGGGCGAGACCTCGGCCAAAGGCTTTTTACTCATTCCCAAGCTTCCCACACCACTTTACATTATTATGGCGGTGGTGGTCCTCGCCTGTATGAGTATAACGTTTTTAAATTCTTTTCTGCGACGCCGTAAACCGTCGGATGACACCCACCTCCGGCAACCCGAGGCGATCCAAGCCCCCTGGTATGCCCGTTTGATGACCCTCATTGGCATGCTATCGGTGCCCTTGATGCTGTTTTGGCTACTCCGGCAAGGCTCGCCACTACGTGAGGTCTTACAACAATTGCGGCAGGGGCTGGCCGACTTGCAAGCGAGCCCGGGCCCGCCAATCTTACAGGTCGATTCACCCATTGCCGGCTATGCGTTGTTTATGGTGGTACTCGTCATTTATGGCGGCATCGCCGCCCTTGGCATTTGGGTGCTCTTCGATGGTCGCTTTGCCGTTCCCGCTGCATCCGAGACGGAGACCGAAGACATCCGGCGCGTGCGGCGTGCGGTCACCGCGGGGCTTCGCGCCTTACACGACCACGACGACCCGCGCCATGCCATTATCGCCTGCTATGCTCAGCTCGAGCATTTGCTGGAAGATCACGGCATGCCGGCCCATGCCGCCTTCACGCCCCAAGAGTATATGGGCGCCGCCCTGCGGGGTATCGACGTGCCGGAAGACGCCTTGGCCGGATTGGTGTCACTGTTTGAACAGGCCCGCTATAGTCTGCACCCGTTGGATGACATGGATAAGCAGGCGGCGACAGACCATTTGGAAACCATCAAAGCCCATCTCGAAGGGGAGAGCGCGATTGCGAGCCGCATCTGATCCACTGCCGTTGAGCGTTCGCTTGATACATGATGTCAGTACCCTAGCCGTCATCGCCTTGATCGCGGTACCCGGCTATCTGTTATTGAATCATTTTTGGCGCAGCATTCTCCTTTTGCTCGCCTTTTATGGACTTCTCAGTTTTGCTTTTTTGCGCTTGGGGTGGTATGTGCGCCGCGTCATGCGCCGCTTGCCGGCTGAAATTCCGCCTTGGCGAGCGATGTCCGCCCCGTCGCGCCCGCGTCGCTCAAGCCTGCAGGAGGCCTATACGTCGAGCGATGTCTTACGGCATGTGCGCAAGGATCCGCACTATGTGCAAGACGTCCTCAAACCCCGGCTACGGCAGCTGGTGACCTATCGTCTGGACGGCTCACTTGAGCGGCCCTTCGAGGACTTGGATACCGGTCAATTGGCACGCGTGGAACCGGCGCTTCTCGACTTCTTATCCCGCAGTGAGCCCACCGGTCTGTGGGCCATTTATCGCTATCGTTCGCAACGTCTACACGATGTTCTCGCGGCTCTGCAATACGTCGAGGCCCTGTAATGCAAATTCCTGAAGCGGCCCAGCAATCGCGCCAATTATTGGACGTCCTCCAGCAAGTGGTGATTGGTAAAGAAACGGTCTTGCAACACATTTTGCTTGGCATTTACAGCGGTGGCAATGTCCTGATTGAAGATGTGCCGGGGGTTGCCAAAACGCTGATGGCCCGCCTCATTGCCCAAGTCACCGGGCTGGATTTCAAACGCATTCAATTTACGCCGGATTTGTTGCCCGGCGACATTACTGGCGGTCTGATTTACAACCAAAAAACCAGTGAATTCGAATTTCGTCCCGGCCCGCTGTTTGCCAATCTGGTCTTGGCCGACGAGATCAATCGAGCCCCACCGAAAACCCAGGCGGCCCTGCTTGAAGTGATGCAGGAGCGCCAGGTCACCATCGAGGGCACCACCTATCCGATGCAGGCGCCGTTCGTCGTTGTGGCCACCCAAAACCCCATCGAGCTAGAAGGGACTTACCCCTTGCCGGAGGCGCAACTAGATCGCTTTATGATCCGGGTGCGAGTGGGGTATCCAGGGCCGGAAGAAGAGCGCCGCATTTTGGCACAGCGAGGGGCCAGGCAACGCGAACAGATCGATCTGAAGGCGGAGATCACGGCCGAGCACCTCCTACAACTTCAGAGCGCCGTGGAGCTGGTCCATACCAGTGAGGCCATCGAAGCCTATATCGTGAGCCTCACCTCGGCGACCCGTGAGCACCCACACGTCCAAGTGGGCGCTTCTCCCCGGGGTTCGCTCGCTTTGTATCAATTGACGCGGGCGTTTGCCATGGTGCACGGGCGCGATTTCGTCTTGCCCGACGATGTCAAAGCCATGGCTGTGCCCGCCCTGGCCCATCGCTTGTTGCTCAAGCCGGAGCTTTGGGTCCGTGGGGTCCAAGCGGAACAGGTGGTCCAGGACATCCTGGACCGTATCGAGGTTCCCAAAGCGGAACTGCCATCGGATTTCGCCAGGTAGCCTAGCTGTTGAAGATCGTCTCAAGGCGTATGGAGATATTGTGCAGCGCCGTTACCAAGCACAAAACTACCTTTATTTTGGCTTGCTCTTGATCGGGCTCTTGCTCAGCGCCATGAGCCGCCGGATCGAGCCACTATGCATGGTCCTGCCTCTCGCCTGCGCTCTGGTCTGTGGCCGGCTGGCACGCCCTGTGCCGGTGCTGCACCTCGATGTGACCATCACCCCAATCCAGGCATTTGAAGGTGATCCCATCACCGTACGTGTACACTTGCGAGCCGAAACCGATATTCCCCCAATGGAGCTCTGGCATCCTCTGCCCCCGGAGGCCACATGCACCGACGGGGCCACACGACATCTAGTCGCCCTGAGGCGCGGCGAAGAAAAGACGTTCGAGCATCAGGTTACCTTTGTCCGCCGGGGTGAATACACACTAGGGCACCTCTATAGCCGCATCCACCCCAATGTCGGCTTACAGCCCCTGCTCGCCGAACATCACTGTGAGCAAACCTGCCGCATCTATCCGCAGATGTTGTTTCTGAATCACTTGATGCCGCCCTCGCACACCCACATTTCATTTGGCCACTACGTGGCTCGGGCGGCAGGTGAAGGCCTTGAATTTGCGGGCATTCGCCCCTACACCACCGGCGATCGGATTCGGCGTATCCACTGGGCCACCTCTCTCAAGCGTCAACAGCTGTACATCAACGAGTACTACCGAGAACACAATGCCGATGTCATTCTCCTACTCGATACCCTCATGGCGGCGGGCCACCCTCACCGGGGCACGACCTTGGACATCTCCGTGCGGGCCGCCGCCTCATTGGCATCATACTACTTGCGGCAAAAAGACCGCGTCGGGCTCGTGAGCTACGGCGGCGTCTGCACCTGGCTCCAACCGAGTTCAGGACAACAGCAATGGTATCGCATCCTCGACGCCCTGCTCACCGCCCGGACGCACTTTAGTTATCACAGTAAGGATATCACCCTCGTCCCACCCCGAGTGCTGCCGCCAGGCGCCCTCATCTTTGTGCTCACGGCCCTGCTCGATCGGCGTATCGAGGCAGCCCTGAACGACCTGGTGGCCCGAGCCTTTCAACTGGTGATGGTGGTGGTGTCCCCCGTACACGCCATGGGCTCCCAGCACTTTGAAGGCGAATCACGCCTTTGGCGCCTGGAAACAGAAGCCAATTTGCACAAATTTCGCAGTCTCGGCGTGCCGATTATCATACAAGATGCTGAGAACCCCTTAACCCACTTGCATGAAGCTTTCACACGGAGACCGGTATGGCAGCGGGGAAAATCGCTCTAACGATCTGGCTGGGGCTGGCAATCGCGCTTTGGACCCTACATCCCTTGTTCTTTATCCAAGCTCGAGGCATCCAACTCCTGGCCGCTCTGACTGGCCTTTTCGCGGTTTGGGGTTGGCTTGGGGACTCAGCCGTGTCGATGTTTTGGAGTGCGTTCCTCGGCTTGATCAACGCCACGCTCGCTCTGATCCTAACTGCTCATCCGCCCAATCTATGGGTTGGCCTCAGTGCCGGGCTGCTCCTCTTCGCCCTCTTAGACGGGCATCAGCGTTGGACCTATGTTCGACACTGCGAGCTTGAACCCGGGATGTTCATCGGGATGCTTGAGCCGTTTGTCCGTGTGAGCACGCTGGCGATCGTGGTGGGGTTCGCTATGGGCACCCTCCTGGTGGCCCTCAACACGTTCCCGTTCCAAGCTTCGTACGTGGGTGCCCTCACCATCGCCGGGGCTGCTCTTTTTGCTGGGACCTTCACCCTATTTCTGTTGCATACCAGCCGATTTTCAGACGATTAATCCGACTGCGGTCATCTCGGTGAACATCACCTTCCAGCCGTTCGCCAATACCATCGTGTCCCATGTCCCGATGGGTATCTGCAGCCTACGCCTCTCGCCTCTGTCCCCTTGCCGATGTCGTCTATCATGCTGCCATGCATGTATACTCCGTTTTGCTGAAAGGACTCGTCGATGAACCCTGCTGATGAAATTGTCGCCATTGTAGACGCACACAACCACGTCATCGGTTCAGCCCCGCGGTGGGAGATGCGGGCCAACAAACTGCCGCACCGCAGCACCTACATTTTAGTGTTCAACTCGCGAGGCGCATTGTTCGTTCAGAAACGCACGCTGACCAAAGACGTCTACCCCGGTTATTACGATCCCTGCACCGGAGGGGTGGTCTTACATGGGGAAACTTACGAGCTTTCAGCCATCCGGGAGCTTGCCGAGGAAGTAGGGATTCGCAATGTCCCTCTCACATCGCATTTCAACTTCTACTTTGAAGACGACCTCGTCCGGGTGTGGGGGAGTGTGTTTTCATGCGTCTACGACGGCGCCATGGTCTTGCAAGCAGAAGAAGTGGAAAGCGGTGAGTTTCTGTCTATTGAAACCATTTTGCAGCAGGCCCACACGGCCCCCTTTACACCGGACAGTTTGATCGCGTTACACCGCTATCTCGAAATGAACCCGTCAGGCGGCTCACCCGCCGGTGGTACTCAATAGGTTTATTTTATCTACCAGGGAGACGCTCATGAAAGCCGCGCATTGGAATGGCCACCACCTAGCGTTCGATCCCGCCTACCCCACGCCCCAAGCCGATGAACAAACGGCACGGGTACACGTGTCTTTGGCTGGCATCTGCTCCACCGATCTACAAATTTTTCAGGGCTATATGGGCTTTAGTGGCGTGCCCGGTCACGAGTTTGTCGGCGAGGTGACAGAAGGTCCTGCCGAGTGGCTCGGTCAACGCGTGGTGGGCGAAATCAATTTTGCTTGCGGCCAGTGTCCGACGTGTACGCAGGGGCTTGGACGCCACTGCCCCACCCGGCGCGTGATGGGCATTTTGCGAGCGGACGGCACGTTTGCCGAATATGTGGCAGTGCCCGTCGCGAACCTGCACCCAGTACCGGATCAAGTGACGGATGAGGCGGCGGTATTCACCGAGCCCTTAGCCGCGGCCTTCGAAATTCTGGAACAAGTGCATCTGCAACCCACTGACAATGTGGTGATCTTAGGCGATGGCAAACTCGGGCTCTTATGCGCCCAGGTCCTCCATCTCACAGGCGCCCGCGTGCATCTTGTAGGACGGCACGCCCACAAACTGGAGTTGCTCCGCCCGCACGGCATCCGCACCATTTTGCTGCCGGACGATCCCCCAGGGCAAGCCGATGTCGTGGTCGAAGCCAGCGGCTCGGCCGAGGGTTTGCAACGGGCGATAGAGAGTGTGCGCCCCCGGGGCACGCTCGTGTTGAAAAGCACGGTGGCTGCCGCGCATCATCTCTCACTCGCGCCACTCGTGATCAATGAAGTCACGGTGATTGGCTCGCGCTGCGGCCGCTTTTCTCCCGCCCTACACGCTTTGACTCACGCCCACGTCTCGGTCACACCCCTCATCGAACACATCTACCCCCTGACCGAAGCCAGCGATGCCGTCGCCCATGCCTCCCGCCGGGGTGCACTCAAAGTGTTGTTGCACCCGTAGGGCTCACCGAGCTGCCCAAGCACCTCCGTCGTACCGTGGGCATCCATCACCGGGGCGCGGAAAATGCGTTCGAGTGCTCGGGTGACACGGGGCGACAAGGCGTCTGACGCGGAGCGGATGAAGCGTAGTGGACAGCGCCGAATCCGTTCGCCATATTGCGGTGCATCACTTACAATCGCCTCGTGCATGCTCGGATCAGCGGTATACCATGAAGGCCGGCAAGCATCGAGCCATTGAAAAAAGGCATCGGCATGAAACTCCGGTGGACAGACCACATTGGCGCCCACCATCAGCGAAGCGAGCAAGCCGGCCACCAGCCCATCGCTCTGAAACGGCGGCACGATACTCAAACAGCTATCTGACATATCAAGCTTCAATCTGGCTGCCACCTGCCATGCGGCCAGGCAGAGATGGGCATGGGTCAAACCGATGGGCTGGGCGTATGGCTCAGTATCGCTGGGCGGCAAGATGAGCGCCAAGTCGTCATCGTGCGGCAACTCTTGTGCAGCCGAGGTCAAATGCGTGTGACCAGTCAGGGCAAAAAATCCCGCGTCGGTGTCCGGCACCGGTATCAATTCAAGCACAGGAATCCCCTGCCGGTGCACCGTCGTATGGGCCTTGTTCTTTTCCCCTAAGGGCAGGATCACCGCTTTGACGTGCAAATCACTCAAATGGTCTTCCATGCTCGCATCGGCCGGATGCATCGGGACACACGTCGCAGTTGACGCCACCCCCAACAACGCCACCGCCAGCTCCGGCCCTGGCGGCAGTGCCAATGCCACGCGGTCGTGGCGGCCAATGCCAAGACCGTGTAAGGCATCCTGCATGCGGCGCAGGCGCTGTATCAAATGCCTATAGGTCATGGGTGACCGACCCGGTGCGGCAATCGCGGCCCGTTCGGGAACACGCATGGCTTGCTCAGACAAAACATGGAAAAGGCTTAAGGCATGCTGAGCATTGGATGACGACGTGGACATAAGCGACCTCCCGAGACATCGGTGTTGGGCTGTATCTTGCTAGCTGCATTTTTTATAAGCAATAGTCATGCCAATGAGACGCCTCTATCCACTCAAGCCCATTGTAACCGCGGAAAGCGTTGTCATCCAAAGCGACGCTGCACGACGTTCGCCACTGGCAAAATAGAGTTGACGGCATCCAAAATGAGCCTCTATGATATCATTTTGATATAACGGTCTCACAGCTGAGACCTTTTGCAGCTTGTCGCTCTATCATTGGGGCTATCCGGTGATCTAGCCGGCATGGCACCCGATCGACACCAACATTAAGGCGTTCACCTACCATCAGGTCACCGTTGAACCGTGCGATCCGGGCTGGCGTGTCCGTTGCATTTTTGATCTGTAGCCCCACAAGGAGGCATTCAATGAGTCGACGCAATGAAATCCGCATGACCCCGGAAGAACAAGAGGCATTCTTACACGCAGCCTCTAAAGCCTCTCTGTCTACCGTGGATCAAGACGGCTTTCCACATGTCGTGGCGATGGGCTTTTTGGTCAAAGACGGCGCCATCTACATGACTTCTTATGGCAAGGCACAAAAAGTGCTGAACATCCGCCGCAATCCAAAAGTCGGGGTGATGATCGAAACCGGCACGCAATACGCTGAGTATCGCGGCATCATGATCCGGGGCCATTGCGAAATCATCGAGGAAACCGAGCGGGTGGCCGCCATCATGCGGGAAAGTACGGCCAAAAACAGCGGCGTGCCGCGAGACGATGCGGTGTCACGCGCGCCCAAGCGGGTAGCCCTGAAAATCACCCCTGAAAAAGTGGCGACCTGGGATCATTCGAAGCTCGGCGGACGGTATTAGCAGCTCGGCGCCACGCGCCCTGCCCGCGTCAATCCCTGAGACGTTTAACCTGTGCAAACTCCACGTTTTGACAGCTCAAAATCGAGCCAGGCTGCACGGCTCTAATGCATGGGCCATCGAAGGTCTGCAGTAACATCACTTTGGGAACCGCCTATGACGCGGCAACCGGCTTTTGATAGAGGTGCATCATGCTCGTTTCATCATGAAAATCGGGCACGAGAATACCACCAAGATACGTCAGCCCGGCATCTTGACCGAGGCGGGGGAACTCATCGCTGCCCCACAGGGGAATGCGTTCCACATGTGTCTCCAGCACTTTGGAATCTCGCAGGCGAATAAATCGGGTGGTCCGCTCCCGAATCATTTGTTGCGCACATAATCGATTCGGTACGATGCGAAATTGGCTGATTTGCTCTTCCCGAATAGGGCCTTCTACAGCGTGGAAATGATCAAACTGGGCCACCCATGGCGCTTGGTCCACCTCGGTTCGATCCAAGGGCGTGGTACGGAAATCGTTGAGAATGACCTGGCCACCCGGTTTGAGTAGCCGGTTCAGTTCGCGGAGGAGGCGATTGGCGCCCACATCTAAAACCTGATTGTGCATCAGACCGAACGTTGAAAACGGAATAATCACGTGATCGACGCTGGCGGCTTTGATAGGATAAGGTGTATGTTGAGCATTCCAGTGAATAAAACGGTACCGCTCCGATGGCGACAGTTTCTCGTGCAACCGCGCCAGCATCGCAGAAGAGCCCTCGATCCCGTAGAGGTCACAGCCCGCCCTGAGGAGTGGCGCCGAGAGCCGCCCGGTGCCGGCCCCTAGTTCCAATACGCGCCCCTCCCTCACGTATTGGAAGTAGAACTCGACCTCGGCATCGAGAAGCTTACCGTACCAACTCTGATCGTAAAGCGAGCTGAGAAGCGTGGAGAAAACGGCACTTTCACCCGGCTCCGGCCACGCTCGGTCAACGTGCCATAATGTCATGTCCTGTTTTTCTCCTATCTGGGCCTTTCACCTTTCTTTCAGGCTGTCATTATAGTAGCGAATGCGTCTGAAGCCAGCGACGCGTAGTCCCGGCCTGTGCGCCTCATGAAGCCAGCCGTCATCCCCAGTTTGATCTGCGACAACTCGACTTTCAACGTGAATAGCGCGAGCCACTCCACTTCGATCTGCGATTTGCGGCCCTCAAGCCATTCCTCAACGGTCTTAGCTTCGTGAGCCGGATGTCGGTCGGTAAACACGATGAGCTTGCCCGAGGCTTCCGAGACCAAGTGCTTCAGAAAGTCGATGCACTTCTCGGCTTTCATCGTGCCTGGGTGTGTCTCACTCTGAAGACAAGCCAGAGATGGGCTACTCCACTTCTCACCCGCTTCGCTCGGTGGCCGTTGCCGGCGGTGTGGCCGGCCGCCGCGGCGCCCACGGCACCTCGCGAATGCTGCTGAGGTCAATTTCCGGCATATCCAAATTGAGCGAGCGGAGCACGGCATTGGCGAGCTCATTATAGCGCTCGAAGCTGCGGCGCAGCCGACCGCGCCAGGCCGGGATGCCGCCGCTGGCATGCTGCTCGAAAGCCGACTCGCGGCCGTCGAGCGCCGAGGAGACGTGGTCCCAGGCCATCTGCAACAAGGCCGAGCGCTGCAGGGCGGTATAACCGCCACCGCTGAACGCATCCTCCAGTCCATCCGCCACTTCAGGTGCGGCGAGATCGAGGTCCGACGGGGCGACAACGAGCGATGAGCCGGGCACGATGCGCAAAATCTCCGCCATGCGCTGACGCGCCTTCAAGATGGCAATACCACCGACCGCGAGATGGCTGTGATTGGGGACGCAGTACCCTTCTGCCGTGAACCGGGGGTCACATTCAGTGGCCGTCAAGCAGCTCCGCACCGTCTGCACCTCAATGGCCAGATCGACCACATGCTCAATCGTCGCCTCGTGTGTGACGAGCCCCATTGCATGGGACAAGGCGAGTGCGAGTCCGAGGGTGAACTCCGCTTTCGACAGCCAGCCGTAGAGATGATGCCAGACCAACCAGCGGGCGATGGGTTCAGGGGATTCACCCAGCAGGAAGACGCGCTCCCAGGGCACGAACACATCTTCAAACCACATCTGCCCATCGAGTTCGTCGTAGCGACTGCTGAGCGGCGCGACGAACGGATTGGCGTGGCGCACCGCGATCTTGCGGCAGAGGGTGGTGATGCCAGGGGTATTGACCGGCACGATAAAAGTAGCGCGATGCTCGCCGATATCGATGCCTGAAAGGCTGCCGACATAGACATCCTCGGCATAGGCAGGGCTGGTGTGCATGCCGATCTTGCCACTGATAACGAGGCCGGCATCGGTCTCGCGCACGAGTTTCAATGCAGTCCGCTCGCTAGGGTCCTCGCGCATGCGGGCGCCGATCGTCGGCGCGCCGCCGCAGAACGTCAGAAATCGCCCGGTGGCGGCGATCTGTTCGCGATAGCGAGCGGCGTTGGCGATCTGCTCCTGGGAGACGTTGCGTTCTTGCACCGCACTGAGAACCCCAAGCGCGATCAGATGGCCATAGCACGGGGTATGGGTGATGTTGCCAGCACTCAAAAACGTGGTGGCGGAAATAAAGTGCCCCATGCCGCTCAGGTCAGCAGCGCTCTTGGGCACCACGTAGGCCCAGGGCATGCGTTCGGTGTGCGCTTCGGACGGGCGCATGGCGATGTCCTGCCATGCCGTTTCGAAATGTAGATCGTACCAAGCCACGTATTCGTCCACCATCGCACGTGTGGCAGGGTGTGTGGTCACGTCGTCCACCAGGCCCTCGCCCATGACCCAGACCCTTCTGTCGTCACGCAATGCCTGCCGATAGTCGGCTCCTGACCTCATCTCGCTCTCCTGCTTATGTTGATGGGACTGCCAGCCTCTGACCGACATGTCATGGACCATTATGTCCCGTGGGAGGATACGGGCACTCCCATGCGGCCCGCCTATTTTAGTATAAGAGGGAGCCCATGACCAGAAGGTCATGGGCCTGAGGAGTTCAAGAGGGGTGCGGACAGGCGTATACGCCGCGTGGGCTACGCCATCCAGGCGACGCGCAGCCCTGCGCCCTGGGTATGCGGCGATCCGGAGATGGCTGGCTGGTAATCTTTGAGATTCATCACCCCAGCTTCTAGCAAAGTCAGGTGATGAGTGAATAGGACGGGCAACTCTTCGTTGACGATGCTGTCGACGTCGGTATAGATCTCCAGCCGCTTTTTCGGATCCCGGACGCGGCGAGCTTCCTCGATGAGCTTATCTGCCTTCTCATTGCGGAAGCGTGTGACGTATTTGGTCGTGGCGCCCTTCGAGTGAATTTCGCGGGCATACCAGCCATCTGGGTCAAACTTATAGGCACCCGCTTCGGAGTCGGCGTGGAACTCCCCTGCCCTGCGTCTTTGCTGAAGAATGGCGCCATCGACAATCGTGTAGTTCACCTTGAAACCGACTGCCGTCCACATCGCCTACAGCAGTTCGCCGGTCTGCTGCATATAGGGCCAGGAAATGTTGGCCATCAGATCGATTGAGGTTCCCACCGCCTTGGCTTTTTTGAGCAGGAATTTGGCCTTGTCTGGATCGTACTCCGGCCGGGGGCGAGCCCCTTCGATATGCCACGGACTGTCCCTGGAAAAGAAACCCGTGGCGATATCGCCGCGCTGGTAAAATACCGCCCTGTGGATGGCGTCGAAGTCGGTGGCATGGGCCGCGGCCTGACGCAACAGTTTACCATCGGGCGTTTGGTCCGAGAATGGGCCGCTCTCCGTATTGAAGGAGACATGGGCAGTGCCGAAGTTGACGAAGGTATTGCACGCCTATGAAAGGGAGACGTCATGGAGCTGGAAGCACTGGCGCGACGGATTCAAGTGTTAGAAGATATAGAGGCGATCAAACAGCTCTCTCTATTTACGCCAGACGCGATCTGGGATGGGGGTGAACGCTTGGGTCGCTCTGAGGGACGGGAGGCGATCCGCACCTTTTTTCAAGGGTCATCACAACGCCTGCCGTTCGCCATCCACCACGTTATGAACCCCATGATTGAAGTCGATGGCGATACCGCAACTGGACAGTGGTATCTGTTTCAGCCCTGCACCCGGGCGGATCAAAACCAGGCATTTTGGTTGGCTGCCCGCGACCACGAGACCTATCTCCGAGTGGATGGGGAGTGGAAGTTTCAGCGCATGACGATCGTCCCATCCTTTTATAGCCCGTACGATCAAGGATGGGCTCGCCAACGCTTTTTGTAGACGCGCTAGGCGCCGACTCGCCGCCGATGTGTACCACCGCGCCTTAAATGGGTAGTAGAGTAAACGGCTATCATCGTCTCCATACATCGAGGAACCGGGAGATACAACCCCGCTCAACCTCTATCCACTGGGGTCTGATGGGGATGCCACTTTTGTATCATCTTCGTCAACTCCTGAGCGGTGACCGGTTTGGCGATATAATCGTCCATACCCGCTTCCAAGCATCGTTTTCGGTCGCCCTCCATCGCATTGGCGGTCACGGCAATGATGGGAATGTGGTGTCCAGTGCATGCTTCGTGCTGCCGGATGGCAGCCACAGCATCATAGCCATCCATCTCGGGCATGTGACAATCCATAAAGATGAGATCGTATGGAATGCGGGCAGTAGACTCGACCGCTTCGAGTCCGTTGGAAGCGACATCGACTCGACAGCCGAGCTTCTCCAGCATGATCACCGCCATGCGCTGATTGACCACGTTGTCTTCGACCAGAAGGAGCCTGATGCGCTCCGCTTCGCGCACTTCCGCCAAGCTGTGACGGGTGTGAAGCGGCCTCCGCGGCGTCTCCTGTGACATGCCCGTGACAGTCGCAATACACTGGTATAGGAGCGACTGCCGAATCGGTTTGGTCAAGTAGGCACTGAAGCCCTCTTGCTGGACAACAGCTGCCTGTTCACTCTGTCCAAAGGCAGTCAGAAAAACCAATCGGACGTCCATACCGGCGGGAGTCGCCTGCATCGCCCGCGCTAAGGTGATCCCATCCATATCCGGCAAGTCTATATCGAGAAATACCAGGGCATAGGGACGTCCATTTCGGTGTTCGGACTCGATCTGGTGGAGGGCCTGTCGCCCGTCCGCCACGCCATCGACCTGCATCCCCCAGGCGAGCAGCTGTTCCCGTAAGGTGACACGACACGTGGTATGGGTATCCACGCACAAGACGCGGAGGCTATGTGGGAGTGGTGGCGGGAGAGGGCCCGCGGGGTTAGCGGAGAGCGTTTTGCCCAGACGCACCGTGAACCAGAACGTACTCCCCGTGCCAGGTGTGCTCTCAACCCCGATCGTGCCATCCATCATCTCGGTCAGTCGTTTGGAGATGGCTAGGCCCAACCCCGTCCCGCCATAGTGTCGTGTAGTCGAGGAATCGGCCTGGGCAAAAGGCTGGAACAGACGCTGCTGGACGTCGCGCGCGATACCAATACCGGTATCCGTGACCGCGAACCGGATCAGGGCCTCGTCATCAGTCTCTTCAGCCAAGCTGACCCGCACCACGACCTCACCTCGTTGGGTGAATTTGAGCGCATTGCTCACCAGATTGGTGAGAATCTGTCGTAGCCGCCCGGGATCGCCAACCACCCAGTGCGGCACACCCGCCTGGATGACGCTGGCGAGTTCCAACCCCTTGGTGTGAGCTGGCTCCGCAAGCAGATCCAAAACATATTCCGTGGCGTGCGGCAACTCGAAATCAATCTCCTCCAGATCGAGCTTACCGGCCTCAATCTTAGTAAAATCCAAGATATCGTTGAGGAGGCCCAGCAGCATCTCTCCAGAACGCCGTACCATCTCCGCATACTCAAGCTGTTCCGGGGAAAGCGGCGTGTCCATTAACAACTCGGTCATCCCAATCACACCGTTCATAGGGGTACGGATTTCGTGACTCATCATGGCGAGAAAGTCGCTCTTGGCGTGATTGGCGGCACGCAGGGAGGCTAATATCCGTGTGCGTTCCATGGCGTAGCGGATGGAGCGCTCTAAAAGTTGCGCATCAATCCGCCCCTTGACCAGGTAATCAGCGGCTCCGGCCTGCATGGCTTCGACATCCACATCGTGATCGTTCTGTCCAGTCAGTATTATAATTGGCGTCTCATCTCCCCGCTCGAGGGCCTCACGCAGAAGATCGAGTCCAGTCTGCGGGCCGAGATGGTAGTCGACCAGACAGACATCGTAAGGGGTGGCCGCCATCGCCTCCAACGCAGCCTCATACGTGGCCACCCATTCCGGTGCGAACGTCTTCCCCTCGATGTCCGTCAGCAAATCGCACGTCATAATGTAATCGTCTTCGTCATCATCGACCAGCAGCACGCGTATAGGGCAATCGGTCATCTCAGTCTCCAAGCGACGCGGGAGGCAGCGCCACAATCTGGAACCAAGATTGCGCGAGCACCTTCATGATCTCGACTAGTGATGCGAAGGAGACCGGCTTGATAATGAATGAGCTAACGCCCAAATCATAGGTCCGATAGATGTCTTTCTCAGCCTTGGACGTGGTCATCACAACAATCGGGAGGCGTCGCAGGCCCGGGTCGGCCTTAATCTCCTTAAGGGCCTCACGTCCATCTTTTCTAGGCATGTTGAGATCAAGTAAAATGAGACCCGGTAGGGGAGTTTGGCTCATCGAGGTGTACTTCCCGCGACGATGCAGATAATCCAGCAGTTCTTCGCCATCTTCAACGCAGTGTAGTTCATTGGCCAAGTGGGCCTCGTCCAGGGCGTCTTGAGCCATCATCCGATCATCTTCGTCATCGTCGGCCATCAGAATCGTAATGGGTTTAATGGGAAGCGCTTTGGTGGATGACATCATCGTTTACCCCTTTCCCTGGGATTGGGTGTAGGGTAGCGTGACCACAAAGGTCGCGCCATGGTCAGGACGACTTTGAGCGGTGATACTGCCTTGGTGGCGCTCGACAATCTTGCGGCACACCGCTAGACCGACCCCAGTCCCTTCATAGGCACTGCGACCATGGAGGCGTTGAAACACGGTGAAGATACGGTCGAGATACTTTTCGTCAAAGCCGATGCCGTTATCGGCCACTGTGAGTTGACACCATGCTGGCCTAGCAGGGGTTCCCTCCGGCGATGGCGTCGCCTCCGCAAAGTCGCATGCCTCAATTTGGATCACCAGCGGGGTGTCGGGGCGATGAAATTTCAAGGCATTGCTAACGAGGTTTTGCACCAACTGCCGCATCTGCACCGGATCGGCCTCAATCGTGGGCAACTCGCCAAACTCCACACGGGCCTCGACTTGCTCGATGTGGATTTCCAGGTCTGACACGACTTCTCGCGCCACGTGGCCGAGATCGACCGGCACAAACGGTTTCGCTTGAGTTGCCACGCGGGAGAACATAAGGAGATCGGTGATGAGGCTCTGCATGCGGCCGGCGGCGTTTTGCATGCGCGTCAGATAATCTTGTCCCTGATCGCTGAGGGCCTCGCCACACTTGGCTTTGAGGCGATCGCCAAAGGCTTGAATTTTCCGCAGGGGCTCCTGCAAATCGTGGGAGGCGACGTAAGCAAAGTCCTGGAGCTCGCGGTTACTTCGTTCGAGATCATTCGCAAAGAGTTGCAGTTCTTCCTCGGCCTTTATGCGCTCCGCAATTTCAGCAGTCATTTGCACATTCGCTTGCATCAGTTCCGCAGTGCGTTCCGCCACTCGCATTTCCAACTCATTGTGGGCACTCTGCAGCTCGTCATGCTGCTGACGAAGCACACGATCGGCATAGCGAACGATCAAGAAAAGAAAGATGTAAAGGACCGCCAAAATGCCACAGACTCCGAGCGTGACGCGGCGCTGCGACACGTCAATACGGCGCCAGAGCGGGGTGACGTCATCATAGAGTTCCATCACCCCTTCAATTTGCCTGTCGCCATCACGACGCCGGATGGGAATATAACTTTCGAGGACGTCTCGATCCTCGATCGTCTCATCAAACGCGTTAAAAGTATCGCGATGGGTAATTTGGCTCACCACACCGCCGCCCTTCGCAGTCAAAAATCCCGGGTTCTTACTCTTATCCGCACCGATTTGGCTCGCTTGGGTAGAGAGCACATTGAGGCCATCGAGGTTGTAGAGTTTAACTTTGACCACCGACAAATCGCGCATCAATTCCTTCACCGACCGGTTGAATTGGTCGGTTTCGGGCCGTGCCCGCAACGTATCGCCGTCGAGGCCAGGGGTCGACTGAACATAGTGAGCGAACTTAGGCCACAACGAATTGGCAAACGCTTGGGTCAAGGCGACATTTTTACGTTCCCCCGCTTCCATCAGGTCATTCACGACCATGTGGCGATACAAGGCGCCTAAGAGAAAAGAGGCGAGCACAATCGTGACGAAACTCATCCATGAGAAATACCGCAGCAGTTTAAACATAATGCATTCTCCAAAAAGCGCCGAGAGGCCCCTGTCCTTCAGGACGGGGAGGGATAGGCGTTGGCACGCCAGGCTCGATGCCCAAGCGGCCAATCAAACCCATATGATTTCTGAGCCCTCATGAAGGGCGGGGAGGACGTCCCTCTCTTCCATGCCTTATTGCCCTTCGTCTCTATCATCGTGTGCGCTCTTCTGCGTGGCGGCCTGACCGAGCAGAGTCGATACATTGCTCTCGGGCGGCAATCGATTGCTTAAGCCCATCTGCGCTTCCACCCAGCGTGTGAGTTCAGTTTCCCGAAAGCGCCACTGACCCCCGATTTTGGCGGCCGGCAAATCAGCCTTACGAATCAAGTTGTAGACGGTCTCGATTTTGATCTTAAGGTACTGGGCGACCTCAGCTGCGGTGAGTAAGTTTTCTGGCATAGATGTTACTTCCTGATAAAGAACTCGATGATTTGAGAACAAATTCATCTATTTATGGGTTTATCGGCAGAAACCGGGGAGAATCATGCTAGAATCGACTGCGATCTGGGCATCAGAAAGGAAATCATCTGAGGGAGTTCAAAGGAAAGGCGAGGCATGATCATTGGAAGCCGTACTTCAAAGACGACGAGTGCGACCATGCGTTGTGCAAGGCACATCATCTCAGAGAGCTTCGCTTGATTGAGCACCTGTCTCATCAGCCCCTGGGAGTAGGGGCGCAGCGCGCTGCGCCCCTACGGCTGCCGGCAGTGTGGCGAAAAGGATCTAAGCGAAATAGTCCACCACCGACTGCGCGGCCTCGCCACGTGCCACTCGAGCCGCATTTTGCACCGCAAAGGCCCGGCTCTTGTCATAAGACTCCTGGGCAAATGCCGCCAAGTGAGGCGTGACGATCACGTTGTCCATATCCAGGAGCGGATTGTCCACAGGGGTCGGTTCTTCTTCCAGCACATCGAGACCGGCGGCCATGATTTTTTTCTGCTGCATCGCACGAATTAACGCGGCTTCATCCACCACCGGGCCACGGCAGGCATTGATCAGCACCGCGGTGGGCTTCATGAGATCGAACTCGCGATCGCTGATCATGCCCCGGGTCTCACGCGTGAGCGGCACATGTAGGGTCACAATGTCCGAGGTCTTCAGCACCTCGTCAAAAGAGAGTCGGGTGAGATGCAACGACTCATTAAGCCCGGGCGGGAACTCCGCCAGATCATGGTAGACGATGTTGCAGTCCCAGCCTTGTAGGCGCCGGGCCACGCGCTGGCCAATGCGGCCCAAACCGATAATGCCTACCGTCTTATCTGTGAGTTCAAACGTTTGCTCAAACCACGTCTTGCGCAAATCGCCGGCCCACTGCCGATCCTTGACGGCTTTGATTTGTAAATCCAGTTTCCGGTACACACTGACCATTAAGACCACCGTGTGTTCCGCTACTGCCACCGCGTTACCGCCGCCGTTGTTGGCGACCTGAATGCCGATCTCTTCAAACGCCTTGATGTCGAGCATGTTCGTACCGGCACTGACGGTCTGCAAGAGTTTTAAGTTGGGGCACTTGAGGGCGAGATCCACCGAGAATTCGGACGGCACGATGACAATCGCGCTCGCCTCCCGAAGCTGGGCAGCCTGTGCCTCGATACTCTGCTTGTTATCTACCCAGATGATCTCAGCATCTGCCGGTGCAAATCGCTTAAAGATCTCCATCTGATACGGATCGTCCGGCGATAACACATACACCTTCGCACTCATCAATCAAATCCTCCTTGGCTATAGAATCGAGCTGTCTATCACTCACTATCATCTACCACACGAATACCATCAATCCCCGGCTGACGCCGCGACCAACGACCGCAGTGCCGCCACGATCGCCTCAAACGGCGTGCCGCCCGGAAATACCGCCGACGCGCCGAGGGCCTTGAGCGGCTCAATATCCGCCTCCGGAATGACCCCACCCACGACGACGTACACGTCATCCATACCCTGAGCCCGCAACCGTCCCATCAGTTGCTTGGTCAAGCCAACATGCGCACCGGACAGCACGCTCAGGCCAATCACGTCCACGTCTTCCTGAATCGCAGCCTGCACAATCGCCTCGACCGAGTTGCGAATGCCAGTGTAAATCACTTCCATGCCTGCGTCACGTAGCATGAGGGCCATGGTTTTGGCCCCCCAGTCGTGGCCATCAAGGCCGGGCTTGGCCACCAAAATGCGGATCTTCGTGCCATTTACCGGCGCTTGAATGTTCTGCAAACCACTCGATTGATTGCCGGAGACGACCGACACCACAGGATCGGTGTACAAGCCGAACACATCCGTGAGGGTTTTGCAAATCTCGCCGATGGTGGCATAGGCTTTGACTGCGTTCACCATCGCCGGCATGATGTTGGTATCACTCTGCCCCGCCGCAGCTGCAAGCTGCTTCAGGGCCACCTCCACCCCCCTGGCATCGCGTTCGCGCCGCACGCGCTCGGTACGCTCCACCTGTCGCATGTAGGTCTCGGGGTCCGCCCGGTGCAGTGCCATGGGCGCGGCGCCTTCGGCACGGCGGAATTTATTGACGCCCACCACCACCTTTTCACCCGACTCCAGGCGCTGTGCTTCCAACAGTGCCGAACGCATAATGCGCTCCTGCACTAAGCCGCTTTCAACCGCGCGGCTGACGCCGACTTGCATCACCTCGTCGATGATCTCACGCATTTTTTGCTCCGCCGCATGGGTGAGCGACTCCACATAATACGAGCCTGCCAAAGGATCTGCAGTCCGCGTCAATCCCGCTTCGTAGCCAATGATCTGCTGCGTGCGCAATGCGATGAGCTGTGCTTCCTCAGTGGGAATGGCATACGCTTCATCATACGAGCAGGCGTGCACCGCCTGCGCCCCGCCCAGAGCCGAGGCCATCACTTCAATGGCCACCCGCACAATGTTGTTGAGCGGCTCTTCCACCGTCAGGGTGTTGCCGCCGCTGCCGGCGTAAAACCGCAGCATGCACGAGGCCGGGTTTTTCGGCTGGTAGCGCGCTTGCACCAAACGCGCCCACAAGCGCCGGGCCGCCCGGAAGCGAGCCGCTTCTTCAAATAAGTCGGTCCCCACTACTCCGAGGTTCCAACTGATGCGCGGCGCAAAATCGTCGATCGAGAGGCCCCGTGCCAAGAGTAAATCGATATAGGCCAACGCGTGCACAAAGGCCAGGGCCACCGATTCTACCGGGGTGGCCCCGGCCTGTTGCATATGGGAACCCGAGACGCTGATGGGATTAAACTTGGGCACTTCTCGAGCACAAAAGGCGATCACATCGCCAGTGAGACGCAGGGCCGCATCGACCGGAAACAGCCAGGTGCCACGGGCAATGTACTCTTTGAGCGGATCGTTTTGCAAGGTGCCGCGCAATCGCTCCGGCGCCACCCCTTGTTGTTCGCCTACCGCCATGTACGTGGCCAGAATCGGGGCCGAGGTGGTGTTAATGGTAAAATTGGTGCTCACTTGGTCCAAAGGAATGCCTTCGAAGAGGCGTTCCATATCCGCCAGAGAGTCAATCGCCACCCCCACCCGGCCCACTTCATCCCACACCGTGGGGTCGTCCGAATCAAAGCCGATCTGGGTGGGCAAATCCAAGGCCACACTGAGCCCGGTCATGCCCTGTTCTAACAGCGACCGGTAGCGCGTGTTGGTCTCCTCGGCCGTGCCAAAGCCGGCGTATTCGCGGAACGTCCACAGGCGGCCGCGATACATCGAGGGATAGATGCCCCGGGTAAAGGGAAATTCGCCAGGATAGCCAATATCGTTTTCAAAATCGATGGATTGTATATCTCCCGGGGTATAGAGTGGCGCGACGTCAAAGCCCGATGGGGTTGTCGATGGTGCGACCGGCTTTTCTGCCATACGCTTTTCCCACCTGGCCTGTGTGGTATCTTCAACCCCGTGTTCCATGACTTCGCTCCTTGCACTTGGTATGCTTGTGTAGGCATCTCATCTCTTGACATCTCATCTCTCGGCGTATGACCTGAGCTATCTCAGTCTGTTGATAACAAAAAAACCGTGTAGACACAACCCGAGATTGCATGGCATCAGACCGGATTGATGCGCAGGACCCTTGTTCAGTGGACTCGCTTTCGGTATTATATGGGGCGGAGGTACCCCCAGAAAGAAAAGAGACCCTATGATCCGTTATCATATGCAACGGCGATTCGGTTATCTGGTATGGTTTGGGCTCGCGTCGTGGGGCATCGCGTACGCCGCCTCACAGCCCCCTGTCCACTGGGTGCAATACGGCATGGCGTCGTGGTACGGCGAGCCGTTTCACGGCCGCACCACCGCCAGTGGCGAGCGCTACGACATGTACCAGCTGACGGCGGCACATAAGCGAGCGCCGCTCGGGATTCACGCCATTGTCACCCATATGCGCACCGGCCGCCAAGTTCGGGTCCGCATCACCGATCGCGGCCCCTTTGTGAAAGGGCGCTTGCTCGACTTATCCTATGGCGCTGGGCGTCGACTCGGCATGGTGAAAGATGGTCTAGCCCCGGTGCTGATCGAGTTTTTGCCCGACACCCAACCTCAAATCACCTTCATGGTACATGCGGGATCGTACCGCAACGCTCAGTACGCGTTAACCGCCAAACGCCGCATCGGTATCTCCTATCCCAACGTCTTGATCCGCAAGCAACTCGAATCCGATACACCGCTCTACCAGGTGCTGTTGGGACCGTTCACAACGCGGTGGCAAGCTGAGGATATCTTGCATGAAATTGGCCCGCTGGGTTACAAAGGTCTCATCATGCCGCAACCGCAAACCGCCTTGTCAAAGCCTGACAGCTGATGATGGGCCACCATGATCAGCTGTTTTGACAGTAGACGACCGGCTTCTCCCCAGCGAGGAGAACGAGTTGACAGCGACACCGCGGGGAACAGAGTCCGCCACTTGCGGTGCATTTCATTTAACCCTGTCGCACTTTCGGAAATACCTCTTCCGCCAGCATGTGCAACACATCGAGTACCATGCGCTGCGGCATGCCCGGCCACTGCACGCTCATGATCAGGTGATTAATGCCTGTGGCCCGGTGAAAGGCGAGCATCTGCTCGGCCACCTCCTCCGGTGAGCCGAGCAGAAAGCGATCGCGAATCAGCTCATCGAACTCGACTCCGAGGTCGTTGTCGCCTTCCGGCATGGCCTTACTCTGGCCCCATTCGTGATAGGCTTTGTACTTCTCGGCGAGGAATGGCTGACAGAGCCGGATCGCCTCCTCCCGGGTTTTCGCCACAAACACCTCGCGGCGGGCGGGAAATTCGGCCGGGAACGGTTTGCCGGCCTCGTCTAAGGCGCGTTTGTAGATCCCCGTTTGTTCGATGATCGTATCCATGCGGTTGTGCGGGTTGACATACCAGCAATCGCCAAGTCGCGCGGCCCGTCTAATGGCCGGATCGGCATTGGCGCCAATCCAAATCGGCGGATGTGGCTTTTGCACCGGCTTGGTGGCGACCGAAGCCCCTTTGAGCTCGAAATGCGATGCCACCATGTCCACGCGCTCTTCGGTCCACAGCCGCTTAATCGCCTCCAGATTCTCTTCAAACCGCACGACGCGCTCTTGTGGCGTGGTGCCAAAGGCGCGAAACTCAACGTCGCGGTATCCCAGTCCGGCGCCAAAGATCACTTTGCCACCGCTCATGACATCCACCACCGCGAGCTGCTCGGCGATATCGAGGGGTTTGTGGAGCGACAGGAGCACCAAGCCAAAATTCAGCCGCAACTCCGGCGCTTCCGCCATAACCCGGCACAGGAAGGGAAATTGTTGAAAGGTCTGAAAGGGCGCACTGCTGTAATGCATGCCGTTGGTCAAGCTATCAAAGCCCAACTGATTGGCTAGCCGGGCCTGTTCCATCAGTTCCTGAAACCGGACTTGCATGTCATCGCCCTGGGGGAATTGCCCCCGCATCATCAGTCCGAATTGCATCTCCGCCATGTTGCCTCCTGTGCTGGCGTTTTTAATTTCAACGGGTCAAGTGGTCAAGGTCGCCTGGGCGGGCTCCACCGGCACGCCATCACGATAACAAAGCGCCGCAAACCCCTCTCGAAGACGCGCGGTCACCGGTCCCGGCGCCCCCGTTCCAATACGCCGCCCGTCGATGCGCACCACCGGCACAATTTCGGCCCCCGTGCCGGTCATCAAGCACTCTTCAGCAGTGTAGAGATCGTAGCGGGTGAGGAAGCCCTCGGCCGTCTCTAGCCCCAGGTCGCGGGCAATCTCCAACACGCTGTCCCGCGTCACTCCCTGTAAGGCGCCAGTGGCTACCGCCGGGGTATGTAAACAGCCTTGGCGCAGCACAAACACGTTGTCGGCGGTACACTCCGCCACATACCCTTGCGCATTTAACATCACAGCTTCCACCGCCCCGGCCTGTTGGGCTTCAATCTTGGCCATGATGTTGTTGAGATAGTTGAGAGATTTAATCCGTGGGTCCAGCGCGTCATGAGACATCCGGCGCGTGGCCACGGTCACCAAGTCAAGGCCTTCAGTGTAGTAGCGCTCCGGGTATAAGGCAATGGTGTCGGCAATAATGATCACCGACGGCCTCGGACAAAGATTGGGATCCAAGCCGAGATCGCCAGCGCCTCGGGAGACCACCACCCGCACGTATTGGTTGGGCAGCTCCCGGCGGCGCACGGTTTCCACGATCGCCTCTTGCATCGCCTCTCGGGTCATGGGGATATCGAGCATCAGGCATAACGCGGAGCAGTAGAGGCGCTCGAGATGCTGCTGCAAACGAAAAATTGTGCCGCCGTAGACTCGGATACCTTCAAAGATCCCATCGCCATACAAAAAACCGTGATCAAACACCGAGATACTCGCCTCTGCAGCCGGCACGAAACGGCCGTTCACATACACTTGCATGCGTTCACCCTCCTGTGGATTCATTCGATTCGTTTAAGGTAGGGCAGCCGAGATGCGCTCGGCCGCGTTCATCACCGGCGGGATCAGAGTGGGATACGGCAGGGCCGTCCCCCCGCCCGCAAAGGGATCATGGCGCTGCGGCGACGGCATGCGGCTCTGCGGCACCGATACCGCCAAAGCGGCGATCACTTGATCTTGCCCATTGCGAATGGGCGCGGCTACACAACTGAGATCGGGCAGCCACTCGCCTGTCGCCACGGCATAACCCTGCTGGGCAATGGCGCGCAGCCTGGCGGGCAGGCCGGGGCTGTGCGGTCCAGTGGGGCTCGACGCCAGCAGCGCCTCTTGCTCAGCTGGCGGACAAAAAGCCAGCAACAACCTGCCAAGCGCGGTCTGCCCCAACGGCAATAGGGTTCCCAAGTCCGGTGCCACCCGCAGGACGTGCCCATGCTCCACCTTGTCGACGATCAGGACGCCATGCGGTGCGAGCACACCGAGAAAGACCGTCTCCCCCATCTCCTGAGCCAGTGCTTCCAGATACGGACGTGCCACCTGGCGCGGCACGTACTGCTCAGCCGCGCGCAAACCGAGCCGCGCCAGCGTAGGCCCCAGGCGGTAGTGCCGGCGGCGGGATTCCTGCTGCACAAAACCGTGCGCCTGAAAGGTGACGAGCAGGCGGTGCACGGCGCTTTTGGGCAAGTCGAGTTCGCGCGCAATGTCCGACACCCCTTTGCCGTCCGAGGCCTCTTCGAGTGCCAGCAGCACCCGCAGAGCTTTGCTCAGCGATGTCGATTGGGCGGAAGTCGATTCGGCCATGTATTGTTCCTATATTTAGAACATTAAATACTTATTATGAACAAACATTACGTAAGGTGGGGTCCGATGTCAATAGGTGTGGAGTACGGATCATGGTTTTTGCGAAAAAAAAACAGGGTATGGTGCCGGAGAAAGGGGCGTCAGCAAGGGAGGCAAGAAAAAAAAGAGCCAATCACAAAGCCGGCAAGGGGGGCGCCCCCACCGGCTCATCATAGCCCAGGGTTGTGGTTCTGCGCTCGCGTTTAGGGTTGTGACATCTCCCCCACCTTACGGAGGGGGCTTCTAGGAAGACAAGCTTCCAGAGACCCATGCCCTGGTCTCGTACCGACAAAAGCTCACCCCCCAAAGGAGGGCCTAAGTGGCATCGAACAATCAGAACTTTAGCGGATTGGCTTTTA
>Ga0214472_10001035_pt1 | contig 32321 bp, 27 predicted proteins | sample RVTome_6_FD_207662 | JGI IMG/M metagenome (GOLD analysis project Ga0214472, IMG submission 207662) | Soil microbial communities from uranium-contaminated site in the Upper Colorado River Basin, Wyoming, United States - RVT140D175 | ecosystem: Environmental > Terrestrial > Soil > Contaminated >...
TTAAATTTCTCCATCTGGCTCTCTAATCCGGTCACCTGCTCAACAGGGACCACAAAGGCTATGCCGGTTCCCGGCTTGTGGAATTGCCCTGCTACCTTGATACTATCCATAATCTTGGCAACTAGATGTTCTTCGACAAGAAACATGACAATATCGGTCTGCGCCTCGAGCGATAGACCAAAAAAGGTTTTCGCCTCATGTATGCCGGTGCCCCTTGCCGGTATGATAGTCGCCCCGGTAGCGCCTGCTTTTTTTGCCGCATCGACGACATTATCGGTAATTGTCTGTTTGACCGAGGATAAAATTAATTTAAAGCGCATTTTTATTCTCCCGCATTTTTATTTTTCTGCTGATGTTCCACTGCATTATTTGTGCATACCCCATGACGGAGATAATTGGAAAAAGACTGGCAAAGGCAATAAGTCCAAAACCATCCAATGCCGGATTCCTGCCTGGCACGCCGGCCGAAAGACCAAGGCCAAGTGCTGTCACCAATGGTACTGTTACCGTCGAAGTGGTGACGCCGCCTGAATCGTATGCCAGGGGGATAATGCTTTTCGGAGCAAAAAAGGTTTGTACCATAACAATAAGATATCCTACGATAATGTACAGATAAAGCGGTGTTCCGCTAACGATACGGAAAGCGCCGAGGCTTATGCCTAAAGCGACACCTACGGCGACGGTAATTCTTAATCCCCACTGGCTTATTGTTCCGGCTGACACCTCATTTGCCTTAAATGCTACGGCAATAAGCGACGGTTCGGCGATGGTTGTGGCAAAGCCGATCATGAGCGCAAAAAGATACACCCAGCCGTATGCTCCCCATCCGGCATTGGTGGCAGCATTCCCGGCACCATGGATGAAAGTTGGGTCGGACAGTTGATTTGCCATGATTTTGCCCAGCGGGAAGAGCGCTTTCTCAAGTCCTACCAGAAAGAAGGTAAGACCAATGATAACGTAGATGCCGCCGACAACGAGGCGTCCCAGATGAGGAATCGGCTGGCGCAGGACGAAAAGTTGAAAACCGGTGATAAGCGCTATGATCGGCAGCACATCCCGCCCGGTGGCCAACAGCATTTTGAAAAAATCGTCTAAAAATTCCATCAAGGCTACCAGTTTACCGAAAAACAATGAAACCATAGCCCATGACAAAAATCATGGGCAGCAGGGAAGCAAAAGCGATAAGACCAAAGCCATCCAGCAGTGGGCTCCGTCCTTTAATAATCGAGGCCAAACCCACACCCAAAGCTGTGACCAGAGGCACTGTGATGGTGGATGTGGTTACACCGCCGGCGTCAAAAGCTATGCCGATAATCTCTTTCGGAGCAATGACGGTCATCATCATGACAATCAGATAGCCGCCGATGATCAGGTAATGGATCGGCCAGCCGCGGAGAATTCGCAAGACACCGATGAGTATGGCAAAGCCCACGGAAAAGGCGACGGTCATACGAAGGCCGAAAGCGTATTGTCTGACGGATTCAGGATTTTGAGCAATAAGGTTGCCATCACTGGCTACCTGGGCTGCCTCCGCAGCAACGGCAATGAGAGCGGGTTCTGCGACAGTTGTGGAGAAACCCAAAGCAAAGGCAAAGCAGAGAAGCCAGAAAACGCTGCCTTTTCTGGCCAGGGCATGGGCCAGAGATTCGCCGATGGGGAAAAGACCCATCTCCAGTCCCTGTACGAACAGACCGAGTCCAATAACCACGAGAAGGGTACCAAAAAGAACTTCTTTAATGTGCGGCAATGGCTGCCGGAGAACAATAATCTGGAAAAAGGCGATAACAACGATAATCGGGAGCAAGTCGGTAAAGGCATCTTTGAGTTTTTTCAGAATCATGGACAAGATGATTTTTGCCCATCTCTTATTTAAAATCACATTTGACCCCATTCACACTCCTAGACACCTGGACACCTAGACATCTGGACACCTCGAAAAACCGACCATTACAATGTTGCATCTGCTGGCTGCATCCATTATTATTTATAATGTTACTAGATGTTTTGCAGAGTTGCTAATTTTTCTCCAGCATGTTCGCATTTTGACTGTAAAGAGACTTCGCGGTGCAGCGGTGATTAAGAGGAAAATCCTTTGCCCTCTGTTTTTTTACTGGTAGCTCCGTTGCTAATCGGCAAAATGCATGATAAAAGACAGTAATTGAAATTGATTTTTGTTATCGGCTTGTTTTTTGCTAACCCCGGTAAACGGGTAAAATTCCACTTTTCCAGCCCTTTTTGTTTCCCATGATTTCAGAGCGTCGCCCGATCAGCACCAAAAATCACCTCTCTAGAGCACGAATGATTATTCTAACATTGTTGTCTGTACTGTTGTTCTCGTGTCCGGTTCAGGCGTCCGTCGTCACGGATATTGAAGATATCAATAAAGAAATCAACCTTGGTCAACCGGAACCACAGCAATGCAAACCTCAATTATCTGCAAAAGCAGGTTCGTTTGCTTTCACCACCCAAAATGCTCTTCAAAATTGTCCGGTATTCGACAATCTGAACGTTTTCCTGGACAGTATTGCTCCAACGCACGATTATTACAAAGGTCTTGAGTCAGCTCTCGAGCAATATCAACGCCTGGAATCGGCTGGTGGATGGCCTACCATACCTGCAGGTCCTACTCTCAGACCTGGAGACACCGATCCCCGGATTAAGGCCGTATGGCTTCGTCTTTTAAAGTCCGACTGGGCCGGTCTGCCTCCATCGCCCCCAGACACTTTTCTTTATGATGACGTGTTAAAAACTGCTGTCCTTCGTTTCCAGGCCCGGCATCATCTCGAAGCCGATGGGATTATCGGTCGGCAAACACTGGTGGCAATGAATGTCCCGGTAAGTGAACGAATTAAAACTATTCGTCTCAATATGGACCGCTGGCGATATCAGCCCCACGATCTCGGGGACAAATATATTCTAGTCAATATTGCCGGTTTTACCCTTAAAGGGGTTAAAAATAATAAAATCGAACTGGACATGCCGGTAATCGTCGGTAAAAGTCAGCATCAGACTCCGGTTTTCAGCACCAGTGTCAAATATCTTGATTTTAATCCGTTCTGGAATATCCCTCCCAGCATCGCCAAAAATGAAGAACTCCCCAAGCTGCAAAAAAACCCTTTTTACCTTGTCGAACGCCATGTTCGTCTTTTTTCAAGTTGGAATGAAGATGCAAATGAGCTCGATTCTACGGCAGTAGAATGGAACCAGGTTACCAGCAGTCAGATATCGGCCTATAAACTGCGTCAGGACCCTGGGCCCTGGAATGCGCTTGGCAAAGTAAAATTTGTCTTCCCCAATACCTATTCAGTTTATATGCATGGCACACCTGAACAGAGCAAGTTCGAACGTAGAGAGAGAAGTTTCAGCCATGGCTGCATCCGGGTCGGCAATCCTCCGGCTCTTGCCGGTTTCCTCCTGGCAGATCAGGAAGGTCAATGGACAGATGAAAAAATAGCGCAGATATACAATCAGGATAGCCGAAAAGTAGTTCGTTTATCTCATCCGGTTCCTGTGCATATCACTTATCAGACCAGCTGGGTTGACAAAAATGGTACGATCAACTTTAATAATGATACGTATGCTCGCGATGATTATGCGCGCGATGAAAAATTATACGGGGCGTTGACCCGGTAGCCACTTTATTCATTTTTACCCAATACTCTGATAGATGAAAGAAATAACAGCATCCTCAACTGGAATAAGCAGGCGGACGTTTCTCCGTGCCCTCGCCGGAACAGCCATCGGTTTGGCGCTGATGTCTCCGCTTGATGTTTTTGCGAGGCCGACCAGTTCGGGAAATCTCTCTTTTTACCACACCCACACCGGTGAACAGTTTCAACTCTGTCTCGTTAACGGCCAGTGCACCACCCCCAATAGAAAAGCAATTTCCACCTTTCTTCGTGACTTCCGAACCGGGGATATTCATGCCATAGATATCGAGCTTTTTGCCATCCTGCAGAAAATTCAGCGAATGTCCGGCAGCAATGGCGTATTTGAAGTGATCTCCGGTTATCGCTCTCCCAAGACCAATGCAATTTTAAGTTCAAGATCAAGAGGGGTTGCCAGGAGAAGCTATCATATGAAAGGACGGGCAATCGATATTCGTCTCAGTGACCTCCGAACAAAAGACCTTCGCGATATAGCCCTGGATTTACGAACCGGCGGTGTCGGCTACTATAGGAAGTCAGATTTTGTTCATTTGGACACCGGCCCCGTTCGTTTCTGGTAAAAGGTATAAAGCTCCGCTCATTTCATGTGAAAACGGTAATTGACTAGACATAAGCGTTTTCTCTATTATCTCTGACAATGTGATCACCATGTAGGGGCGGGTTCTAAACCCGCCCTTTGTCCTCTATAACTTCCAAAGTTCCACCGCATAAGCTCAAGGTAGATTCAGCCGCTATTATTGAGGAGAATCGCTTGCACACCAATAGCGGCGGCAAAAATCCCGATACCGCGGAAAGAAAGCACATTGCGGAAGGTGGAAGAGATTCTTATTGTTGTAGAGCCGGAAAGATAGTGCAGCCCTCAAATATCTCCATTCCTGTGATGCAGGTTAGACGCCACAGAGGAAAAAGGATGGATTCCATTCGCGTTCTCATCGTTGAAGATGAAGGTATAGTGGCAACCGATATTCAGGATCGCCTCTCTGCCATGGGGTACATTTCGGCGGGATGGGCCGATACTGCCGCCCGAGCCGTAGAGATGACCGAAACGCAGGATCCCGATATCGTCTTGATGGACATTCGTCTGCCAGGCCCCCGTGACGGGATTCTCGCGGCCGAGGAGATCGGTCGGCGATTTCAAATACCGGTGGTTTTTCTGACCGCCTATTCCGAAGAAGCGACCCTGGAGCGCGCCAAACAGGCTCAGCCGTTCGGCTACATTCTGAAACCTTTCAATGATCGCGAGCTAAAATCCACCATCGAGATCGCGCTTTACAAGCATAGGACCGAGAGGGAGATCCGACGCCTGAACCGGCTGCTTGACGTATTAGGCCAGATCAACCAGGCCATCATGCGGCTGCAGTCGCGGGAGGAATTGCTGCCCGCGATCTGCAGCCTGGTCGTGGAGCGTGGAGCTGCAGACCTGGCCTGGATCTCCTGGCTCGACCGGGAAACGTCGCAGATAACGACCGCGGCCCATCTTGAAAACCAGTCCGCGAATTTGACTGCATCGAATTTTTGCGTCAACGGGGAATCAAAATACACGGATATCTCTGTTCGCGCCATTCGGGATAGCAAGCCGGTTATATGTAATGCAACCGGCAGCCGTGCAGATGGGCGAATCAGCGAAATAATGCAAGACAGGCCGTGCCGCCATTCATGTGCCGCTTTTCCGCTCAGGTTTCAGGGGCAGGTGCACGGTGCTCTGGGGCTTTGTGTGGCTGAAGCCGATTTCTTTCGGCAACGGGAGATCAGTCTACTCAAAGAGATGGCGATCGATATTTCCTACGCCTTGGACAAAATAGCTGCCGATGTGGCACGGGATGTCCTCACCGAACAGCTCAAGCACCAATCCCTGTTTCTGCGGACCCTGATAGATGCCATTCCTTATCCGATATATTACAAGGACGTCCAATACCGTTACCTGGGATGCAACAAGGCTTTCGAGAGGTTCCTGGGCATTCGGCGGGACGATGTCATCGGCAAGACCGTGGATGAGGTCTGGCCCCGGGATCTGGCGGAAAAATATCGGCAAACCGACCGGGAACTATTGGAGAGCCCGAACCCTGACCCACAGGTGATACCAGGGGTAGTGGAAACCTTAGGAGGTGAACGCTGCGATGTCATGTTTCATAAGGCTGTTTTCCGCAACCCGGACGGCAGCCTTGGGGGCATTATCAGCGCTGTCGAGGATCTCACCGAACGTAAGTGGGCTGAACAGGAGCGTACGCGCATTGATGGGCAACTTCGGCAAGCGCAAAAAATGGAAGCACTAGGCAATCTCGCCGGAGGTATTGCCCACGATTTCAACAACATCCTCAGCATTATCCTCGGGAATACGGAAATAGCTCTCTGGAAAATGGAAAAAGGCAGTGCGGAGGCGCAAAGTATGCAGCTGGTCCTGCACGGCGCCAAGAGAGCTGCGGATCTGGTGCAGCAAATCCTGACCTTTAGCCACCGGCACGAACCGGAGAAAAAACCGGTCAAGGTTGCCCATGTGGTGCAGGAAGTCTTGAAGATGATCCGCGCCTCCCTGCCGTCGACAATTGAAATCAAACAGGACATTGCCTCCAAAGCGGTGGTGCTGGCCGATGAATCCCAACTGCATCAGGTGATACTGAATCTGTGCAGTAATGCTACACAGGCCATGCAGGATCAAGGCGGCATACTGGAGGTGAGTCTCGTCGATACCGTCCTTGATGGGCAGACTACGCCGATTAATACAAACCTGGTACACGGAACTTATGTGCAATTGACCGTCAGGGACAGGGGGATCGGTATAGATCCGCAGATCATAGATCGCATCTTCGATCCCTTTTTCACCACTAAAAAACAAGGTGCCGGAACCGGCCTGGGACTGGCGGTCGCTCACGGAATCGTAAAAAGCCATGGTGGAATGATCGACGTGGACAGCCAACCTGGCGAAGGCGCCACTTTTCGGGTACTCCTGCCGACTATAGACAGTTTTTCCCAACTGGATGCAGGAATAAAAGCTCTTCTGCCTCGTGGTCGGGAGCGGATTCTGATAGTGGATGACGAGCCTGAAGTGGCGATAGTTGTCCAAAAAATGCTGGAATTCCTTGGTTACAAGGTACGTTCGCAGACAAGCAGCATCGAGGCCTTTAATATCTTCCGCCTTCATCTGCCGGAAGATCCATTCGACTTGGTGCTGACGGATCTGACAATGCCGCGTCTCACCGGTCTCGACCTGGCCAGGAAGCTGCACAATCTGCAACCAAATTTGCCCATTGTTCTTTGTACCGGCTTCAATGAAAAAATGACCGCGGAGGAAGCCAACCGCCTCGGTATACAAAAGCTTCTCTTGAAGCCCTTCTCTATTCAGGCACTTGCCGTGACCATACGACAGGTGCTGGATGAAAACATACAGCACACAAAGTCCATGAACACCCCGGAGCCCGATCATGACGGCCGTAGGGTATAATTACCGCCTAACTGCCGAAGATTCACAAAACTTGATAACGTAAAATCAGTGACAGAATCAGTGAGATACCAAGATCGAAACGTTGGTTCCATGGCTTTTAGCGAAACCAGCGATTATGACATCCTTGAAAAAATAGCCGAAAGCAAAAAGGCGCTGGTCTATAAAGCCTTGCACAAAGACCATCCTGATCGGCTGTTGGTGTTGAAGATATTCAAAGGGGCCTACCTGTCCGAGCGCAAGCAATCGAGAATCCGTCAAAAAATCGAACATCTCAAAGTATTAAGCTCCCCTCTGGCCATCACTCCCGACGTTTTCGAGGTCAGGGAAGGGCTTTGCTTCATTGTCCAACCCTACTTCGAGGGAGTGACCCTGGACAGGTTGACCGAACCGGGGCGCGCCATGGCATTACCGGATTTTTTCACTATTGCCTGCAGCCTGGCCCAGGTGCTGGATGCCGTGCACACAGCGGGAATTATTCACGGTGGCGTCAAACCGCACAATATCCTGGTAGCTCCGGATACGCTCGAGATGCGGCTGACCGATTTCATCAGCGCCCTGGATGCGAGCGATTCCAGCCATTTCATCTATGAACCATATTTCGTTCACCAGACCCTGCCCTACACCTCCCCTGAGCAAACGGGCCGCATAGGCCACAGGGTGACCTTTGCCTCGGATCTCTATTCTTTCGGGATTGTTCTGTACGAACTGCTTACCGGCTGTTTGCCGTTTTCTTCGAGCGATCCCTTAGAGTTGATCCATGCCCACCTGGCCCGGGAAGCCCCAGAGGTCAGGGAACTGAATGCATCCATCCCCCGCAGTCTGAGCACAATTGTCGCCAAGTTGCTGCTCAAGGAGCCCGAAAAACGTTACCAAAGCAGCCACGGCCTACTGTCCGATCTGCTGCATTGCAGAGATGAGTTTGCAGCCACCGGGACGGTGGGGGAGTTTGTGCTGGACAGCGATATTCGTACCCGCCGGGTGCCATTTATTTCCAGGTTGGTCGGTCGGGAAATGCAGGCAGCCGAGATTCTCGAGTCGTATGAGCATGTAGCCAGGGGGAATTTCCGCTCGCTGTTCATCTCGGGGTTGCCCGGCATCGGCAAAACCCGCCTGATCCAGGAATTGCAGAAACCGATAGTGAAGCACCGGGGCTATTTTACTTCAGGTAAATTCGATCTGTACCAAAAAAATATCCCTTACAATTCCCTGATCCAGGCATTTCGCAATCTGACCCGTACCTTTCTGACTGAAAGCGACGAGAGAGTGTCGGTATGGAAAAACAAAATTCAGAACGCAGTTGGCGAAAACGGTAAGGTGTTGACCGAGGTGATTCCGGAACTTGAAATCCTGATCGGAACTCAACCGGCGGTAAAGCCCTTGCCCCCGGTGGCATCGCTCAACCGTTTTCACGACCTCTTCGACAGCTTCCTGACCTGTCTGGCCAGCGAGCAAAATCCCCTGACCCTTTTCATCGATGACCTGCAGTGGTGCGATACGGCCTCCTTCGACTTTCTGGCTTATGTGTTCGCCAATTTCAGGAAACACCCGTACCTGTTCCTGTTGGGAGCCTATCGGCATAACGAAGTGGATGCCGGTCATCCGCTTACCCGCCTGATTGGCGATATCGGCCAAGGTGGAGGCTTGTTGAGTGAAATCAGGCTGGAAGCCCTGTCACCTGAGCATTGCCATGAAATGGTTGCATCGATTTTGGCCTCCTCACTGACCCAAACCAGGGCCTTGTCGGACTTTATCACCACCTTCACAGGCGGCAATCCGCTTTTCATCCATGAAAGCCTGACATACCTTCATAATGAGAACCTTCTCACGCTGGATAAGGATGAGCAATGGCGCTGGGATCTGACCAGGATCCAGGACTCCCATATGCCCACGACGGTAGTCGCACTCTTTGGCAGAAAAATCCGCAGACTGCCGCCGGAACTGATCACCCTGCTTGAATACGGCGCCTGCATGGGCAACACTTTTCTGCCGACAGAACTGTCCATGGTTCTGGATTTGAGCCTGGTCGAAACATTCACCAGGCTGCAACCCGCGCTACAACAGGGCTTGCTGACAGAAAACGAAGGACGGCTGAGGTTCATTCATGACCGGGTTCAGGAGGCTGCTCTGGCCGCCATCGAGCCGGGGAGGCGCCGCCGCATTCACTGGCAGATCGGTAATCGTCTTCTGGCTGCCGCCCGAGAGCAGGGGCTGGCTCTAGAAAATATAGAAAAACTGGAAAACCTGTTCGTCATCGCCTCGCACCTCAATCTGGGGCGCGGGGAGTCCCCGGACGCCGAGACCGCCGAGACTGCCTATCTTCTGTCCGACATCAATTATCACGCCGGCAACAAGGCGCTCGACTCCCTGGCTACGGAAGCGGCCAATGAACATTTCAAACTGAGCAGGCAACTGCTGCCGGCGGACTGCTGGCAGCAGAGTCATTATGACCGCACTTTCAAAATCTTTCAGAAAGCGGCCAAAACCGAGCTGATGTGCGGCCGCCATGAAAATTCCGAGAGCCTGCTCAACCAACTGCTCGAACATGCGGAAACGAATCTGGACAGAGCGGAATGCCTGGCGGAACAGGCTATCTCTCTCTCGTCAATCGGCAGCTTCGTTGAAGCTATCGAAACCGCCAATCGCGGCCTGGCTTATTTCGGTAAGGCAATCCCGGAGAGCACCGAAGAAGCCGACAGACGACGAAAAACCTTGATGGCCCGGATCAACGCGAGAGAAGATATCTGGCAGACGATCCTGGACATGCCCCTGACCGAGGACCGTCAAAGCAGGATCGAGTTCGCCTTTTACAGTGAGCTGATACCCAACTACTATCTGTGCGGACGTTTGTCCCAGCTGTATCTTACCGGGGCGCAGGCAACCCTGCGCTGCCTGTCGACCGGCATGGATGAAGCTGTTATCTACTCGCTGGCCGCAATCGGCCTGCATCTGGCCGAGGAGGAAAAGTTTGAGCAGGCTTTTAGATATGAGGATCTGGTGCGTGACCTGGCGGCAAAATACCCCAATACTTTCGGAGCCGCCCGGGGAATGAACGCCATCGTCTGGGCTCTGATGCACTCGCGTAGCCACCCGCAGGTAATTGCCAATTATTGTCTGAAATCCATCCAGTGCGGCAAGAACTGCGGCGACCTGTTTACCGCTGCCGTGGCGTACGGTCCGCTGCTGTGGAACCTGCAGATTCAGGGTGCGGACCTGCGGGTGGTGCAAAGCTATGCCGATGAATGTTTCGAGTTTTCAGAAAGGTATCATCTGCCTTTCTCCGCCGGCCTGGCCAGGGCGACCCAGGCCGGCTGGCTCGACCCGATGGAAAAGGCAACCACTTTACCGTCCATGACCGATACCATCGCACAATGGGAACAGTCCAACCATATCGCATCGGCTGGCAGCTATCATGTGCACAGGGCGGTGAGTCATTATTACCTCGGCGAGCATGCAGAGGCTGAACGGCACCTGGAGGGGGCTCTGCAGTACCTGACGGGGCTCACCGATAGTGTCCTGAAAAGACAGTGGCTGGTCTTTCGTATTTTGAACGTCATCAAACGCTATGAAGAAGATAATTTAAGTTCCGGTGCATCCGGCATATCCGCCCTGCCGGATCTGCTCCAGCCGCAGATCCGCAAAATCGAGCAGTGGACGGCTTTGGGGCCCTTGCTGAAACCGTACCTGGCGTTTGTGTATGCCGAACTCGAACGGGTCACCGGCGATTTCAGGCAGGCCCGAGGTCTTTACCTGGATGCTATCGCCATAGCAGGGGAACAGGACTATGTTCTGCTGGAAGGACACCTCAACGAAGCCTTAGGCGAATTGCTCCGCAGGGTCGGCCAGCGTTCCGCCCGGGTATATTTCATCGAGGCGGCCCGCCTCTACCGCAAATGTCATGCGGAACGTAAGTACGCAGGCATCATGGAAAAATTCCCCGATCTTATCGAACGGGAAAACAGTATGCAGCTACAGGCCGAAGGCGACTCCTCCCCCTTATATACGCTGCCCAACCTGGATATCAACTACCTGATGAAATCATCCCTGGCCATTTCCGCCGAGATCGAGCAGGACGCCCTGTTGAAAAAAATCATGCAGGTGGTGATCGAAAGTTCGGGGGCGCAACACGGATTTCTGCTGGTCACGGATGAAAATGACGCTTTATTCGTCCGCGCTGAGTGCCACGCGGCGGAGCAACAGATGGTGGTCATGCAGCACCTGGAACTGGAGGAGGCCGAAGAGATCGGAAAGGCAATCGTCCGGTATGTTTATCGAACGGGTGAAAAAGTAATTCTGCAGGACGCTGCTGGTGAGGGCATTTTCAAGGACAACCCCGAGGTTCATGAAATGCAGTTGCGCTCGGTGCTCTGTCTGCCGGTGATAAAACAGTCCAGGATGATCGGGGTACTGTATCTGGAAAACCGGTTGTCAAGCGGCGTATTCTCCGTGGAGCGGACCCAAATGACGGAACTGCTGACCTCCCAGGCCGCCATCTCCATGGAGCATGCGACCCTGCTCGGTAAACATCGGGAAGCCGAGGGGCAGATCAGAAAATCACTAGTAGAAAAAGAGGTGCTTCTCAAGGAGATTCATCACCGCGTCAAAAACAATCTGCAGATTATCCACAGCATGCTCAACCTGCAGATGCCGCATTTCAAGGATGCCCGGGCCATCGAGTTGTTCAAGGAGAGCCAGAACCGTGTCTACACCATGGCCTTGATCCATGAAAAACTCTACCAGTCCAAGTCGCTGGCCGGGATCGACCTGGCAGAATACATACACAGCCTCATTGCCTATCTGTTCCTCTCCTATGGCGCGGTTGAAGGGGCTGTCAGCGCAAAAGTATCGATCCAGGACATCGACCTTGATCTCGACAAGGTCATCCCCGTCGCCTTGATCATCAACGAGCTAGTTTCAAATGCGCTGAAACATGGGTTCCCCGATGTCGCTGCCCACCGTGACGGCGCAGGCGAAATCCGCGTGGACCTTCGCCGCGGCCCAGAGAGTGGGGTGCGCCTTATGGTCAGCGACAATGGCGCGGGCTTTGCAAAGGCCTTCGATGTGGAGCAATGCCAGTCACTGGGGCTCAAGCTGGTTCGTGTGCTGGCCAGACAACTCAATGGCGACATAGAGCTGCGCGCTGAGGATAAAACCGAGTTTATCATTACCTTTGCCGCCTGAGTTTAAGTAATTAATATCTCACTTGGGCTTTTTCTGAGAGGTCAGCGATGATCGAATACGTGGCGTTGGGAGTCATTCTGGCAATTGCCATCTATCTTTTCTGGACCCAGAAACTTCCGTTCGAACTGACCGCTGTTCTGGTTCTTCTCTCCGTGATGCTTCCCTGGCCCCATCCGGACGGAAAGTGGCGGGGGATCCTCACCTCTGCGGAGGCTTTTTCCGGTTTCGGCAGTTCCGCCGTTATCATGATCGTAGCAATGTTCGTCTTTGGCGGGGCGCTGGTCCAGACCGGAGCAGCAGAATGGGTTGGAGCCCGGCTGTTCCGGGCTACCGCGGAAAAGGAATGGCTGCTGCAGTTGACCATCCTCACCATGACCACACTGTGTTCCATGTTCGTCAATGACACCACGACAGTCCTGGTGTTCATGCCTCTGATCCTGACGGTCTGCAGGGAAAAGAACCTCTCCCCCTCCCGCTACCTGATGTTCGCCGCATACGGGTCGCTTCTAGGGGGGCAGTGGACCCTCATCGGCACGCGCAGCAACATTCTCATCAGTGATTTTCATCGGCAGTATACCGGCGAGAGTCTTGGTTTTTTCGATTTCACGCCCATGGCCGTGGTTATTTTCCTGGCCTCCGCCTTCTACATGGTCACCGTCGGCAGGATGGTGCTGCCCACCGCGGTTCCTTCGGAAAATTCCGACGAGGAGGACCGGGAGTATCTGGCCGAAGCCGTGGTCACGGAAGATTCCTCCACGGTGGGACAAACGGTAGCGGACCTGCCCTGGTCCCGGCGCAACGACATGTCGGTGGTGGAGGTGCTTCGCGGGGATCAGCGGATTCCCCGCTGGTTCCGGCTGGAGCCGGGCGACGTGTTGATCGTGGAAGGTTCGTCCCAGATAATCCAGGAACTGCTCAAGACGACCGATTTTCAAATAAAGGAAGAGGTCAAGATCAGCCCCGAGGCGCTGCAAAGCGTCAACCTGATCACCGTGGAAGCGCTGCTGGCACCGAACGCTTCTTATCAGGGCAGGACCCTCGATCAGGTCGATTTCCACCGCTTCTACCGTTTCACCTTGATGGGCATCTCCCGTCACGGGGAGACGATTCGCAGCCGCCCGTCCGAAATCCCCCTTCGGTTCGGCGATTACCTGCTTTTGCTGGGCAACATCGACGATCTCCCCCGGTTGAAGAGCAACCCCAGCCTGATTCTGCTCGGCCAAAAATCGATACCGGCCATCGGCCGGCGCAAGGCCCTGTTGACCATCGCGCTTTTGCTCGGCATCATCCTGACCGCGGTGACCGGGCTGCTTTCCCCGTCCGTCTCGATTCCCCTGGCGGCCGTGTTGACTATCCTTTTCGGCTGCATCAACCTGCAGGATGCCTACAGCAACATCGACTGGCCGACCATTATCACTCTCGGAGGTATGATCCCCTTCGGTCTGGCACTGGAAAAAACAGGGGCGGCCGCGGAACTCGCCGGCCTGCTGGTCCACACCTTTCAGGGTATCCCGCCGGTTTATCTGCTGGGAGTTATTCTACTGTTGGCAGTGATTCTGACTCAGGTGATCGAAAACGCGGCCGTCGCCATCATCCTGGCTCCGCTCGCCTACCAGGTGGCGATCGGCAGCGGCGTCGATCCCAAGCCTTTTATGGTGGGACTGGCGGTCTGCGTTTCTTCAGCTTTCTGTACGCCGGTCGCCCATGAAAGCACCCTCCTCGTTCTTGGTCCCGGCCACTACCAATTTCGCCATTATCTACAACTCGGCAGTGTCCTGGCCGTGCTGACCTGGCTGCTCGGAACCCTGATCACCCCCCTGGTGTGGCCATTTTAATTGCTCTATTGAATTTTTGAAGACAAAGGAAATCAGTTTTATGGATCCATAGCTCCAATGATATGGCATAATCAGCGCAAATAAAAGTCTTGCCCTCCCTAAAGGAGAAGGATATGTTTTCACGGCCCGCGACCATGCGCGGCCGGGTACCAAAAGTAACGGAAGGGAGCAACGACGGAGAATGGTGGACCTGAACCTGTGCCAACGAATAATTGAAAATATACAACGGGTTATAATCGGCAAGGATGAAGTTATCCGGCTGCTGATGACGTCTCTTCTGGCTGATGGTCATGTCTTGCTGGAAGATGTGCCCGGCCTTGGCAAGACCCTCATCGCCAAAGCACTGGCCATCTCCATCGGCGGTACCTTTAAGCGGGTACAGTTTACGCCTGACCTCCTGCCGTCCGATATCACCGGCTTTAATGTTTTTAACCAGCAGACCGGCCTGTTCACTTTTCAGGCAGGGCCGGTAATGAGCAATGTGCTGTTGGCCGATGAGGTGAATCGCACTATCCAGCGTACCCAGTCAAGCCTCCTGGAAAGCATGGAAGAGCGGCAAGTTACCGTGGATGGGCGGACCATGGCGCTTCCCGCCCCCTTCTTTGTTATTGCCACCCAGAACCCCATTGAGCAGGAAGGAACTTTTCCCTTGCCGGAGGCCCAGCTCGACAGATTTCTTCTCCGCATTCATCTGGGATATCCCAGCCGTGATGAGGAAATTGAGATCATGGCACGTTTTCAGAAGGACGAACCGCTTCAGGAGCTGGCCGCCGTCGCCTCACCTTTGGAAATCGTTGCCATGCAAAAGGCGCGCAGGGAGATTCAAGTATCGGATGCTATTCGCAGCTATATTGCCGATATCGTCAGGGCGACCCGGGAAGAGCCGACCATTCTTTTCGGGGCCAGCCCACGGGGAGCCCTGGGGTTGCAGCGGGCAGGGCAGGCCTATGCCGCCCTGCAGGCCAGAGACTATGTCCTGCCCGATGACATTAAAGCCCTCTGTCGGCCCGTTCTCAGCCACCGGTTGATCCTCCGTGAAGAAGAACGGTTTCGTGGGATTACAGTGGATCAGGTTCTGGACGGTATAATTGCCCGAATTACGGTTCCTGTCGGCGCCGACTGAGACGTAAAATCATGGTGGTCGTGGACGGCAGGGAAGCAACATTTTTAAAATTCGGCCTCATGCAGGTGATTATTGTCGGCCTGCTGGCATTTTCCCTGATCCATTCCCAGAAAAATCTGACCCTGTTGTTTGTGGTCCTTCTGACATTCGTCTACGGCGCCTTGCTCTGGAGCCGGTTCAGTCTTGACCGGCTGGAGGTCTATTCGACTTTTGACCGGGACCGGATTTTTCCCGGAGAACCTGTGCGGATGGAAATCGTCGCCGTGAATCGTAAGGCACTGCCGGTATGGTTGAGGGTAGTTGTTCCTGTTCCCGGATCGGTGCTGGAAGATTCCAAAAGCGTACCGCCGGTTAGAGAGCAAGGCTTGCTGTGGTATCAATCGGTGCGCTTTTCCTGGAATTTTTTGCCGCAGCAGCGCGGCATCTATCGACTCGGTCCGCCGCAGGTGATAACCGGTGATCTGCTTGGTATCTACCCCAGGGAAAAGGTCCTGAACCAGGACCCTCTTGATCTCATCGTCTACCCCCGCCTGGTTTCTTTGCGTCCCTTTGCCTGCATTAAAAAAGATCTCTTTGGCAGTCCGGGCGCAAAAAGTCCGGTGGAAGACCCGATTTACCTGCTGGGAACCAGGGAATATCACGCCGGCCGACCATCCCGCTACATCCACTGGACCGCCAGCGCCAGATTGAACCGACTGCAGGAGAGGGTGTTTGAACCTTCGCGCCAGGCCAGAGTGCTGTTTGTTCTCGATGTCGGCCCCTTTGCTGCAGCCGCGGCTGTTGAATGCTTTGAAAGGACGGTGTCGGGGCTCGCCTCTTTAGCTGTGGAGTGCGAACGTCAGGGCTTTGCCGTTGGCTTGGTCACCAACGGCGCGATCACCGGCGGCCGGTCCCCATTGGTGGCTATCGCCAGAAGCGCCCGTCAGTCCATCAGAATGCTGGAGACACTGGCCGGGCTGGAGATGACCTGCCGACAGTCTATCGGCGAGAACCTGCGGCAGGTGAGGGGATTAAACAGCAGCGTGAGCTGTATATTTTTTTCCCTGCACTCTCAGGAGAATCCAGGCGAGCCCATGAACATTCTGCGGCAAAAAAAAATCACTGCGACAACAGTTTACTGCGGCGAAGTCCACGACTCTGCCAAGTCTAACTCATCCGGTGGTCGATTCGTACCGCTCGACCACCTGCTGCCCGAGGTTTATCCGCTATGAACGGCAGGAGGGAATGGCTGATCCTGTCGGCACTTCTGGGTATGGATCTCAGTTGGTTGTACGGCTGGGCTTCGCTGGTCATGATGGGCAGTTTTAACCAGCCTTTCCCTTTTATGACGGCACTTGGCATCGGCGGTTCGGCCATGTTGCTGACGCTGTCCCATCACCGCCGCGGCTGGCGTATTTATCAGATTGCGGGCGTACATTTTGCCGGTCTGACCCTGGCTTGTGCCGCAATAATTTATGGTGTGGAAGGCCCCGTCAGCTCCTTTTTCGAAATAACTTGGGTGGCTGAATTTTTCACCATATCCAAAACTCCGATTCAATGGTTGCAGTTGGCTGTGGCGCTTTTCTGGTGCCTTGCCTTCTGGATAATGGGGACCAGGCTGGCTCTGCTGCCGAAAAACCATCTCACGGTATCCAATCACTTCGACTTCGGCGTCATTTCCCTGGTGCTGCTTCACCTGCTCGAGATGCTGCTTTTTGTTGAAGGCGGGATTATCCTTACGGAGCTATCTCTGCCGCGGGTACTCTTTGCCTTTTTTATTTTCAGTGTGACGGCTTTCTGTCTGGCCCGCTGTGCCGGTCAGGGGAAGAGTGATTTTATCACCGGTTTCCGCGGTATTGGTGTAATAGCCGGTTTCCTGGCTCTTTTTTTGCTGCTGGGCAGCGGAATAACTGCGTTGTTCATGCCTTACCTGACCGTGGCTGCCGAGACGGGAGTAGCGGTTCTGCATACGGTTACGACTCCGGTGGGGGAACTCCTGCTTCGCATCCTGCTCTTTTTTTTCGGCCATGACCGGCTTCTTCCGGAATCTGCAGCATCCAGTTCATCGCAGGACTCTCGGCTTCAGACCCTCGCCGAGCAACCGGCGGAGGGATGGTTGGTATTGCTGCAAAAAATCTTCATTTTTCTCACCATCGGTCTGGGAGCGCTGCTTGCGCTTGCTTTTTGTGTATTGTTGATTTGGCAGCTGGGCTGGTGGCTTTCGAAGCGGAGTGATACGGCAGACCCTGGTCCGAGCTCCTGGCAACTGTTCCGAAAACTGCTGCAGAAGATTGTTGCCGCATTTATTATGCTGCGCAGAAAATTACAGGGTACCGGTAAACGATCCCGAAGCCCCGTGCAGCTCTACCTGTCCCTGATAACCTGGGGAGCCTTGAGCGGACTGCCTCTTTTCCCATCCGAAACTCCAAGGGAATATGGCGGACGACTGAGTAAAAGGTTGCCGGCGGCAACAAACGAAATCGATATTATTATTACAGTTCACAATGCATCGATCTATGGCGGCCGAACCGATCAGGAGGCACGGCTGCAGTCGGCGCGGTCGGCTTATTCACGACTGCGTAGTCCGCGTTTCTGGCCGGCACGTATGAAATCCCTGCTGTTTCGTTAAGAAAGCATCTGCCACTTTCAGGTTATAAGTTTAATTTATTGTTAGTGGCTCATAATAACCATACACCCTTTAAAAAACTTGCAGAATGACTAAGATACAGGTAAAAAGAACTTTAAAATCAACGTGGTTATTAAATATGTTCGCAAAGAAAATGGAGGAAACACAATGTCGCTGAGCAAGAAGGTTATGGCCGGAATTGAGCGAAAAACTGGTTTATCTTCCGCACAAATAAAGAGTTTTTCCCCCGAAGAACTCAGAAAGCACCTGACTAAAAGAACACATAAGGCTTTCTCTGTTACATCCGAATTCCCAAAAATCGGTAGAGGCAATGTATTACGTGATGGCATTACTTCATCGGCTGATATCAATAGGAGCTTGGACGAGATTTTCGGTGTATAAGTGACAGAAATTAAAGAAGTTTACGTTTTTTACCAAGATTATGTCAAGCCTTTATATTGTGAAATAGAAGCCCGCAATAATTCACTTCCAATTGAGTTACTATTTGAGATCCACGCCGCTTTTGACCACCTGAAAAGGATTTACGTTGAACAGGACGAACAAGGCATTTCTTGTAACAAAGCAATTTCACACCTGAAACGCGGTTCCCTTGATGCTTTCAAACTCAAACTGAAATATTATCATGAAGACCTGAAGCTCCTGCAGGATAGTAAAATCGATTTCTCATTGCTTGATAATGGAAGTTTTTTGCCCAACCTGCTCGCCGAAAAAGATGTCATAATAAATTTAGGAAAAGCCGCTCGGATGTCGGAGAGTAATCTGGATCCCAGCGAATCTTTTGATATCTGGTCTAAAACGTCAGAGGCCATCAATGATTTTTACGAGAAGTACTTGAGTGAACCAAGCAAGTTCGAATGGGCGAGAGGAAAGACTTTCTCATGGAGAAATAAGGATACTTGGCGAGGAATTGCAATCGGTTTTTTTACAGGATGCCTCTCTTCTTTTATCGTCTGGTACCTGACAAAACAGTAACGTCCCTCCAAGTGAGATCCCAAACCGATGGGCACAAACCACTATAGGCAGGCCGGAGAATTGGCTGGATAATTCGGCGTTGAGGAGTAAATCCTTATTATCTGCCAAGAGGAGTGCTACACAGTTTCCAGTTAAGCAGTTGTCAAAGAATAACATGGCCAAGGGAATGCTCTGAACGGTCTAAGGAACTGTAACGAAATGAGTGGAAATGGTCAGGCTATTTCGTAACGGCTCTTAATTGTTTACTCTTATTGCCATCACTAGGTTGCATCCGTAATTTCTCGTTATTATTCCCTGAAGGCTGGTCAAGTTCCCGACATGATTGTTGCAGAATGGATCGAACTTGACTTCTTGATAGCATGGAGTTTCAATTAATCGAGCTTATAATTTAACCGGATAAACATGTGACTACATCGTTCAAAAGTACCAAAGAAGTGTGAAAGTAGAGTATGCGACCAATAATAATATCTATAATATTACTTACTTGCAGCAATGTTTTTATGACGTTTGCCTGGTATGCCCATCTCAAGGAATTAAATAACAAACCTTGGATAATTGCCGCTTTCGTAAGCTGGGGCATAGCACTGCTGGAATATCTCCTGCAGGTTCCAGCCAATAGAATCGGCTATACTGTTTTAAACGTCGGGCAGCTGAAAATATTGCAGGAAGTCATTACGTTGTCAATTTTTGTGCCGTTTTCGGTAATGTATTTAAAAGAGCCCTTGAAGTTAGATTATTTATGGGCAGGTCTGTGCCTTGTCGGCTCAGTGTATTTCATGTTTCGCAGCAAATTTGCATAACGTCTTGCTTGGGTTTGGGCCGACCCTCAACTCCCCAGCCCCAGTTCCCGGCGAACCAGATTAAGCATTCCTCCGGCAACAAGACTTTGCCGTTGCCGGTCGGAGACTTCCAGCAAGGTTACAATGGTCTGACTGTCCACCATGACTGGAATTTCGATATCACCCTGTTCGATGCGCTGTCTGATGTCGGACAATAAAAGCACGGAAGCAGTGTTCAGCATATCATAATCCGCCGGCTTTTTGAAGGTCAGGGGAAGGATGCCGAAATTACAAAGATTGGCCTTATGGATGCGGGCATAACTCTTTGTTATCTTGATTCTAATCCCCAAATAGCGGGGTGCCAGGGCCGCATGTTCACGGCTTGATCCCTGACCATAGTTTTCACCGCCGATCACCGCTCCGTCTCCAAGGAGTCGACAACGCTCATGAAAATCAGGAGCAATCTGATAAAAAACAAATTTGCTGATGGCTTCGATATTGGAACGCAGAGGCAGCACCTTGTTGCCCGCCGGCATGATGGTATCCGTTGAGATATTGTCCGCAACCTTTATCGCCACTTTCGCCTGCAGGCTATCCGGCAAAGGAGTCAGCTGCGGAAACGGTTTGATATTCGGACCGCGGACAATATTAGTGGCAAACAGATGTTCGGCAGGATAGATAATGGAAGATCTGTCCACAAGCCGTTGATCCGGGTCGGTGACGACGGGATATTCCATCTCGTCTCCCAGCTTACGCGGATCCGTGATCACACCTTTGAGGACCGCCGCGGCTGCAGTCTCCGGCGAGCAGAGATACACTAGATCCTCTTTTGTGCCGGAACGGCCCGGGAAATTTCTTGGGAAAGTGCGGAGGCTTACCTGACCGGTCCCTGGTGCCTGGCCCATTCCTATACAGCCCAGGCACCCCGACTGATGAATTTTGCCGCCAGCCTTCATCAGGGCCATTAAGTTACCCCCGGCCGTCACGTTCTCGAGTACCTGACGGCTGCCGGGGTTGATATGGAAATCGGTTTGTGGCGCGCAATGACGATCCTGCACGATACGGGATACCCTGATTAAATCTTTCAAGCCGCTATTGGCGCTCGAACCGATGATAACCTGATCGACAGGAATACCAGCCACCTCGCTGACTGCAACGACGTTGCCGGGCGACGACGGACAGGCGATGAGCGGCTCGACCAGGGCCAGATCTATCTCGTCGTATTGATCGTAAACAGCATTGTCATCCGCCTGCATTGGTTGCCAGTCAGCCTCTCTTTGCTGGGCAGCCAGATATTTCCTGGTATTTTCGTCGGCAGGAAATATCGTGCTGGTCGCACCGAGTTCGGTTCCCATATTGCCGATCGCAGCCCTATCCTCAACCGTCAAGGTAGCCACTCCGGGGCCGTAGTATTCGACGACCATCCCCAGGCAGCCTTTGACGTCGTATCGACGCAGCATCTCCAAGATTATATCCTTGGCACTTACCCATTCGCGTAAGCTGCCGACAAGTTTCACCCCCAATACCTTTGGGCATTGCAGATAATATGGGCGTCCCGCCATTGCCAGGGCGACGTCGAGGCCCCCGGCGCCAAAGGCGAGCATGGAGAGCCCTGCTGCCGCCGGAGTATGGCTGTCTGCGCCGATGAGGATAAGCCCAGGTTTGCCGAAATTCTCGAGATGCACCTGGTGTGAAACACCGTTGCCCGGCATACTGAAATGAAGCCCATAACGGGCGCTGGCGCTTTGCAGAAAGCGATGATCGTCGGCATTTCTGAAGTCGGTCTGCAGCAGATTGTGATCGACATATTGAGCGGCAAGATCAACCCGGACTCTGTCCAGGCCTAATGCCTCAAACTCCAGCATTGCCATGGTGCCGGTGGCATCCTGAAGGAGGGTATGATCTATTCTGACCGCGATTTCCGTTCCCGGCTGCAGCTGGCCCTCAGTCAGATGGGATTGGAGGATTTTTCGGGTAAGATTGGTAGTCATGTCGGCTCCTTAACGTTATGCCCGCACTCATTTGTGCCTGCAGTGACTTAATCGGGAAGCGGACTATGGGCTATGCCGCCCCTCTATGGAAAACGACTTACTGTGCCTGATCTTTTATGGAATGAACTGCTCGTTTGTAGGTCGAGCTGGTTGGACTATTTACTATCTTAACAAAAGTTTGTGCGGATGAGCAAGGACTCGCTTCATCTGGTGGGTAGATTGAAGCAATTCCTGCTACTCTTGAAACACAAGGTTAATTGTGCCGTCTGCTTCGTTGGGCATCATTTGGTAGGTTCCCGGACAGGAAATGACGAGGTCGTATTTTTTAGCCTCGGTGGTAAACAGTTGGGCTATTTCATCTCTTTTGTCGACGTCCGATTCGGTATTGAAAAGCAGACTGACCTCTTCACCTTTTTCTTCCATGCGTAATAAAAAGGCGTTGTGTCCCACGAAAATGAGATCTTCATAGTAATAGGACACTTCAAAACCAAGACTATTCAGCAGCGTTTTCAGGATTCCAATCGGTCTGTATGGAACCATTTTGTTCTTCATCGCGATGTTTATTATTGGGTTAAAGATATATTCCGATCATAGAGATGGGGATGCAGTACTGCCTGTACGTCCTCACCGATGGCCAACATTTTAACGACATCCTCTTCAGTCGGAATATTGATGGTAAAGTTATCGAGAGAGCATATATCCTGGAAGGTGTCCATATACATAAGCTTTTCCGCCAAATCCGGGATATCGCCAAGATGGAGCTGCAATGCCCTGAGAAGATCGGCCATGGTATGATTTTCGGCCAGATCGCCATTTTTCATCAAAAAAGCCATGATCAGCTTTTCGATCGCCATGCAGGTCACGTTATAGAGGGTGTCCGTCGAGAAGGCTTTCTTTTTCTTGTTATGTGCGCCGACGGCTGTTCGCAGAAACTGCTCTCCGTCCCGGCGATAGTCGCGCCAGTTGTCAATCTGTACAATGTTCATATCCAATCCTTTTCACGGTGAAATTTTCGCAGGCAGATCAGTTTCGTTGGCTGCCAGCCTTGGCCATGGTAAAAATTAAGGGCCGAAGAGTTGGTCCGATCGGCCAGAAGCTGCATGCGTCCGGCGCCTCTTTCGGCCCCCCATTCTCCAAGTCCCTGTAGCAGCTTGGAGCCAATGCCCTCGTTTTGCCGGGATACCTTTACCACCACGTCTTCAACCAGGAGTGACGATCCACCTTCTGCGGTGGAAATGACCAGCTGGCCTGCAGCCATACCAATGACCGAATCCTGCTCTTTCGCAACCATGATAATGGAACGTGTTGAATCAAGAAGAAGTTCCAGTCCTTTTCTCTGCCGACCGGCATCAAAATGAAAGTCGTTTTCAATGCCGAAAAGGTGCTGCAGAAGCAGCACCATGTCGTCGAGATCCTGCAGTATGGCCGGTTGGATTATTGGAAACATTTCCAGTCTGTTTTATTCCGTCAAATTAGATGAGATAGTCGCTCGGTGGTTCCCCGTTCTCAAGCCCGTCCAAAACGGCGTCGATCGCGTCTTCGCTGTCAATACCTTTGAACCATAGGTTATCCGGCTGGATAACCATGATTGGTCCCGACTCACACTGCTTCAGACAGCCGGTAGCGACAATCTGTATATCCAGACCGCGATCGAGAATTTCCTCTTCGATATACTGCAGAAAACCGTCGGTCTGTTTGTGGCAGATTCCTTTGGGATCGCCTTTTGATCGAAAACTTTGGCAGAGAAGAATCTGCCTCTCAGGTAGAGCCATCGTTAACTCCTTTATTGTTGGTAAGTTGCAAGCTAAATTTATTTAACTCTGTTAATTACTTATCTTTTTTACATTTTTTCCCGCCACCATAGAGAACATCAACGATACCTTCGATGTTGTCTTCTGAAATACTGACCATCAGGCCGGTTTCGGCAAGTTCCCGGCGTGGAGTTTCTCCGGCACTGGCGACCAGAAGGATGAAGCAATCTTTTAAGATTTCCGCCACTTCCAGCCAACGGTTTTTCCCTGTTCCGGGTTCCGGTGCGTCTCTTGCCTCAAGCAGACAGGCCAGGCCGTCTTCACGTGGGCCATATACCAAAAATCGAATTGCCTGGCCAAGATGCAGGTCAATTTCGATGCCATTGGAGCTGACGACGGCAACATTCGGCCGTTCCCTGGTTGGTGTCGGATACTGAGGTGGTCCGGGAATTGCTCCTTCACCATAATTGTGAGCCGATTGCAGGAGCAGCGGTTCGACTATGGGCAGGTATTTGGAGACCTTATCGGCAGTTTCCCGGATAATTTCGCTACTCGGGCTCTCCAGATCGACTTCCACTCCCGGTTCAGGTTTATAGGGGATAAGAGAGATGCTGTCGGTCCCAAGCTCCATCATTTCGGCCCCGATTTTTGCCACATGGTCGATGTTGTAACCAGGGTAGAGCGTGGTAAGAATGGAAACGGTGATATTATGAAATTTTAATGCCGGAATACCGTTTCGTTGTTCCCTGAGGAGCAATTTGACTGCTTCGGAAATTTTCAGGGTCTTTGATCCCGGTCTGATCCAGGCATAGATCTTTTCCAGAATTTCAGCTCGAACCCCATCCACCTGCATTTCAACATAATCAACCCCGGCCTTAGCGAGAGCTCCCGCCAGTTTGTCACTGCCTATTCCTAAAGTCTTCAAACCGATTTTAAGATTTGGATAACATTTTCGAACGTGCTCTATAATACTTATGGTGATATCCGGAGTTGCGAGCGGATCTCCGGGGCCGGTTATGGCCACCATCGATATATTCTCTCCCTTCTCCTTCATCATCTGATCTAAATATTCTATTGCTTGCGGCACCATAATACTCAGGTTGCGGGCAGGAGGTGGCGGGGAAAATCGGGTTCGGGCGAAAACCTGAGGCGCAACAGGCAGATGAATAACTGTCTCAGCTTTGTTCGTTTTCTCTGAACAGCAGCAGTCTTTATGTTCTGCAAGGGATATTACACTCATTTTTTCCACCCCAAAAGTTAGCAAAAGCAACAGCGGTTAGCAAATGCAGCAGCGGGCAAGCGGGCCCGCTGCTGCGGATAGGTTTACAGTACCAGTTCGAACTTTTCTTCGGGATCGTCACGATCCTTACGGTCAAGCAGTACGCCGAGAATCTTTTCAAGCAGCCGCAGGCCGCCTTTATATCCTACTGTCGGGAAATACTGATGTCCCTGGCGGTCAAGGATGGGAAAACCCCAGCGAACGTAAGGCAGGTCCTCATCCCTGGCTATGTACTTGCAATAGCTGTTGCCGATTATCAGATCGACCGGCTCGTTTTTTATCCACTGGTGCAAGAGGAACATGTCGCCTTTGGCCTTAACATTAACCTTATGCCCCATATCCTTGGTGATTTCCTTAATCCGGGCTTCGAATTTTTTACCCGGAGTTCCGGTGATGATGTGGATAGGACACATATCGATTGAGACCAGAAACTCGGTCATCGCAATCAACTGGTCGGGATCGCCGACCAAAGCAACCTTTTTGCCGTAAAAGTACTGGTGCATATCGGAAATCATATCTACCAGCTGGCCCCTTTCGGTGGCAATTTCGTCGGGAACGGAGGTACCGGCAACCTTTCTCAGGGCATCGATAAAACGGTCGGTGGCCTTCAGCCCGAAAGGCATATCGAGAATGGAGCAGGGCACTTTGCATTTGGTATCAAGCAACCTTGCCGCATCCGCCGAACACCATTCGCCAAGGGCCAGTGTACCAATGCTGCTGCCGCTGTCCTTGATTGCATCAATCGATGCCCCGCCATCCGGAAACATCTTGTATTCGCCGGTAAGAGGTCCGTTGAGTACCCCCGATGTGTCGGGGAACATGTTGATGTGTGCACCAATCATCGCGGAGAGTTTTTTGATCTCCTCCATATCCGACGGTTCTACCCAGCCGGGAATTATGTTGATTTTACCGTTCTTTTTGGAAGAAGGTTCCGCCAGGGCTGCCATGGCCTTTACCATGTTGGAAAACCCTGTAACATGGGAACCGACATAACTCGGGGTTGGTGCGCCGAGTACGGTTTTGCCCTCCGGCACCTTGTTCTCTTTTCTTGCCTTATCGAAGATCTGCGGCAAGTCGTCGCCGATAGTTTCCGATAGACAGGTGGTGTGAACGGCAATGACTTCCGGCTCATAAACCGTGAAAATATTGTCAATTGCCTGAAGCAGGTTGGCCTGCCCGCCGAAGACCGATGCACCCTCGGTAAAGGAGCTGGTAGCCGCTGAAATCGGTTCTTTATAGTGCCTGGTCAGCGTGCTTCGGTGATAGGCACAGCATCCCTGGGAACCGTGACTGTGGGGCAGACATCCTCTTATTCCCAGGGCTGCATACATGGCGCCGATCGGCTGGCATGTCTTGGCCGGGTTTATCATCAGAGCCTTACGCTCTGTTATTTCTTTTGGTGTATGTCTCAGTAACATTGTCTTACCTTCCCGATGGTGGAGTTAAAACTCTTCATCTCGTATTTTTTAAAGGATCCCGCCGGTGTTATTCCCAGACATAGGTAGCGGAAAGCTCCGGATTCTCCTGCCATGGTGCCTTCATGTAGCTCCAGACCTTACTGTTCACCAGCCGGTCAATTTCTTGGTAGAAATTGATTGCACCTTTGAAGCCGGCATATGGTCCGCCGGAGTCGTAGCTGTGCAGCTGTTTCATTGGCACACCGAGTTTCTGGATGGAGTATTTCTCTTTAATTCCAGCACAGAAAAGGTCCGGTTTCATCAGTTCCACCAATTTCTCGGCCTCGTACTGATTAAGATCATCGACGATAAGGGTATTGGAATCCATGTCGGGATTCAGTCCCGCATACGTTTTGAATTCAAGACCTGCTTCCTTAAGGGCTGCCAACTCTTCCGGGGTTTTTCTCGGCTTGTACAGTTCCGGATCCGCCTCTACATGTATCTCCTCAATGTTCCTGCTGTCGGCGTCGACTTTCAGGGTAGGGATGACCTGCCGTCCTTCATAGTCGTCACGATGGCCGAACTCATAGCCTGCGGAAATAGTCTTCATGCCCATTTCATTGAACAGTTCCTGGTAGTGATGCGCCCTTGAACCGCCGACAAAGATCATGGCTGTTTTCCCTTTGGTCCTTGGGAAAACCTCTTTCAGGGCCGACTCAACAGTAGGCATTTCTTCAGCAATTACCGATTCAACCTTGTCGGTCAGTTCCTGGTCTCCAAAGTATTGAGCAATTTTTCTAAGCGATTTTGCCGTCGCCTCGGCTCCGATAAAATTGACCTTGATCCAGGGAATACCGTATTTCGTTTCAAGCATGTCGGCCACATAGTTGATTGAACGGTGGCACATGACACAACTGAGGTCAGCCTGGTTCGCAGAGGCGAGCTTGTCGTAGGTTGAGTTGCCTGAGAAGGTCGAAATATTGGTAATTCCGCACTTCTGGAAAATGCGGTCGATCTCAAAGCCGTCCCCGCCGATGTTGTACTCGCCCAGCAGGTTGATTTTGAACTTTTGCGTTTTCTCGGTTTCGCTTTTGCCGACCACGTGGGTGAAAACCTGGTTGTTGGCGATATGGTGACCGGCTGACTGTGAAACACCTTTGTATCCTTCACAACTAAAGGCAAACACGTTGCAATCCCCGAGCTGCTCCTTCATGTTCTTGGCTACGGTGTGGATATCGTCACCTATCAAGCCTACCGGACAGGTGGCAAAGATTGCGATTGCTTTCGGGTGAAACAGGTCGTATGCCTCCTGAATGGCTGCTGCCAGTTTTTTCTCTCCGCCGAATATAATATCCGAATCCTGCATGTCCGTTGACATACAATAGGGCATGTAATTTGCGTTCGTCTCATTAATACCGTCGGTTTGATTACGACGAGTCAGCCAGGCGTAAAAACTGCAGCCTATCGGCCCATGAACCAGGTTGACGATATCGCTGGTCGGCCCCATGATAACACCCTTGCAGCCGGCATAGGTGCAGCCGCGCATGGTGATGATACCGGGTATGGTCCTGACGTTGGCGACAATTTCCGGAGTGGTGTTCTCCAGTGCCTCATTGATCATTATCTGTTTGGCGCGTTTGCGGGCAACTTTTGGAGGATATTTTTCCAGCAGTTTTTCCTTGATGTTATGAGGATCCCACTGCACCAGTTTCTGTGCTTTTCCCATGATAAATCTCCTCTAAGCCTATCCTATGGATTTCTTGCCCACTTCACCTGTTCGAACACGAACACTGTCGGCCACCGGCAAAACGAAGATCTTTCCATCTCCTGGTTTGCCGGTCTGATTGGAAGCAATGATTGCCTCGATAACGTCATCGACCTGTTCATCATTCACAACGATCGTGACCATTCGTTTCGGATACAGATTTCCTTTTTCCCCGAGCAGTGCCGCAGCCTCTTCGTAGCCCTGTTCGGCTCCTTTGATGATCTTTCGATTGACAAAACCAACCCCGCGTCCCTGTGCTTCATGGGCAAAAAAGGCGTTTATGCCTGCGGCGGTAATCGCCGCCTTCGTTTTGTTCATCATGTTCATGCGGACAACGGCGATAACCTCTTTCATGCCCCCACCTCTGCCGCATCGGCATCTTCTTTTACGCCTGAACTTATGGTGTAAACATCCTGAACGTCGGCAACGAAAATCTTACCGTCTCCAAATGCACCCTTTACTCCGGACCGTGCGGCATCCATGATGGTGCTGATAACGAAATCCTTGTCTTCAGCCTTGACCACACTCATCAACATGGTTTTGGGGATTTCGTCATAGGTTACTTCGCCTATCTTTATGCCGCGCTGTTTCCCACGGCCGGTGACCGAGTACTTGGTTACCGCTGGAAATCCCGCATCCATCAGGGCTGCGAGTACGTCGTCTGCTTTTTCCGGCCGAACTATGGCTCTGATCATGATCATCATTGTAGTTATCTCCTATTAGTCTTCGTTCTTAAACTGATTCCAGTAGGCCAAATTCGAGCAGCAACTGCTCCAGTTCTTCAATTGTCAGCGGTTTGGGTATAACAAAAAGTTTATTGTCGTCAATTGCTTTAGCAAGTCCGCGGTATTCGTCTGCCTGTGGGGCTTCGGGGTTCCACTCGATCACGGTTTTTCTGTTGATCTCTGCGCGCTGCACATCATTGTCTCGGGGGACGAAATAGATCATCTGGGTACCGATTTTTTTGGCGAGTTCCTCGATCATCTCTTTCTCGTTGTCGACATTTCTTGAGTTACAGATAAGACCGCCGAGTCGAACACGTCCGGACTGGGCGAATTTCATGATACCTTTACAGATGTTATTCGCTGCGTACATAGCCATCATTTCGCCGGAGACGACGATGTAGATTTCTTCCGCTTTGCCATCTCTGATGGGCATGGCAAAACCACCGCAGACAACATCACCGAGAACATCGTAAAAAGCGTAATCGAGGTTTTCACTTTCCTCGTAGGCGCCAAGAGACTCAAGCATGTTGATTGCTGTTATGATGCCTCGACCCGCACAACCGACGCCCGGCTCCGGTCCGCCTGATTCAACTGCCCAGGTTCCGCCATATGCCGCTTTTCTGATATCGTCGAGTTCAACGTCCTCGCCTTCTTCCCGAAGCGTATCGAGTACCGATTTCTGGGCAAGTCCGCCGAGCAGTAGCCGAGTGGAGTCGGCTTTGGGGTCGCAACCGACAACCATTACCTTTCGTCCCATCTCTGCAAGTCCTGCCACTGTATTTTGTGTAGTCGTTGATTTGCCGATTCCGCCTTTACCGTAAATTGCCACCTTTCTCATCACGATCTCCTTGAATGTATTGTGGTGTTTGATCCTTGTTTTCTTCCTGCCTTCCGTACCGGCTCCCGGGAATACCCAAGTTAAGGTGCCGCTAGGCAGTGTTGCTGTCTGTGTTGTAATCCTATGAGCAAAGGATGTGCCAACCTGGCGCAATGAATTAATTATCAATAAAAATAGACTGATAGATGGGAAGGTGAGGGTGATTGTCACGAGCGGCATAGCCCAACAGGGAGACGCATTTTGGTGGGAAAATGACAAAAAGGTAACGAATTGTGGATTTTGGTGTAAGGTGAATTTCTGAGGCAAAATGTATTACAAAAACGTGACAAATGATTATGTGCATAAACAAATCTGTCGTAAAAAAAGTCGGTGAATAATCGCGAAAGGAGAGTGTCTCCTGGAAAAATAACAAAATAATTTGTAATATTAATTTGTTATAAACATGGAACGCTGCTTGCTATACTTTCTTGAAGAGAAAGCTGTAACAGAACCCGGATGGCTGCTGAGTGAAGAGCACATCGACAGGTATCGGATACCAGATAAAATATGGCAAAAAGTGGTGGAGAAATAATGGAGTCATTCAAAGGAATTTCGTCCGATGAACACACAGAAACTCAGGGTATTGAACTCATAGCGTTGTACAGAATTACAGAACTGATTGGGACGGCGGTAGATCTGAACAATACCCTGTCGCGTATTTTGGGGGTCCTCAGCGACACCATGAAAATGGAGCGGGCTACCCTGTTGATGTTTGACAAAGCAAAACAAAAACTCACTATCAAAGCATCCTGCGGTTTGTCGGAAGCGGAAGAAATGCGCGGCGTGTATCGGCCTGATGAAGGGGTGTGCGGGCAGATCTTTCAGACACGCTCGCCCTTTGTTGTTCCGGATATTGACAGTGAACCTCTTTTCCTGAACAGAACCGGTGCGCGGTCCAAGGTCAGGAAAAGCAAAATCTCTTTTCTGGGCGTTCCGGTGATGGTCAAAGGGACTCCGGAAGGAGTGCTCACGGTCGATAGGCTGTTCGCCGATGATATTTCCTTTGAAGAAGACATTCGGTTTCTCACGGTTCTGGCAACCTTGATCGCTCAGTTTCTTACCCTGCATCGGGAGATCGAGAAAAAAGAGGCGAAACTGATTGAGGAGAACACTTCTTTAAAGGCTAAGCTCCATCATGTGCACCGGGGCCACTTTATCATCGGTCATTCCAAGCCGATGCAGGAGGTATTCAGTGTTATCGATAAAATTTCCAGCAGCAATGTGACCGCTCTGTTACTGGGGGAATCCGGGACCGGCAAAGAACTGGTTGCCAAGGCAATTCATGATGGAGGCCGCCGTAAAGACAATCCATTTATAAAAATCAACTGCGCGGCCCTGCCGGAAACCCTCCTGGAAAGTGAATTGTTCGGTCATGAGCGGGGCGCTTTTACCGGAGCCCATGCCTCGAGACCGGGAAGGTTCGAACTGGCCGATGAGGGAACTATCTTTTTAGACGAAATCGGTGAAATGCCCCTGTCTCTGCAGGCCAAGATGCTCCGGGTGCTTCAGGAAAAACAATTTGAAAGAATCGGTGGTTCCAAAACGTTTACTGTTGACGTACGGATTGTCGCGGCAACCAATGTCAGTCTGGAACAGGCTGTTGCCAACGGTCAATTCCGTGCGGATTTATACTACCGGCTCAATGTCGTCCCCATTGTCCTTCCACCTCTGCGGGATAGAAAAGAAGACATCCCGCTGTTGTTCAGCCATTTTCTGAGTAAGAGCAATGAGCGGAACGGGAGAGAGCTTAAAATTACCTCGGAGTTACTTGATTTTTTCATTAATTATTCCTGGCCCGGAAATGTCAGGGAAATGCAGAATCTGGTTGAACGCATGGTTATCCTGGCTGAAGGGGACCGGCTCAGTCTCGGCGATCTGCCACCTAACCTGTTTTCACTGGAAAAAATGAAGCAGGAAAAATCACAGGAGGTTGTAAGCAAAGCGGAGAACCGTCAGCCGACATTTACCCGGAAGTCGCTTCAGGATATTGAACGAACGGAGATAGAAGCAGCCCTCCGCCGTAATGGATGGGTGCAGGTGCGGGCAGCGCGGGAACTCGGCTTGACCGAGAGGCAAATAGGCTACCGAATTAAAAAATACCAATTGAATCGGTATGAGTCTTTCCGATAGACGCCTGTCCGATAAACGATGTCAGGAGGTCGATGAGTTCAGTGTCGCTGAGCGGTCGCCGCAGCCTTGTTGCTGTCTCACGGATCGCCTTGACCGCTTCGTCGGTGAGTTCTTCGGAAAAGGCACTGTGGGCACTGTTGACAGTGTTGTTCAGCTGGGCCATGCGCTGAAGGATTGCCCGCCGGCCACTCTTTGAACCAAAAAGGAGTTTCCGCTCGGCCTGGACTTTTTCCGGGCTAAACGGCTCATAGGTTTGCGGCTTGCTCTGCAGTCCCTGCAGATGCAGGCCGGTTTCACAGGTAAAGATATCATCGCCGATAATCGGTCGATTGCCCGCAATGCTTCTCCCCGATATTTCGGCCACGTAGCGTGCCAGCGGCTTGAGAAATTCCGGCTTCAGCTCGCGCACTCCTTGCGCGAGACTGAGGTAGCCGACAATCTCTTCGAGTCGGGCACAGCCGGTACGTTCACCTAACCCCAAAACGACAGCATCGACGGATGAGGCTCCTGCTTCCAGGGCAGCTATTGCGTTGGCCGTTGCCATGCCGAAATCATTATGGGTATGAACAGCCACAAGACAACCGGTTAAGGATTTTGTCAGAGAAGTGACAAGTCCTGTGATCTGGGAAGGGGACGCTATGCCCACGGTATCGGCCAGTCGAATCCTTACGGCCCCGTGCTGTTCCGCAGCCTTGGCCATTTTCAGCAAAAATTCGGGATCGCTTCTCGTTGCATCCTCAAAGCCGATTGACACCGTTAGCCCCTTTTGCCTTGCAAAATCAATAC
>Ga0214472_10001036_pt1 | contig 32310 bp, 55 predicted proteins | sample RVTome_6_FD_207662 | JGI IMG/M metagenome (GOLD analysis project Ga0214472, IMG submission 207662) | Soil microbial communities from uranium-contaminated site in the Upper Colorado River Basin, Wyoming, United States - RVT140D175 | ecosystem: Environmental > Terrestrial > Soil > Contaminated >...
GTTCCGTCTTGCCCGAGCCCGCCGGCGCCTGGACGATGCACGAAGCGGTGGTATCTGTGCAGTGACAGATGGATCGCGATCGGTGGGATTTGATGGGATGGGCCGGGAAATGATGGGACGCTCGACCGATCAATGAGTTAGGGAGTGCGGCCGATCTGCACTGCACAGGTGCAGCGACAGATGGATTGGCATGCGGCTGTCTGAGTTCGCCACATGGATTGAGATCGGGTTCAATTAAATCAATAACTTAGTGTAATACCTGACTAAAAAACTTGGACACGATGTCCAAGTTGTCCAAGTTCGTACCTTATTGATAATCCACACATAATCGTTCGACGCCGATTGCTGCATCGCCGCGAACTTGGACAATAATTTAGGCTTAAACTATCAGGAATGCGTCGTTAACAAAGTCGCGAATGATGCCAACAATCTCCTCGTCGCCCTCGGCGATCCCGAGGAACGGCCGCGCCGGGATCCCACGCTCAGGAGCACCGAATTGGTGGGTGGCGGCGTAGACCCGATCCGTGCCGAAAAGCAGCTCGTCGTCGCTCGCCTGGTAACGAAAGCTGTCAGCCAAATACTCGTTGAGGACCAGGATGAGGTCAGGATGGCGCTTCTTCCGTGCTTGGTATTTCGGGTTCAGGGGAGCCCACTGCCGCCCGTCAGCGCTCACTTGAGCCGCGAACCTTTCCTCGTGCACCTCGATGAGGTATTCACCGATTTCCTCGAGCGCCGGCCGCAAACTCCGGCCGGCGGTCAGCAGTTCGCCGAGTGCCCTACGGACTGATTTGTCCTCGATCGTGATGCTGAGATTGACGCCTGCCATGTTATCTTAGGCCTCACCCATCGCGCGGGCAGCCGCCGCCACGGCCTCGACTCCCACGCGCGGGGACTGCTTACGGTGTGGCGGCGCCGTGAGCTTTACTCCTCACGCCCGTACATCTGAATCCCACGCCTGGCATTACGCTCCAGGTTCCGCCGACCTGACACGTCGAACGCGGTTACACCGACCCACCCCTGCGGCCCGGTCTCATATACGGCCAGCGCTGGGACATCGTTCCCCTCGACCTCAAAGTAAGCGATGTACCGCCGACGCAGCACTGTCCTTTCTCCAATAGTCCCCCAGTCTACCCAGATTTCATCCGGGATCTTAATCGCGTCTGCGAGCAGTAGTACTGACTGACCACGTCCGCGCTTGCCGACCTTGATGGTGCCATCCACTGTCCTGAATAGCGCATCGCTGATAACAAGTAGCTCCCCCGCCACGTCTTCGAAGATGACCATCCGATCACCTCCCATAGCACCGAACTCTCCCAGGAATGCGTCGACGTACTCTTCGTCACGTAGATCAGGTGCCATTACGCGAGACGCAGGCACTCGGCGTGGCTCTGGTAACAGCGGCAATTGCACGGGCGGTGCGGTGGGTGATCTCATGAGCTCGTCAAGCTGCTCTGGCGTCATCGACGCGGTCCAGCTTCTGCCAGGCGTGTGCGCCCACCCGGGATCGATGCCCTTCGGTACCGAGACCGTGCGCGGTGTCGGGCCGCGGGTGCCAACACGCTTCGTCTCCATCTCCACGGGCGGTGCCGTGTCCGGACCCGACTTTCCCAGCCGAGTTAGCTGCCTTTCTGATAGCGGACGCACACGACATTTACATCCCCATCCGTTCGGTGGGTAATGCGTGGACCACCAGGGGTCATCGTGCCGCAGCACCAGGCCGTCCCAAGTCAAGTGCTCCTGCCTCGGTTGCGCCACAAGGTCGGAATGAATGTACATCCAGAATGGGCGACGAGACACAAGATCCGGATCGGTGAGCTGTGCAAATCGACCCGCCTGATAAGATGTGCGTAGATTGGTCTCGTAGATCACACGCGAGCGCCAATTGCGCCCGCCTTTGTATTGCCAGCCGTGCCGCGCGACGATGTCATCGAACTCTGCCCGGAACTGCTCCAGCGTCATGCCGTCCTCTATTACCTGGTCCACGGCGCCGCGAAGGTCATGCAACAATTCCTTTTTCATTGCGCCAGCGACGACGAAGGCATGATCATGCTGCTCCTGCGAAATATCTGTCCAAGCCCGCGTCCCGATGTTCTGTTTACCGCGGAAGTAGGCGATCTGCTCGCGGAACGGCAGTGATCCGAAGCGCGCCGCGACCACTATTTACCCTCGATCACATCGTCGCGGCCGGCCAGGTGCGCCGCGGCAAGCGCCTGCTGGAGCACGGTGGCGAATGGGGCCTCATCCATATCACCGTACAGGACCAGCAGCCCATCTCGGATCTCCTCAAGATCCTGCGCGCTTGCGATGAGGCGCCGCACTGGTTCCATTATCTGGTCGAAACCCTCCTCAGAAACACGATCGAACTGATCGGACTGCCGATCCACGACGTCCCGGCTAAGCGCTCCCTCCGCGAACTCGGGAGCCAAGCCTGATGCCGTGGGCGGCGTCTCATCCGAAACGGGCTCGTAGTCCGGGCCATATACGTCAGTGACCCGCTCCATCGTCGGCCGGAAGCCGATCCTCACCAGCCGCTCATCCCGCTCCGCCAGCTTGTCCAGGTCCTCCGGCTCTTCCACCTTGCGCCAGACAGAAGGTGGCGCTACATCCGGGCCGAAGTTCCACTCAGTCAGCCACACCGCCACGGTCTGGTTGAATGACTCACAGACCAGATCTGCATCTGCCTTAATGAGGTCCTGCCGCACATCCTGCGCATTATCCTCCCCGCCCAGTCGCCCCGGAGTCGCGTCGGAGCTGCCGGTGTGACCAAGCACCACCTTGCTGATGGCCGCATTCATGCCATCGACCATCGCCTGGTAATCTGCGGTCCCGGAACGGGCAGCCTCGATCAATTCTATCTCCATACCATCCGGGACGATGATGCCAGTGTCGGTGGAAATGGCGTTCAGGGCCTGGAGGAGCTTTTGTCGCTCCGAGTGCTGGGCGCTGGATGGATATGTACCTTTCGCGGTCGGCTGGCCGAATTTCTCCAGGAACATCAACCAGAACTTGATGCCGTTGCGTTTGAAGAAGACCGGCCAGTAGAGCCAGTGTGCGAGGCCAAGACCATAGGGCTCGTCGTCGTTATCCGCGCCGCACGAGAATGTCCAGAATTTTCGTGCCGGAAGCTCTTCGCCGAATGGCCTGGCCAGCGTCTTTAGCCGCAGCGACATATCGGGATCAAACGCGAACCGCCGCTGCTTGCGCACTTTGATGGCATCCAGCACGATGCGGTTGCCGTCGCGGTTCCACAGGCATTCACCGACCGCGTAACCATAAAACACACCCCACAGCATCTTGTCGGTCACCCGGTCCCAGCGCGCGCGCTCAAGCTGGTCTGAGAGGAATGCCGCGGCCTCTTCCGCTCGCGCGTCCGTGTCTCCAGGGGTCACCTCGTATTCGCGCGCGACGACTGCAAGCCGGCGTTGCTCGAACACGGCCTTGACCTGGTCGTCGCGGGCAATCTCTTCATAGATCTTGTGGTCGCCGCCGCCCCGGGCCAGTAATACGGCATCCTGCGGCGTCAGCAGTGGCATGGCGTCGACGTAGCCGCGGGTGATGTCGCGGCCGTGACCGATGGTGGCGATTTCCTTCAGCTCGGGCCGGCCGGCGGTCATCTCGGCAAACTGCGTCTCGGTCAGGACGAGCCCGCTCTCGAGCTGCACATAGTTAGTCATCACACGTACCCATTGAAATCGTTGCCGCCGGCGACGCTGCCAAACCCGGAAACACGTTCCCGGCCGGCCATGAATCCGATCTGTTCAGCCCCTGAGAATGCCCGCGTGGAATCCCGCGTCCCCGCCGACTGAAACTCGATCGGCGCAGCCTCGAGCGCGCGCTCGGCGTAGACCGCGAGAGCCAGGGCAATGGCAGAATCGCCGTGACGTTGGTTGCCGTCCGTGCCCCTGGTCTTGTAACTGTCCGGCACCTTGGCAATGCCGCGCTCGGTCTTCACCGATCGTAGATCCGTGAGGATGTCCGCGTCTCTCGGCGCATTGACCGTTTTGTCCTCGAACGCCGCCTTGAACGCCGGCATGTTCTCCCGGTACCACTCGGTCGACAGCATGACCTGGGCGATGCGGGCCGAGCCGTAGCGCTGCATGGCGACCTCAGCCAGGTACTGCCCGTTGCCGCGGGCATCCAGCGCCCCGCCGGAGAAGCGCGGCAGGCGGTCGACAATATAGAAGAGCACCTGCCGTTGCTGCTCGAACGGGATATTGCCGAGCTCGACTACGAATGGGGTGCGGCACGTCAGCAACGGCGTCCGTGCGATCGGCCAGATGCAACTCAAGTCACCGGACCGCGCGAAGTCGGAGCCAAAAAAGTGCAGCAGGCGCGGATCGAGCTGCTCCAACAAAGGCGCCAGGCGCTCGTCGCACCAGTCGAGGCACTCCGCCTCGCGCTGGTGCTTGGCCACCTCGGCAAAACTGCCCGGCTGCCGCCACCGGACCACCGGGATGGCAGCATCCATGACGCCCTCGATGAGGGCGCGGGTCAAATATACGCCCGAGCCGCTGCTCGGCACGACGTCGAGCTCCTCGGTTGCGCTCTCGCCGTAGAAGTCGTACATCTCCTGGACCCAGGCGGCTTCGCCGGACTGCGTCCACTCACGGCCGGTGACCTTGCAGATCCGCTGGTAGAGGCCAGCGGCTACCGCCTGCCGGAACTCGATGCGATGCAGGCTGTATGCCTTCTTCCCCGCCCGGATCTCCAGGACCAACTCGTTGAACTCGTTCTCCTCGCCGTTGTGCGTGGATATGACGCACACCCGTCCACCCCAGATGAGCAGCGCCATTGCCGCCTTGAGCAGCGCCTTCAGTTGGTCATGGAAGGCCGCCTCATCGATGGTGACCTTACCTTGCTTGCCGCGCAGGTTGGACGGCCGGCTGGACAGCGCCGTTACGCGGAATCCGGAGGCGAACTTGATGACGAACGTGAGGATGTCCTTGCCTTCATCGTTGAGTACTTCCTCATCGATGTGCACCGCCGCCTGATCGAACGCTCTGGCCCAGTCGGCACAGTCGCGGATGTATTCTTGTGCCATGTCCTTGTTGTAACCGATGTACCAGCAGTCCATGCCGCCGGCGCCGGCCGTGGCGGCCGCGGTGAGCGCGGAGTCCGCGGCATCCGCCCAGGACAGGCCGACGCGCCGGGACTTCTCGCAGACCTTGACCTGGCTGCGGTCGTGCAGCCACGCGGCCTGGTATGGCAACATCAATGCCTGCGAGTTCATGCCACCGCCTGAGTGAGCGCTTCTCGAAGGGCATTGATGCCTTCGCGTGAGACACCCTGCTGCCTGGCGACCTGTTCGACCGCCACCGCCGCCTCGGCCGCGAACTCACGGCGGGCCTTGACGACAGTGTCCAGTGTGGACTTGTTGAATCGCCCCAGGTGGTCCAGCGCCTTGGCCGCCAGCATCAGTTCCCCGGGCGGCATTGCCTCGCCGCTGTTCAACGCCTCGTTGACGGTGTTGAAGGCCACGCTGCCGAGCACGCTGGCCGCCAGCCTGGCGATGTCGCTCTCCGGGTCGTCCTTGATTTTCGTTGCCCACACCGCCGCCATCGCCTGTGCCGCGCGGTAGGTCTCCATCGCCTTCTCGGCGCTCTGTTTGTATCGCCCGACCGCGCTGCGCGATACGTCACCGCCCATCGCGCGGATGAGCTCCACGATCTCGCTGATGGTCGCCCGGCCATCCCGAATGGCTTCGTCCACCGCCTCTTTGAGGCGCGGGTCAAGGCGTTTGATGGTAGAGACGTTGCCGCTCATCAGTCGCCCGGGCCGGGACGCTTCACGCCCGATACAGTCGCGCGGCCGCCAGCGACGTCGAGGCCACGCTGCGTGAGCTTGGCGAGCCGCACATCACCGGGCGAGTCCAGGGTGACGAGACCCTGCTCCTCCAGCCACGCCAGATCCGTGCGCACACGGTCGAGGCTGGAGTCGTGACCGAAACCCGGCAGGGCCGCATAGATGAGGTACTCATGCGAGACGTAACTATGGGACCTGGCCAGCAGTTGCAGGATGACCAGCCGTCTGTCGGCGTCGACTGCATCACGGTAACTCACGTCATTCTGTCCTTATCGAGGTTGAACCGGTGCAGGATATCCAGCAGCCGGTCGGTCGCCTCCAGCTTTGCGTCGAGCGAGCTCATTTTCTGCTCCACTGAACCGAGCCTGGTGTAGATCTGATCCCAGCGGTCACTGGTCGGCATGCGCTGCTCGACGACCAGGACGCGATCTTCGAGCTTGTCGACTTTCTCATCGACTCGATTGATGGCCGCCTTGGTGGCTCGTTGCCTGGCCGCGACCAGTTCCCACAGCGCAATGACGATGATGGCCAGGGTCTGGACCAGGTCCAGCCAGAATTTCATCAGCGGGTAATCCACCGACTCCATTACCGATCCTCCGATTCCGACTGGCACGGCACGCACCGTATGGCAGTGGGATAGGCCTGTAGACGAGCCGCGCTCAGCGGCTCGCCGCACACCATACACAGCCTCCTGCCATTCACCATCAGGGGCCGCTGTCCGCTCTGCTGCCGCGCCGCCTCGATGGCAGCAGCTCGTTCACGCTCTTCCCAGACCTGCGCGCGGTCCGCATCATCCATTCACGACAGGCCTGATGTCACTCGGTCTGCGGTTCGTAAGCGTTATCGCCGCAAAAGTCGCAGTCCAGGGGGGGGGCAGCGAGCATCCGCTCTCGATCATCCACCGCCTCCGGATCGCCAAGGCGCGTCGTCGCCCTCTTCATGGACGCTGCGCGGCCCATACAGCCCCAGTAGAGCTCGCTGACCCGCTCCGGAGTCCAGTTGCCGAAGCGCTCCAGGTTGTACTTCAGCGCCGCGCATGCCGCCGGGTTGGTCAATGGCCCCGCCGCGACGGTGCCCGGCAACGCGAGCAACACGCACAGCAAGACAGGGACGGCGCAGCGCATCAGTTCTTGCCAGCCCAGAATGCCGGGCCGCCGAAGGCGACCACCGCCTCGTAGTACTTCAGCGCGCGCCGGCGCCGGAATGGTTTGAGCAGTCGGCCGACCAGCCCGCGCCGCGCCTCGACGAGCCGCAACAGATTATTCAGGAACGTGCGATCGGCCTCGTCCTTGTCCTCGGCGCTGCGACCGGCCCAATACATCCAGTCGTGGATGTCACAGGCCGGGCGGATCGGCATGCAGTAGAGCGTGTCCGGAATGAAGTCGAACTTCGCCTGTGCGGAGCCACAACCATTCACGACGGTGCGCCGGAGTTCGTCCGGCGCATCGAGAAACGATTGCGGGCAGGCCAGCCCCTCGCGGGTGAGCGGCATCAGTCAGGCGTGGCGTTGATACCGTCGATGACCGCGCGGGTGATCTCCGGCAACGCCGCTTGCACCGCGCCGGTGATGGCCTGCTCCACCTCGCCGCGGATGGCCTGGCCGCCGAATGCCTCCACGTTGCGCGCCCGGTAGTTGGCCTCGATGGTGCCGTCCGGGCTGCGCTTGACGACCACGTCCAGGTCGGTCTTTTCCTTGCCGTCGTAGATGATGATGTCGCAGTAGAGCTGCCCGTCAATGCCTTCCTCATCGTCACAGCCCTGCAGCTCGACGTGCGTTACGCCGGCGTAGCCCTGGGGATTCCACGGCAGCGCGCCGCAGCCGCTGAGCGCGACCAACAGCAGGATTGCGGCGAGCGTCTTCGCCGCGGAGCGAATTGAGAGTGTCATAGCACAGCCTCCAGGATGTATTGCTGCAAAAGGAACAGGCGCCGGAACCAGCCGCGCTCGAACTTCACCTGGTCCGGTGAATTGCGGACGATGTCGGCATAGAGTTTGGATCGGTAGGAACAGTAATCAGCGAGAAAGACACGCGGGTTGCAGCGACCGGCTGTCGCTCTGGTTGCCGGGCCGATATCGCCGTCGACCGTCACACGCAAGGCGCGTTGCACCAACAGGCGCGCTGTCCTCGGCCGGTGGTTGACCAGACCATCGAACAAGCACAGCGCCACGCCCGGCGGCAGCTCGTCACAGCGATCCGGCCGCCAGAAGTGTGTGTGGTATAGATCGATGGCGTGGGCCGTGTCCATGCTGCGGATGTCGGCCGCATCGACGTCGCCGTCGCGGTCCAGGTCGCCATCGAGGAAACCGTCACCGTCGTGATCTGGCAGCAGGCGCAGAAAGTCGAGGCTGATGCCGTGGCTGGTCGCGCCGCCGCGGTCGGCCGCGTCGTCAACGTAGCCGCCCTCGGCATCGAGGATCCAAGGCACCGCGTGCTGCTGGAATAGCGTTGATCTCACGGCCCCAGTCTGCCGATCCGCACCCGGCCGCCGGAACCTGAAGTACTTCAGGCAGCGCCCTACTGACGGTCGGCAGTGCCCGCCAGGATGTTCCAGACCCAGCGCTCCGTCAGATCGAACTCACGCGCCAGGGCGGACGCCTTTTCGCCGCCGGCGTAGCGACGCCGGATCTCCCCATCCCGTGCGGCCTTCGTGGCGCGGTCGGCCTTGGGAATATTGAGGCGGTTCAGCGCGTACCGGTCGGCCAGCGCCTGGGCCGTCTTCCGCCCCAGCAGGTAGACCAGGGGATGTTCAGCGGTCAGCCGGCCCGGGATCCAGAGCTGTGCTCCGCCGAACCGGTCGGCGAGTTTCAGGGTGGCAGCCAGCCCGATGACCTCCACCATTTCGGCGAGCGTCGGCGGCAACAGCGACACGTCGATTTCAGGAGCCGGGATTGCCAATGTCGTATCGCCTGCCGAGTGTCGATGCGAGCTGGAACAGCCGCTGCCCGAATTTGATGGCGTAGCGCCGGTCCATGTAGGTCTCCAGCACCGTGCATTCCGCCTGGCCCGTCAACCAGCGGCGCAGTCGGCTGCAGGTGGCCTTGATCGTGACGCGCACCGCACCGTCGTGGAAATCCACATAGAAGGTGTAACTCACGGGCTGCCTTTCCTGGCGCCGGCGAGCTCGTCTTCCAGTGTCGCAACCTGCAATTCCATGTAGTCCCGCGTCGGGCCGTTAACCGATGATTCCAACAGCGATTGAAAGTGCTTTAACTCGCTCGTGATTTCCGTGATGCCGCGCGCCGCGGAGCCGGTGTCTGTGCGCCCGGATCGCCGGCGCGCCTCGGTGCGTTTTTCCTGTTCTGCGTCCGCCTTGTCGGCGATACCGGCAAGAATGGCCCGCAGGTAGCCGTGTGATTCGAGCGGTAACTGCAGCTTGCCGGCGCCGGCGACCTGCAGTATTTCCTCGAGACCCTGGCGCCAGATATCGACGGAGGCAGGCCAGCTCCGCCCCTTCCATTCGATCCGCCCCCGGCAAATGTCCGCGGTCAACTCATCGAGCAGTTTCGCCGCTCGCGTCCAGGCGAGCGCCCGGGACCGTGGCCGGAACAATGCGATGTATCGCAGTGCCAGATCACCCAGCGGCGCCGGAAACTTGGCGGCTGCCTGGATCGCCCTTCGCCCCGCCTCATCATTCACGAATGCCTCGAAGCTGTTGCGCGCGAAACACGTAGGGCACGTCAGCCGCATCACGGACCATCCTTGCGGCGCAGGACGAGCTCGAACCCCAGGCATTCGATCATGTCGACGACTGTCAGGAAGCGCATGCTGGTGTGGCCCCGTTCGAACTTAGCCAACGTCTCGCGCTCATACCCTGCCGCCCGGGCCAGCTCCAACTGAGTGAGGCCGCAGGCCTGTCGCAAATGCGCGATGTCCGTGCCGGTTTTGACCGTCGCACCTTCCATGCTGTGCAGGGCATCCTCGTCGCGGCGCGGCCGACGACCAGCCATCAGTTCATGCCCCGCCCGCGCCAGAAAATGTGCCTATCGCCGATACGGGATGGCGCCATGCCGGACGTCCAGTTCACCGCGACATCATCGCGGTGGTAATGCAGGGCACCGCCCGTGGGGTCGACTATCGGATCGCCGGCGAGCAATCGCTCACCAATAAGCACGGCCTGTTCCCAGGCGCCGGTATTGCGCGGCGGCAGCCACCGGAATGAAAACTGACGAGCCTGCGTGACCACGCTGCAGACGTCATCTGGGTATTCCGGTGAGCGGACGCGGTTCATTACGACATAGCCGACGGCAACCTGGCCGACCAGTGGCTCGGAACGCGCCTCGTGATAGATGGCCATTGACAGGCAGAGCAGTGCCGCACTCGCGCTCATGCAGTCCGCCTCCCGTGTCGCCGGGCGTCCGTCTCCAGAGCGGCGATCAAGGCGCGGAGTTGTGCCGGCGACGCGAACTCCAAAACGAATTGATCCTCATGGAACATTCGCGCGCCCACCGCGCGTACGTACGACCAGGGCCGCTTCGCCTCGGCGAGGTAGGCCTCGATCTTGTGCCACATCGGGCCGCGGTCGGCGCTGTCGATGTTCCGCGGTGCGCCGGCATGGTGGCGGCCGCCGCGGTGTGCCGGCGCGCCCAGGGCCGCCAGGTGGTCCAGCACCCGGCGCCGGCCGTCGGCATCCAGGTCCCGGGCCGTGCGCACTCTGGCGACGGTGAACAGCATGTCGCGGTAGGCGCCGTCGTCGCCGATGCGGATGAGGCCGAGTTTTTTGGCTTCAATATGGATGCTGGCCAGCTCGGACTTGCGGCGGTCAATGGGAGGGCTGTGACTCACGGTGTCGACTCGTCCAACAGGATCCGCTGCAGCACATATTCCGTGTCGTCATCCAAGCTCACCTGAGGGTCAAGGAGACATTGACGTTCTAGGCGCCTGCGCTTCCTATCACACTTCTCAAAGTCATCCTGATCTTGCTCGTAGTACCAATCGAGCCACTGCTGGCGGAGCGCCCCGGCGGCAGAGCGGAGTGCCAGCATGAATCCCTCTGCTGTGTCCAAGTCGAGAAACGCCCTTACCAACCGAGTGCAACGTTCTTCGTACACGCCGCTGTAGGCGATGAGGATGTAAGCACTGCGACCAGGCTGGTGCGACGTCGCGGTCACGCGATCGCCTCGACGAGCATCATGCAAAGAGATCTCCGTCAGCGCGTCGGGACCGCCTGGTCTCGTGCGCGTTCCGGGCGTGCAGCACCTGGTCGTAGCGCAGATGACAGGTCTGGCACATTGCCAGCAGGTTCTCGTCGCGGCAGTCTGGCGGGTAGTGGTTGAGGTGTGCCACGGTCAGTACGACCTGGCCATTCGCCCATTGCGCGGCCTGGCCGTCGCGCTCGAGGCAGCGATTGCCGCGGTGCAGGCCACATTGCCCCGTGCACTCGCACTGCCCGCCGGCGCGGGCGCGGATCCTCCTGCTGATCTCGGGCCAGTGTGCGGGATAGTCACCGGTCGGCATCAGTCGCACCCTCGCGAGCGGACGGATTCGGTGTCGGTGATTCGGGCGAACTCCTGGGCGTCGCGCCAGCCGGACTCGCAGTAGAAGCCCCAGCGCCGGCGCGGCCGGCCGGTGATGACCAGGCTCCAGGATTCACCGCCCAGGTGGCGCGGCCGACGTAGCACGAGGCGGTGTATGGAGAGGGCGCGACGTAGCAGTACGGCGCCCGGACGGCGCTCGACTTCATTCAATTGTTGCAGTTGCCACCGCCAGTATGGTGATCCCTGTGCCGGGGGCGTATCGAACCAGATGCTGCGTGTGAGAATGAGCCAGGTGTCTGGCCAGCGCGGCACCACCTCCACGTAGCCGCCGGCGAGAATGACGGAGACGAACCACCAGGGATGATCGTGCAGGGCACGGTCATCGTCATCGCGAACCATGTGATGCAGGTAGATGTTGAGCGGCCGGCTGTCCTTCCTTAGCAGGTGCCAGCGCAGCAGGTAGGGATTGTCACGGCCGCCGATGTACAGGTCCGGCTCGCCAGTCCGGATCCGCCACAGCAGGCAGATGGCCCGGACAATCCAGGGCAGCGCGTGCGGGATCATTTCACGATTCCCTTCTGGAGTTTGCGGAGACGCCGCTCAATGGCGGTACGGACCGTCGCCTGCAAACCCGCGACCTGCAGCGCTCGGTAGCATTGGAGTTCGTCGAATGTTCCGACCATCGAGAGCCGGCTGACTACGTCCACGGCGCCGCAGTAGTCGCCTCGCCAGTTTTTTATGCGGCACAGGAACGGATCCAATCGGTCAGGCAGCATCATGGGCTGCACCACGATCCGCGCGCGCCACCGTCGTACGGGCGGGCATGGCCGGCCTGGACGAGCAGCTCGCCGAGCGAGCGGCCGTCGACGTAGACCACGCCCACGACGCGGCCGCCGTACTTGTCCAGGTCAACGGCGTCGAGCTCGACCCGGCGCGCGGCCTGCAGGGTGCGCGTCACGAATGCGGTCGCGGCCCGGCCTGCGTCACGCTCGCAGTCATCCCGGGTCCTGATTTCCGGGGCATTGACGCCGGCGAGTCGCACCAGCGTGCGCTGCGACAGCCCCGGCCAGAGCGCCACTTCCGCGTCGATGGTGTCGCCGTCGACGACGCGGATAACGTGCAGCCGGTAGGGACCATAGACCGGTGGTGTGCCGAACAGTGGCGACGCGACGGCCAGAGAGGCGGCCAGCACGAGCGAAAATACACCCAGCGTCAGCCAGTCCAGCCAGCGTGCATCACGTTGCAGTTGTTGCATCTTCTCCTCCCGCGGCCTTGCCGCTCTGTACGATGAGCTTGTGCGCGAGGGCGATGTCGCTGCGCAAGAACTGAAGCACGTGGTTCACGAGCCGCTCCGCCTCCTCGGTGGGCGTGCCTGCCGCGAGCATCGCGTCGCCGGCCTCCTTGAGCGCCTCGATGAGGCGCGCTTCTTCGAAGCACCAGATCATGCCGCCACCCTTGCGCGGACGGATCCGATGGCCGCATCGCGCGCCTTGGCGTAATCAGCCAGGTGTTGGCGTGTACGCAGGCGCCGGAAGCGCTCGCCGAACGCGAGCGCCCAGGACTTGTGGACGGCGCGGCGGATCTGCCGCGGCACCTGGCTCCAGCAGGTGCCGCACATCAAGTGCTCAGGGCGGCGTGGGCCTGTGCAGACCGGACAGCAGCTCATGCCGCCTGCCCCTCGATGATCTCCGCCTCCTTGAGCAGCGCGTTTACCAGCCGGTCGACCTCGCCGTCCGTGGGCTTGATGTAGACCTCGTCGTGCACCTTTATCACCTTGACCCCGAGGCGTTTCAGATCCGGCTCGGAGAGGTCAACCAGGGCATTGCGGTCCACGCTCTCCTTCTTGCGGATGAGCAGCTCGACCTGATCCTTCGGTAGTTGCGCGCGGATGCGGGCGATGACGGCATCCTCGTCCTCTTTCTCGAGGGCAATGCCGACCTTCACCTGGCGCATACCGATCTTGATACCGGCGATGGTGATGGTCCGCGGTTTGACGAAGTTCTCCCGCGACCCATCGATGGCGGCCGAGAGCTTACTATGCGTATCGGCCGCGACGGCGACGGCGTCCTTGATCGATTGCATGCGCCGGCGCTTGGCCGTGTCTATGTCTTCCTGGAGCTTGCCGACGGCGCCCGCCAGGGTCTTGCGAGCCACGGCATACGCGCGGGTCAGGTTTTCGATGTCTTCGAGTTTCATGGTTCCTCCTATTACGTGGGCAGCCGCAGCTGCCCCTTCAAATCCGGCAATGAAACCTTCTTCATGGCGCTGACCTGCTGCAGGCTGGTCATGGCGCGGTCAAACAGGAACAGGCAGGCCTCGTCCAGCTCCTCGGGCGTGGCGCAGATGTAGTAACCGCTGGACGGGTGCGCGCCGATGTGATGGCCCTCACAGCGGAGCGCGACGATGACCTCGCGCAACTGCCGTTCCTCGGCGGCCTCGATGAACAACGGCAAATCCATATCGCCGCGGATCTCCCGCACCAGGTGCTGGGCGGTCACGCCGTTGCATCGGCCGATGTGCCGGGTCAGAGCAGCGAGCACCGCGTCGCGGGTGATGGTCTGCATCAACTCACCTGGTGGGCCGGCACATCCGGCATGCCGGCGTCCCAGCAGGCAATGAACTCGTGCAGCAGGGCCTTGACGGCGGCGCGGTCGTTGGTCGTCGCGACATAGTTGGCCCGGCCCTCCGTCCAGACGAACAAGCTGAAGGCGACCGGGCGCCCGGCAACGCCCTCGAGTCGGGCGCTCAGCTCGTCGGCGATCTGCTGCAACTCACGGGAGACGCGAGTCGATGGACTGCCGGCGCTCACGCGACCCTCCCGGCTCGGAGCTTCTCCAGGGCGGCGCGCAATGCGGCGAGGACTTCGGGATCACAGACGGCTGCCACATATTCATCGAGCGCGTCCTGGGCGGCCATCGCCTGGCGCTGAAGCAACAGCTCCACCTGATCCTCCGGCGACAACTCGCGCGCCCGTGTTGGCGGGACCTCCCGGCGGGCCAGCTCCTTCCTGATGGCACCAATGACGCGCGACGCTTCTGGTTGCTTACGCCGCCGCACGTTCGCCCCCCCCCTTGCCGTTTTTGCCATCCTTTTGTTTCGCGCCGCCAGTCCCGGCGCGGACGTACTGCTGCCCGTCCTTCGCGACGATCCCAGCCTTCTTCATTTCGTAGACCGCGCTGTAGATGCCAGCCGGGGTCCGGCCGGTCTGATTGACGAGCTCGCCGGCGGTCGCCGGGAGCAATCGCAGGATGTCGTCCTGGGTTGGTGCATTACGTTTACTTTGCACTGGTGGTTCCTCTGTCACTCCAAGCGGGAAATACATGCCCTGGTGGCGCTGGACCAGGCCGTTTTCGTGCGCCTCTCGCAACGCGGCGGCCGCCTCCGCCTGGTCGCCGGCCAGATCCGAGACGGCGTAGATGGCCGCCAGCGCGCAGCCGGCCGGGCGCGCCTGGACGATAGCGACCAGCTCTGCCACCAGCTCCGCACTCGCCTCGCGCGTCACAGCACTCTCCGCATCCGCGCGCGGTTGATCTCGTAGGTGTGGTGGCGCAGCGGTTCCATGTAATGGTCGCCGGCGTGCCGGCACTCGACGTGCACGGTGAGCTCGGCCTCGACCTGCTCGGCCACTACGGCGAACGACTCAGCGGCGGCCACACGCGCGGCGACGCGGCGCTGGACCGACAACAGGGGATAAAACTCCTCGTCGGCCGGCAATGGCGCAACGGTGCCGAATGCACTCTCCGATAGCCGCGCCTCGGGATCCGCGAGGAACTGGGTCAGAGTTAGGCCGCGCACGCGCAGCGCCGGATTGGCGATGTAGATCTCGGACCAGCGGTCGATGTCGAGGTCATTCATGCTGATTGCCTCCAAGTTTGTGGCGACACGTGGGACAGGTCTTGTGGAGCTGCACGCGCAGCGGGTTGGTGGCCGCGAACAGCCGCCGCGCCTGATGCTCCATGCAGCGGTCTCGCGGGATGTCGCCGATGACGGGGCACTCCACGCGCGCGCCCATGAAACGGCCTTCCACGAGCCGTTGAATGCGCTCGGTCTGGCCCTTGTACTTCTGCTGCAGCACCTGGTTGATGGTCGCGGGCGAGATACCGAGGACGCCGGCCACTGCTGCCTGGCTGGTGCGCTTGCACTCCCGGGCCAGCACATGCAGCCAGTCACCCATCGTGGCGGGCCTCCACGACCACGTGGAGATTTGGATCGAACAGCCGCCCATCGGACTGCAGGCGTGGCGCGACCGGTCCGGTATTGCGGATCAGCATCCACACCTGGTATCCGCCCTTGACCCCGGAGCGCCGCGGGGCCACGACGCGCAGGTAGCCGGCGCCGGTCAGCGTCTTGAGAAACTTGCGCACGTTGTCGCGATGGCATTCTGCGGTCGCGGAAAGGTCCGGGATCGTGAAGCGGCGCAGCACGCGCATGCTGGTCCAGACGCGGTCGCGCGCGCGCGGCCGGCGGTGCAGCACGCGGGTCCTGGCGGCCGGCAGTCTCGCCATCAGCGCCCCTTCCCGAGATGGGCAACATCACCACGGGTAGGCACCGGGGCCTCGCCGAGGAAGAACGAGCGCCCGCGCGGCCACTTCGCTGCGTCGACCGACTTCAGGTTCCGCGCCCGGGCGAAGTGCTCGATACGGCTGAGCCCGACCACGATGAGCCGTGCCGAGGCGCCACCGATGATCTCACCGCCGCGGCGCTTGGCGCTGGCTGCCTGCTGCAGTTGCGCCAGCAGATCATCGGCCACGGTGACCTCACACAACTGGTCGGCCAGGATGCGGGCATCCTCCATGTCGGCGCCCTCGAACTCGACCCACTCCAGCAGCCGGCCGGTGAGCTGCTGCCGGCTCACGATCTTTCGCTGGATGCCGTCCATGCCGATGAGGATGACGGGCACGGTCGCCAGATCGTGCAGATCACGCAGCGTCTCCAGCATGCGCTTCGCGTCGAGCAGGTAATCGGCCTCGTCGACGAACAGCGGCCGGTTGTGCTGTGCCAACTTCTCGATGACGACATCGGTCTTCTGCGCGTTGTTGCCGCGCGGCTCGATGTCCAGCTCGCGCAGGATGGTGGAGAGGAGCGCCGACGGCGACCAGGTGGCCAGTGCACGGACGTAGACGCCGTGACACTGGTTGATGAACCAGGTGGCAGCCGTGGACTTGCCGTAGCCGGTGGGACCATAGATGAGTCCCATGCCGGGCATGCCCGGGCCGCGGTGGATTAGCGCATCGCCCGCTTCAGCGAGGCGGGCGACGTTCTTGGTGTGGCAGATTCGGAATTTCATGGTGTGTACTCCTTGAGTTGAGCTACCCCGCCTGCAGTCGTACGGGGGTTAGCCAGGGATCGTCGGCCAGGTCCTCGCGGTCCCGGCCCGCGCCGAGCTCGCGCCAGGCGAGGTAACGGCCGCGGAATTCAGAGGTCTGTTGGTAGCTGCGCAACCACTCCAGATCGGGATCGGCCGCCGTGTCCTGGTGGTCCAGCAGTGACAGGGCAAAAGCGAAGCGGCCCTCGGGCGTTTCCATCGCCTCCGCTGGCCGCTCGTCCTGCGCCATGAGTGCCGTAATGCGCTGCATGGCATCGTCGGATACGGGCGTGATCTCGCGCGGCGCATCTTTGGCGGCCGCTGCCGCCGCCGCATCGGTGGCCTGCGAGAGACCCGCGGACTCATGCGGTGTGCCCGGGCGCGGGAACAGGGTGACGGCAGCGACACGTTGTTCGTGGAAGGCCAGGATTTCGTCGGCCAGGTCCTCGACGCCTTGCCCACGCGCCGCCTGCTTGAGCGCGCGCCGCGCGGTCTGCACCGCCTCGCGCTGCCTGGCCTTGGCGATGGCCGCATACTCCTGCCTGTTGACGCCGGTGAGCTCCGGACATTCGGCGATGCACAGGAAGCCCTCGCCGCCGAACACGTAGATGCGCCCCATGTCGCCGGCCGGGTCGTAAGCGACGAAGACCTTCTGGTTCACCCATACACCGAGCTCCGGCGCGATGTACCAGTGATGCGTCGGCTGTTGCGGCCACTTGATGCGGATCCCCTTCTTCGCGACCGTCCGCCAGCCGTGGTTATCCGGTGCATCGGCGAGCAGGATGTCGAGCGCCCGCTCATTCTGGATCCGGCGCACGTCGCCGCGCCAGTCGGCGACCAACTGGAATGGCGTCCGCCCGCCGAGCCCCTCATGCGGGCGGTGCTCATAGATGCTGTCGCACCAGCGATCGGCGAATCGCTGCAGCTCCGCCGCCGTCAGCCGGATCTCCACCGCGCCGCCCTTGGTCATCATCCGGTCAGCGAAACTCTTGCGGGCCTCGAGCTCGCGGCGCTCGGCGATGTTATGCCCGCAATAGCCGGGCATCAGCTCGACCAGGTCGTGCGCGAATGTCCTGAATGCCCGCTCGATGTGCGGCTTCAACCAGGGCTGAAATGGCGGGCAAAGGTCCTGGCGGATCTCCAGGCTCGTACAGACGCGCGTGATGTGGTGGCCGACGAACTCTTTGCCGTTGTCGATGACTGCCACCTCCGGCACACCCCAATCGAGCATCGCGCGGCGCATGACGGCCGCGACGGCGACCGCCTTGCTGGTGCGCGAGACCAGCAGCTTGAGGCGGCGGCTGTACACATCGACGACGCCGATCAGTACATGCCGGCCGTCGATGAGCAGCACGTCTGCCGGCGTGGCGTCGAACTCCCAGCGCTGGTTCAGCCTGGTGATGGATTCGGACAGCGAGCCGTGCGCCACCATGTAGCGCGACTTCCACTTGTCCGGATTGGCGATGGCGGTAAACACCTCGGCGTGCTCGGCCTTCCATTGATTGAGCCATCGCCTCACAGTGCGCACGCTCGGCAGGTCAATGTGATCAGCAGCAGAAAATCTGGCGCACAGCCCCTCGTGCATCGTCCGGGCAGTGATGTGCGGATAGGTGACGAGGACGGCCTGCAGGTACTCGATGATCTCCGGCTGCCGGTGGATCTTCGACTGGCCCTTGCGGTTGCCGTAGTTCCCCGCCAGCCGCGTGACGCCATGCCGGCGCAGATCGGATTCCCACCGGGCCAGTGTGCCGCGGGAGATGGTCGGGTAGAGCGTGCGGTACTCGTCATCCATCGGCACCACGCTGGCGTTGTACTGCTCGGCGTACCGGTACTGCGAATCGACCTTCGTCAGCCCGGATAGACGGTAGAAGTCGATCCACTGCCGATAGATCTCCAGGCGCGCGGCCAGGCGGCGCTGCTCCGACGGCGTCAACCCATGCGCGTCGCGCAGCGATTCGTCAGCGGCACGTTGAGCAAGGCCGCGCTGAGTCGCCTCGACCAGTTGCAACCGCTGGGCGTCAACCTGGCCGTCCCTGGAGGCCGGGGCATCGGACTCGCGCAGGAGCCGCGCCGCCAGGTGGACGCGCGCGTGCTCGGGTAGCGATTCGACGTGGTACTCGTTGCCGCCGCCTCTGTCCGCTCTGCGCCTTGATGTCCAGTCCTTTACGGTCGCCAGCCGATTTATGGATCGGATCGTGCCGGGCAGTCCCGGCAAGCCAACCAGCTCCGCGGCCGCGAACCAGCCCCTCATGTGTCGCCCCGCGATAGAGCGGCGGCCCCGCCCGGCGTAAGCTGGAGGGGTCCGGTCCAAAGCCCACAGCCGAGGAGGCCGCCGATGAATGAAGATGATCTGGAGGAGATCCGGGAATCCATCCTGGGACTGCAACGCGGTTGGGAGGAGCACGACCGAATGTTCACGGTGCTCAACCTGCTCCTGGAATCCGTTGTAGAGGCCTCGAAGCCGGATCTGAACGCGCTCATCCTGGTCATTGAGAGCAAGCTCAAGCGCGAGTACATGTTTCGCCCGCTACCGGATTCGGATGCTCGACGGCTCCTCGACCGCTGGCTTGAGTTGCTGGAACTGGAGACGCGGCTCTTTGATCCCGAGGGCGCCGCCATTCGGGCTCGCTCTTCCATGTTTGTGGTCGACAGAAAATCTCCGGATATAGCTCCCGCAAACGTTGCCGCTCCTCCAGGATCATCCGGTCATGCTCCTTCAGTATCGGGGCGAGGCACCTCGCCAACAGGCGAAGGAACGGACGAGCCAGAGCACGAATAAGCATTTTTGGTTTCACGCGGCGTTCTCGATTTCTGCAGTGTGGTAGCAGTTGATCATGCGGATGATGCCGGCGATCACATCGGGGGACTCGGCCGACAGGCTTGCTGTGGTGGGCGCGCCGATTAGGAGACGTACGGCGGCGCGCACCTCCTCCTTGCACCGGCTGTGCGTCCAATGGCAGTTCAGAGCATCCGCGAGCTGGTTCCGCGTCACACGCCTGCCGGCGAGTATCTGGAGCGTGCTCACCACGTCCACGAGCTGCAGTTCGTGCTCGTAGAGCCAGGTGTAGAATTCCGATTTCAGTCTGGCTCCACGCCGCTGCGCCTTGTTTGCGACGGTCAGCAGCACGCGACGGCTGGACTTCCGTGCTCGCGCGTCACTACTGAGCTGCTGCGATCTTGGCGGGAGCACGATGATGATGTGTGGCGCCGCGTCACTCACGCCGCCTTCCTCACGCCGGCTGCCGCCGTCATGCGCTCGATGAGGGCGCTGGCCTTCGGACCTCGCCACCCGCCGACCAGTGCATAGCGGGCGTTCGCGGCGCGGGCCTTCATGTCCGCCGACGGCGATAGCGAAACGGGTCTCGACCTGCTCACGCCGCCTGGTCCTCGTAAACGCCAGGCCAGAGTTCTCCTACCGGGATGCCAGTGATTCGCGCGATGGCTGCCGCGACGCGACGACTCTTTGAGCGGCCGTGGATCACAAACGAAATGCCCGCCTTAGTGATGTTAAGGCGCCGTGCGATATCGGCTTGGCTCACACCGCGCTTGCGTAGTGCGGCCTGAATGTCGGCTGGGTGCATGGGCTATACTGGGTTAGTTACCTCGCAAGATAGAAGATTAATCTTCAAGTGTCAACAAGGAATGACGATAAACTTTCCACAGGCACGCGGTTGGCGGAAGAACGGAAAAGGCTCGGGTTATCAAGGGCACAGGTAGCTCGGGAGGCCGGAAGGACCCCGCAGGCCATTGGCGAGTACGAACGCGGCGACGCTTGGCCGGGAGGCGAGGCGCTGGCGGCGGCCGCCCGATTGGGGGCCGACGTTAGCTATGTCCTCACGGGGGCGAGACCAGCGCATCCGGTGGCTGCCCGCGTCGACATCAACCTCGACCTGCTCGCACAGATCATCGGCGCCATCGAGTCATTGCTCGATGACCACGAGATGGAAATGACGCCCGCGAAAAAGGCCGAAGTGATTGTCGCTGTGTACGAACTGCTTCAGGAGTCCGGGGCAGCGTGCAACCCAGCGACGATCCTACGATTGGTTAAATCAGCAGCGTAGCGAGGAGCGACTCATGACACTGGATCAGCAGAGACTGGATGCCGTCATCGACCAATTTGAGCAGGCAATAAAAAAACCAACGACCGCGACATCTATGGTCTCTGAAAATGGAGATTTCATTCAGGATAAGTTGACCGATGGAGGGTAGGCTCGCACATCTCGGCACCGTTGTAATCGCCCCAATGGTGTACTCGCTGCCCTGCAATTGGGGGGCTTCCCATGACAGAGCAATATGGACCATCGGGCGAACGCGTGGGCAGCGTGGGCGCTGCATCGTACAAAGATCTAGGGTGTCGGTGCGCGGCCGCTTTAAATTCGCTGTACGCCACGCACTGGACTCCGCGGCTACAGGCATGGGGCCGAAAAGTTTTTAAACGCGTGTGCGAAAATTTAAACGCCATCTGGAGCAATGCGGGATGGGCTTTTTGCCCTCTATTGGCAGTTCTAAGACGGTTGGAGGTGAATTATGTCAATCATCAAGTGCCGCGAATGCAAAGCAGAGGTAAGCGACCAGGCTGAAAGTTGTCCCCATTGCGGCATCAAAAAACCGGGGCGCCGATCCTCCGGCGCAGGCAGCATGATTTTCTGGATCATTGTTATCGTCGCAGTCTTTGGCTGGCTTTCGTCGAAAGAAAACGCGGCACCAGTCCCTGTCTCTGCAGTCGGCCCCGCGACGACTCACTCCAGGACTACTGCCCCGAGCATCTCGGATATAGATGATGAGCAGGAACTGCTGGCGCGAGTGGCGAAGATTCCGGCAACGCGACTAGAGGCGAATAGAGCAGCTTACGCGAAGCTTATGAAGTTGAATCCGAGCGAGCTACTATATCAGCAGAAGCATGAGCACTACGACTCACAGATTAAAGCAAAGGCGGCCGCAGAGGATGCGAAGCGCCGGGCCGCCGCGGCTGAGACAACTGCCCGCATCAAGAACTTTGGGAACGCCCCTGCCGTCAGTTCCTTGGACGGGAGCTATAGAGAAGTGGAGAGGTACCTCGAGGCGGTGGCTCATAATCCTGAAAGCGTAAAGATTAGAGGATGCACCAAGGTGTTTCACACTGAAGGCGGATGGCTGGTGGGGTGTGACTACACTGCGACAAACGCGTTTGGCGGCACGGTTCGAGCTTCGAATTGGTTCACGATTGCACATGGCAAAGTGTTGGCGATGCGCGAGGCCGACGCCTATCGGCCAAATTAGGCGCGATACCCCGGAACCCTGATTTTTGCCCAATTGACCATCACCAGGTCTGCCTGCGACCTCATAAGAACCGGAGCCGGGTCTTCATGACTGTAGCATGGGCCGGGCTGGGTACGTCCTCTTCGTCGCGCCAGCGGCGCACAGTCCGGTCCGACACGGCCAGTAATCTAGCGACGGCGCGGGCGGATTCTTCCGCGGCTAGTGCCCGGCGCACGAGCGCCCATAGTGCTTACGCACATAGTCATCGTTAATTGTCGCTTGCAGGCCGGTAACAATGAAATGCCTGTAGATGGCCCCTTTTGACGTGCCAATGATTCCCTGATCCGCCATGCGCTTGATCATACCTATAACGTCAACCGGCATTTGAACGGTTTCCTGCCTGGTCCTTTCTTCCGCCACCTGCCAAGCGGGCTTTTTGAAGTGCAGATGCTTCGGATTACGCAGCAATCTTAAATAATTCTTCTGGCGGAAGGTTTACGTCCTTAGTTAGGGCGATTGCGCGATTATAAAGCTCTCGTTTCCGCTTCTGTTCTTGATGGTTCATTATCCTAGAAGCTAAACCGCCAAACATGGCGAGTTCCAACGCCTTCACTAAAGGAACAAAATCCGTCTCCTTAAAGTCGAGAACCTTCTTTATGGCCTGGAACAGGCACCGAAACCCTTTTAGTTTGACGCCGACCAAATTATCTTCGGTCGGATGCCAAAGCAAGGTTAAAAATTCATCAACCCTGTCTGCGCGATAACTACAGTCCTTGTTTAAGTAAAGAACAAAATCCATGCCAGAGTAATAGCGAGCTACAGGTGTAAATCCTTCTGGAGAATCTACCGCTCCCACGAGAGCGGCCAGATCCTTGAAGCCGATTGTGTTAGTCATTGACCCACATCCTTTCGTCGTAACGAGCGTTAAAAGAATCGGGTAATGTCTTGTCGTCATCTGCTGCCAAGACCCACTCCCAAAACTGCACCACGCCTCGAATTTGAGATTTTACGTCTTGAGAAAGTTTCTCTGCTTCCTCAAGCGCCGCGCCATCGTTCCGCAGTTCGACGTAGGCAACGAATACGGAGTTATATGGCTTTTCAGTACGCCTTAATCCGCTCTCATCCCGTTTATAGGTGTAAGACCATTTTGGGTTAAGAACGTAAACATAAATCTGCTCATCGCGGCCGTCATCGAGCCTGGGGCGGCGAATACCTCGAAACAAACTGGTCGCGCCTAACAGACCAGATGTTCCGCCATCAACAAGTTCGTCGTCCCCGACATATTCATTCCAATTCCCATGGACCAAGCCAAAGTATTCACCTGCCTTTGCTTCCAAACGGTCAGTAAATATTTGACGAAGGGTTGAAGGGCTTGCGTACAACTTAATCAATTCACGCCGATTCCATACCGGCGTCGCTCACGGCTTGGGACGGCACTGCGGCGCTTGCCGGCGGGCCAGTGTCCGCGGCCGTCGTGGCGGCATGATTTCATGACAGCAGTGTAATTGATGCTCCGACGCCCATCAATGAGGCCGCGGAGCGCGACGCTCTGCCTGAAGTACTTCAGGTTCCGCCCCGGCAGGCCGGCGTGGCCAAATTGGCCGCGTGAAGCTCAGGAATTCAGCCAGGAATCCCGACCGCTGCCGGAATAGTCGGCACGTCGCCCTCGCCCAGGGGGCTGCGATGTGACCGCCGCCGCGCTCCTCGAAGTGATTCGCCCCGGCCGCCACCGGGCGGTCAGTGGACACGCCATCACGCTGAGCGAGAGTGACCTGCGCGCCAGCGCGGCAGCCTACGACCCGGCCCTGCACGAGGCGCCACTCGTCGTCGGCCACCCGAAGATCAACGCCCCGGCCTATGGCTGGGTCAGCAAGCTGTCGTTCGACCGGACGCTGGAAGCCGAGCCCGCACAGGTGGATCCGGCGTTCGCCGAAATGCTGCGCCTCGGCCGTTTCAAGAAGCATTCAGCGGCCTTCTACGACCCAAATGATCCAAACAACCCGGCGCCCGGCGTCTACTACCTCCGCCACATCGGCTTCCTCGGCGCCCATCCACCTGCCGTGAAGGGCCTGCGCCAGGCGGAGTTCGCCGGCGCCGACGACCGTGTCCTCGAATTTGTCGAGGGCGTGCCAGATCGCTGGTATTTCAACAGCGTTGCGACGCTCTTCCGGCGTCTGCGCGACCACCTCATCGACTCGCTTGGGTTGGAGAAGGCGGACGAGGTTATGCCGGAGTGGCAGGTCAGCGAGATGGAACAGGCGGCGGCGAAAGTGCCGCAGCCGGCACCGAGTTTTTCCGAACCCGAACCCGAACACGCGGAGGATGAAATGAGCGCCGAAGACAAGGCAAGGCTGGCCGCCCTGGAGGCGGAGAACGCGCAGCTCAAGGCCCGCGAGGCCGAGTTCGCCGAACGCGAGCAGCAGCTCGCCAGGCAGGAAGCGACGCAGCGGAAGGCTGAAGTCGTGGAGTTCGTCGAAGGTCTGGTCGCCGACGGCAAGGTGCTGCCGAAGGACCGCGACGCGATCGTGGAACTCATCGTGGCGCAGCCCGCCGGCGTCGAAATCGAATTCGCCGAAGGCGACAGCCGCGTCAAGCGGGCGGCGCAGGATGCGCTGCGGCAGTACCTGCAGGGGCTGCCGAAGATCGTGGAATTCGGCGAACGCGGTGCGCGCCGGCCCGGTGCGGAAATCGATACGGCCAATCCGCATGCTGTGGCGAACCGCGCCCGCGAATACCAGGACGCCGAATCCCAGGCCGGCCGCAGAGTGTCCACTGCGGCCGCCGTGCAGCATGTCATCAGAGGAGCGTGAAGCAATGAACCCGGGACTGATCAAAACCTACGAGGCCGGAGCGGCCGTCAATCCGGCGCGCATCGTCAAGTTCGGCGCGGCCGACTACGAAGTCATCCAGGCCACCGGCGATGCCGCGGCAATGCTCGGTGTGGTCGTGGAGACCGGTGTGGAAACCAGCCAGGCCTATGCCGACGGCGATCGCATCGACGTTATCCGCGACGGCCTGGCAAATGTCGTCCTGGGCGACACCGTGACACGCGGCGCATGGCTCACGTCGGATGCCAACGGCAAGGCGGTTGCCGCGAGCATCGCGGCCGGCACCGAAGTGCACTGCATCGGCCGTGCCGAGATCTCCGGTGTTGCCGGCGACATCATCCCTGTCTACGTCCAGCCGGTGGTCATTGCCACCGACGTCGGCATCATCATTGCCGACGTGACCATCTCCACGGGCGAATTGCTGGCGCTGAACGCCACCGAGAAGACGCTCATTGCCGCACCAGGTGCCGGCAAGGTCCTCGTGCCGGAACTCATCCAGTTCCACTATGACTTCGCCACGACCGCCTACGCGGGCATCGCCGCCGGCGAGGACATCAACATTCGCTACACGGACTCCAGCGGCGTAATTGTCGCCACGCTCGAAGTCACCGGCTTCCTGGATGGCACGGCGGACGAGTATCGCACCCTGCGGCCGCTCGCGGACGCCGCGAAGGAGCCCGCGGCCAACGCAGCGCTGGTCGCGCACATGGCGTCCGGTGAAATCACCACCGGCGACAGCCCGCTGAAGTGCCGCATCTTCTACCGCGAGCTGGCCGTGACCTGGTAAGCAACGGCCTGAATCCCTGAATCCATCACGGAGAACACCATGAACACGAACACTGAACAGAACAGAATGCGGCTGGTGACTGCGCTGATTGTCATCGTAGCCGTCCAGCTTGGGGTGGTGTCGCCCGAGGTCGCGGCAATGGGCATGTTCGCGCTCGCGGTCGAGCCCTACCCGATAACGCCTGAGCTGACGGCTGTGGCAGTGGCCTACCGCAATTCGCGGCTCATCGCGGACGGCGTGCTGCCACGCGTGTTGGTGACGACCCAGGAGTTCAAGTACCTGAAGTATCCGAAGGGCACGTTCTTCACCGTGCCAGACACGAAGGTCGGACGCCGGGGCGTGCCGAACGAGGTGGAGCTCGAGGGCGAGGATGCGACGGCTACCGCCCAGGACCACGGCCTGGACGACGTCGTGCCGAACGCGGATATTCAGGCGGCCGCATCACAGCCGAACCTGCCGGACCCGCTCATGAAGGCGACCGAGTTCGTCACCGACCTGGTCATGCTGGCGCGGGAGAAGCGTGCCGCGGACCTGGTGTTTGACTCGGCGCAGTACGCCGCCGCCAACAAAGTGACGCTTGCCGGCAATGACCAGTGGAGCGTCGACCACGCAGACTCCGATCCCATCGCCGACATCACGGCGGGACTCGATGCCTGCGTCCTGCGGCCAAACATCATGGTCATTGGCCGGCTGGCATGGACCAAGCTGTCGATGCACAAGAAGATTGTCGGCGCCATCTACAAGGCCGGCACCGATGCCGGCATCGCCAGCCGCCAGGCAATTGCCGATCTCTTTGAGCTCGACGAGATCCTGGTCGGTGAGGGCTTCATCAACACCGCGAAGAAGGGGCAGACGCCCACCATCTCCCGGGTCTGGGGCAAGCACTGCGTGCTGGCGCATCGCAATCCGAATGCCGACACCCAGCGCGGTGTCACCTTCGGTATCACCGCCCAGTGGGGCAGCCGCGTCGCCGGCGCGATGAACGAGCAGAAGACCGGTCTGCGTGGCAGCCAACGCGTCCGTGTCGGCGAGTCCGTCAAGGAGCTCCTGACGGCGAACGACCTGGCCTACATGGTCGTGGACTGCGTCGCGTAGGCACGAATCAACCAGCATCCTGAGAGAGAGAAGGCCCCGCCCCCCGTTCGCTGAACGTCTGGCGGGGTGTGCGGGGCCAGTTTTGGAGGTGTCATGACCAAGCGAGTGCGGATCGAGAACGCGGACAACTCCCATTACCGGATCGTCGTGGACGTGTTCGACCGAAACCATACCGTTGGGCCTGATTTCTTGGTGGAGACCCACGAAATCAATAATCCCACTGACTTGGTAGAGCTGTACGTGCACAGCGAACGGTACCTGGTCGTGCGGGAGAAGCGCAGCGATGAGTAAGAAGGCCTACGAGGTCATCTCGCCCGGTACCTGGTCGTGCGGGAGAAGCGCAGCGATGAGTAAGAAGGCCTACGAGGTCATCTCGCCCCTGCAGCGCGACGGCCGCCGCTACGAAATCGGGGCGACTATCCAGTTGACCGACGACGAGGCGGCGCCGCTCCTGGCGCATACGATCCGTGAGGTTGCGGTCGAGCAGAACGCGGCCGACTTTCTCGGACGCGGCAAGAAGAAGTGACCTACGCCGTCAAACAGAATCTCATCGATCGCTTCGGCGTGACCGAGCTGGCCCAGCTCACCGACCGCGTCGATGGCGAGACCATCGATGATACTGTCGTTGCGCGCGCCCTGGAAGATGCTGACGGCCTCATCAACGGCTATCTGCAATCCCGTTACGCGCTGCCACTCGCCAGTGTACCGGCGACCATCGTCGCCATCGCCTGCAACATCGCCCGCTACCAGCTCTTCGAAGACCACGTCACGGAGATCGTGCGGAAACGCTACGAGGACGCCATCGCCTGGCTCAAAGACGTCGCCGCCGGCAAGGTCAGCCTCGGCCTGGATGGTTCGGGAGACGAGACCGAGACCGAAAGCGGGACGGTCGATTTCGACGCCAACGACCGCGTCTTCAATACCACGACGCTCGCGGACTACTGATGAATGGCGCAGCCCTTCCTCGACCTCGCCCTGATCGTAGCTCGCCTGCTCGACCAGGTGGCGGCGCTGAAACGGATCGAGGAGGCCTCCGGTGTATCGACGGCCATAGACGACATCAAGGCCGCTGCACCCGTGGCGTACGTCATACCCATTCGCGACCAGGTCGGGTCGAACGTGCTCGCGAATGCGGTTTCCCAGCAGGTGACGGCCCAGTTCGGGATCCTGTTGGGGATCAAGAATGTGCGCGATCCCCTGGGTGCCAAGGCGCGAGAGGCGCTGACACCGGTGCGCTCGGACGTGGCCGACGCCCTGCTCAACTGGCAGCCCGGCGGCAGTTATGACAAATGTGAATTCGCCGCCGGCCGCCTGGTCCAGCTCGCTAACGGAGTGCTCTGGTGGATGGACGAGTACCGGACGCGGTTTGAAATCCGCTCCACATAATAGAGGAACCAGATCATGAGACAGGGCGGCAGCTACAGGATTGGCGAAAACGGTGAGTGCAAGCTCGTGGAGCGCACCGGCATGCCGCCGGCGGCCACGTTGCCGGCCGCGGCAGAGGCCGGGGGCTCGAAGCCCAGCACCGCGCAGTCGAAATCGAGGAAGTCCACTGAGGAGACCACGAAATGAAATGGTCAAAAAAGGCCCTGCTGGCCAAGATCGAAAGCAGCTACGGCGTCGATCCGACACCCACCGGCGCCGCAAATGCGCAACTCATATTCGGCAGCGACGTCAGTCTCACACCGATCGCGGCCGAGGCCCGCGAGCGCGAGGTCGTGCGCGTCGGCGGCGAATATGGCTCCTTCCTCCAGTTCGTGCTGGGCAAGCACGTCATGCTGGAGTTCAGCGTCGAGATGGCCGGCGCCGGCGCCGTGGACACCGCGCCGAAATACGGGCCGCTCCTGCGCGCCTGCGGCCTGGCGGAAACCATCACGCCGACCACCGGCCCGGTCGAGTACGACCCGGTCTCCGAGTCGTTCGATTCGGTCACCATCTACATGCACATCGATGGCATCCTGCACAAGATGACCGGCGCACGCGGCAACGCGGTCTGGCAGCTCAACATCAATGACCGCCCCAGCATCCGCTTCCGCATGCTCGGCCTGTTCGTGGCCATCGCGGACGCCAGCTTCCCGACGCCGGACTATTCCGGCTTCCAGCAGGTCCTCCCGGTGACCGACTCGAACACGCCGACCCTTACCCTGCACGGTACCGCTGTCAAGGTCGCCTCGCTCAGCATCGACCTCGGCAATCGCGTCGAGTACCGGGAGCTGGTGAACAGCACGGAAATCGTTATCTCCGACCGGCGCGCGCGCGGACAGATCACCTTCGAGCATGTCGTCGTTGCCACGAAGGATTGGTTCGGCGCCGTGACAGCCGAAACGCTGGCAGCGCTCGCCGTCGTGCACGGCGCCGGCGCCGGCAAGGTATGCAAGCTCGACGCGCCCAAGGTACAACTCCTGACCCCCAGGCTGAGTGGCAGCCAGGACCTGACCATGCTGGCGCTCGATCTCAACCTGACGCCTGATGCCGGCGACGACGAATTCAAGTTCACAACGCAGTAATAACGACATAAAGGAGCGTTAAATGTTTCGTCTGGCAAAACCGGGTGAGCCCATTAAGTGGCCGGTGGAGGTGCACGTGCCTCGTGATGGTGGCGGCACAACGAAACACACTTTCTATGCCTATTTCGTCGTTCGGTCTCAGGCCGAGATCGACGCGCTGGTGGCGGAGGGTGATGCCGAGTTCTTCGCCGGCGTGATTGGCGGACCTGGCTGGGAGGGCGTCAGCGATGAGCACGGCCAGGAGCTGTCGTTTTCCCCGCAGGCGCTCGAGCAACTGGTTGCCGTCCCGTACGTGAAATCGGCGTTGAGCACCGCCTACTGGCAGTTTGTCCTGGGGGCCGCAAGAAAAAACTCGAGGCTGCCGCGCGGCACTGGCTGAGCGGTAGCGCGGCCGGTCGGGACGAACTCGAAGAAGACCTCGCTCGGTTCGGAATACCCCTCGATGTGCTGGACAGCATCGACCATCAGGACGAGGTGGGATTTGCGGTACTGGCCGACAACTGGGACGCGCTGCAAGCGTTCCTGTCCGTGCAAACGCAGTGGCGCGTTGGCATGAACGGCGTCACCGGTCTGGACTATACGGCCATACATGCAGCCTGGCGGATGCGCAGACGGCGCATCACGCCACAATTATTTGACCAGTTGCAGGCGATCGAGCAGGCGGTGTTAACCGCCTTGGCGGAGAGGCGCTGATGACCGAAATCGTACTGGGTATACGCCTCAAGGCGGACGGTTCCGGCCTGGTAGGCGCGGTCCAGCTCTCACGTCAGGAACTCGACAAGCTACGCAACGGCTTTGGTGAGGCGGATCGCTCCGCCGAACGTCTCAACCGCACTACCGACCGCACCAGCAACTCGCAGGGTCGACTGGCGCGGACGGTCCTGTCGGTGGCCGGCGCCTGGCTCAGCGTGCGCGGCGCAATGAGCCTGGTCAACGACTTCCGCCAGGAAGAGCAGGCCACCGCGAAGCTCGATGCGTCCATTACGTCAATGGGACGATCGACTGCGAACCTCTCACACCAACTGCTGGCGCTGTCCGCACAGGTGCAGAGTGAGGGCATCCTGGGCGATGAGGCGATCATCGAAGGGCAGTCCTTTCTCACCACCTACCGCGACATCACTGATGACATGCTTCCGCGTGCCACCAGGGTCATGGCTGATCTGGCCGCGAAGATGGGCGGCGACGTCGTCAATGCCGCCAATCTCGTCGGCAAGGCGTCGATGGGTATGACCGGAGAACTGGCACGAGTCGGCATTACACTCTCGGACGCAGCCAAAGAGAGCAAGGACTTCGAGCTCATCCTGACGGAAATCGAATCCCAGGTCGCCGGCACGAACAAGGCCCTCGGGGACACCGCCACCGGCGGTCTGCAGCGCCTGGGCAATGCGCTCGGTGATCTCCGCGAGATTGCTGGCAGGTCTATCGCGGAGGGATTGACGAGGCACCTGACAGACTTCCTCGCGATCGTGCAGGACCCAAAGACAGCAGATTCCATTCGCATGCTGGCAGACTCGGCGGCCGAAGCGTTCAGCTTCTTGTCGAGGAAGCTGGCCGAATCGCTGACATTGACTCAGCGGCTTGGTACAGAAATCGCGCGGGCGGTCGCAGGAGGCGGAGCCGGAGGAGACTTCTTCGATTTAGACCAGGCCGGCTTGATCAAGAAGGGAGCGGAAATCGAGCATAGCATTTCGGCGCTGCTGACCAACCCTGCCAACCGTGACGTTGGCGGTAATCTCTTCGGCGCCGCACAGCAGGAGTTGGCTCGCCTAGAAGACCAGCTGGGGCAAGTCAATCTGCTGTTCGGTATGACGCGCGATGATGCCAGGCAGGCCTCCAACGCTTCGCAGGAGGCCGGTGGCGCAGCAAACCGCGTCGCTGAGGAGGCCCTCAAGCAGTTTGAAAAGATGGCGGAACAGCTCGAGAAGCAGGTGGCATTGCATGGCCACACAGGTGCCGCTGCCGAGGCCCGATGGGAGATTGAGCGCGCCGGACTCCGTGAGAGCGACCCTGCACTGGCGGAGCGCATCGTGCGGCTTGCAGACGAGCGCGACGCCCAGGTGGCGAGCTCGGAGGCATTGGCTGCGCGTCTCAAGCTGGAAGTGAAATTGCAAGAGCAGCAGGAGCGGGCAAATGAAGGATTTGCAAAGGTAACCCGCGCGCTCGCTCTTGAGACCGAGATCATGGTGGCCCAGATCGCCGGCCGCACTGACCTCATTGCCGCACTCGAGTTCGAACAAGAGGCGCGCGCCGTGGTCGCGCAACTCAGCAGTGCGATGGGGCGGGACATCCTGCCGGAAGAGGCGGAGAAACTGGGTGAGCTCGTGCGCGCACATCGGGCGGCGACCGACGAGCTCGAGCGCCATAAGGATGCCCAGGACGCAGCAAAAAAGAAGGCGGAGGAGGCCACCCGGGCCTTGGAGCGAGAGGCAGAGGCCGCCCGTGAGCTGGCCCTGCAGCCATTCAAGAACGCATTGGACGGCATGCAATCGGCCTTCACGGACTTCTTCGCCAGCGTGTTCCGCGGCGGTATCGACAGTTTCAAGGACCTCGCCGGCGCCATCAAAGATATTTTCATTCGCCTGGCCGCTGAGATCGCCGCGTTGCTGGTATTTAGGCCCGTGGTCGCCGGCATCCTCAGCAGCCTCGGCGGCAGCGCGCTGGCCGCGCAGCTGGGATTGTCCGCGGGGCCGGGCGGGTTCTCGCTGCCAGGATTTCCGGGCATGGGGAATCTATTCAGCGGCGCCGGCGATTGGATCAATTCCCTGGGCGCCGGCTTTGGCATCGGCACGGTGCCGGGCGTCGCCGGCGGGATCGCCGGCATGCCCGGCACGGCCGGCATCACTCAGTTCTTCGCCTCACCCGCGGCCGGCAACCTCATCGGCGGCGGCATCACCAGCGCATCGCTCACTTCCATTCTCGGCGCCGGCGCGCTGGGATTCATGGGTGGCGGCATGTTCGCAGATTTGCTCGGACTCAACTCGCAGAACGGCAGTATCGGTGGTGGCATCGGCGCTGCCATCGGCATGGCCACACCACTCGGTCCATTGGGTGCGCTCATCGGCGGCGGTCTCGGCTCCGTGATTGGCGGGCTGTTTGGCAACGACAAGGATTACCCGTTTGCCCAGGCGCAGATCATCGTCAACCCGGAGGGCGTCGCGCGCATCGGCAATGTGCAGTCGCTGGACGGCGGCGATACGTCGATGGCGCAGCAGCTCGCACAGGCAGTGGTCGACCAGTTCAATGCCCTGGTCGAGTCCCAGGGCATCACGTTTG
>Ga0214472_10001038_pt1 | contig 32262 bp, 29 predicted proteins | sample RVTome_6_FD_207662 | JGI IMG/M metagenome (GOLD analysis project Ga0214472, IMG submission 207662) | Soil microbial communities from uranium-contaminated site in the Upper Colorado River Basin, Wyoming, United States - RVT140D175 | ecosystem: Environmental > Terrestrial > Soil > Contaminated >...
ATCAGGTGGTCGCGGGCGTGGAAGAGCGCGTCCACGACCGTGTTGCCGACCACGTGCACCGTGGCCGGGTCCACGCCCTCGCGCAGCAGGTTGTCGCGCGCGCGCGGCGTGGGCGCGAAGTGCAGGCCGGCCACCGACGCCACCAGCCGGCGGTTCAGCTCCTCCGGGAACGGGTTGCGCGTGTCGCCGGTGCGCAGTCCCGCCTCCACGTGGGCCACGCTCACGCCCTCGTAGCAGGCGGCCAGGGCGCCCATGGCCACCGACGTCGTGTCGCCCTCGACCACGAGCGTCCGCGGGCGCTTCCGGGCGATGAGGTCACGCGTCGCCGTCAGCACGCGGGCCGAGAGGTCCACCAGGCCCTGGCCCGGCTGCATGACGTGGAGGTCCTCGTCGGCCCGCAGGCCCAGCTCCGCCAGGATCGGCTGGAGCATCTCGCGGTGCTGCCCCGTGACCCACACCGACGGCGGCGCGCCCGCGGCCTCCAGGGCGCGCACGACCGGCATCAGCTTGACGGCCTCGGGCCGCGTACCGATGAGCACGGCGATGCCGCTCATTCGTGCGGCATTCTAACGGGACAACCGGTCCGCGGGACGGTCCAATGCGAGACTGGAGCTGGAGACGCCGCGAGGCATCGCCCGGAGCGCGGATGAGACACGGGAGGGCGACGTGCACGTCGCCGGGAAGACGAGGGTGGCCTGGTTCAAGGACCCGGACGGCAACATCCACAGCCTCGTCGCGGAGCGTTGAGCCGGCCGTCCTCCGCTCAGCCTTGCGGCGCCGCGAACATGCCCTCGCGGTAGGCCACGATGCGGCCCGCCACCGCGGAGGCGGCGACGGTGAGCGGCGAGGCGAGGTACAGCTTGCCCGGCCCCGAGCGGTTCTGGTAGTTGCGGTTGATGGCGGAGACCGTGACCTGCTCGGTGGAGGACGAGACCCCCGGCCCGCATCCGATGCAGGCCCCGCAGCCGGGGTGGATCACGCGCACGCCGGTCTTCTCGAACACGTCGATGTAGCCCCGCCGCCGCGCGTACTCCTCCACCACCGTGGAACCGAACTGGATGTAGAAGTCCACCCCCTCCTTGACGCGGCGGCCCGCGCCGAGGGCCTCGCGCATCACGCGCGCGTACTGGTCGAGGTCGTCTTCCTTTCCCGCCGTGCACGACCCTCCGTAGGCGATGTCGATCGGCACCTCGCCGATCGCGTCGACGTAGGCCCCGTTGGTGGGATCGGAGGGGATGCCCCTGGCGGGATCGCCCGGGGTCGCCACCATGGGCCGGACCTTCGAGAGGTCGATCGTGTGGACGCCTCCCGCGTAGGAGGCGCCGGGGTCGGGGCGGACCGTCTTCTTGCGAAGGGCCTCCACCGTCGTCCCCGGGCGGCGGGCCGCGATCCATTCCAGCGCCTTTTCGTCGGCCTCGACAATACCGGAATGGGCGGAGCACTCGGTGGCCATGTTGGCGAGCACGGCGCGCTCGTCCGGCGAGAGCGAGAAGAGGCCGGGGCCCCCGAACTCGATGGCGCGGGCCAGGGTGTCCTGCCGGCGGGCGTGGTGGGCCAGGATGTACAGCATCACGTCCTTGGCGGTCGTGCCCGGCGGCAGCCGTCCCGTGAGCTCGAAGCGTATGGACTCGGGCACCTGCAGGAACGTGAAGCCCGCCACGACGAGCGCCGCGTACTCGGTGGTCCCCACCCCGAAGGTCAGCGCGTTCAGCGCCCCGCCCATGGTCGTGTGGCTGTCGGTGGCCTGGATGAAGTCGCCGGGCTCGATGATCTTCTCGCGGGCGACGGTGTGGCAGATGCCGGGCGAGATCCCGTCCCGGGCCGAATAGTCCTGCACCCCCGTCTTCTCCTGGAACAGGCGCTGCATCCGGCGCAGGGTCTCGATCTTGGGCGAGAAGGGCGCCATCTTGGGCACGCCGTCGGCGTAGATGAGGTGGTCCTCGAAGACCGCGAACTTGGCGGGGTTGGCCAGCGTGTAGTCCGGTCCGTACTCCTGCTCCAGGAAATGATGGACCTGCGCGGTGGTGAACTCGTGGGAATACCCGCCGTCCACCCGCACGCAGAGCGCGTCTCCCGGTTTGACGTACACCGGGCCCCCCGCGCCCACGACGTGCGCGGCCAGGATCTTCTCGGCCATCGTCATGGGCCGCGGCGGCGTGTCCGGCCTCGGCAGCTCGACCTGCCCCGCGGCATAGGCCTTGGTGAACGGGAAGAGGCCGCCGTGCTCGATCACCATCCGGGTGATGACGTCGTAGCCCTGCGTCAGCGCGGCCAGGGGGACCTTCTCGCCCGCCTGCAGCCGCCGGAGCAGGGCGTGGTCGCCCATGAGGACGCCCTGGCTGATGTTGTTGCGGGCGTGGATCGGCGCGAACGACGCCGCGATGGCGATACGGATCCCCGACCACTTCTCGGCCTGGACCGCGGCCTCGCGCGACGACCCCACGCCCTTGCGCTGCCCCGACACGATCACCTCGAAGCCGCCGTCCATCAGCGACCGCTCGGGGAAGAGCCGCTCGCCGCTCACCGTGATGCCGGCGTACGCGTTCTTGGCGATGTCCTCCGGGCGGTAGTCGAAGCAGGCCCAGGCCGGGGCCATGGCGTCGGTGTTGATGTCGTCCATGAGGTCCTCGACCCGCAGGTCCTCCATGCGCAGGTCGAGCTCGCCGCGGAGCTGCCGGCGGATCGGCTCCGGGTCCCTGGTGAGGAAGAGGACGCGCTTTCCGGGCGTGAGGGCGACCGTATCGCTGGGTTTCATTGCGCGCGTGCCTGAAATTTCGATCTAACCACAAACGGAGGAGGGAGACAAAGAAGTCATTCCACCGGGGCCCGACGCTGGCGCCGGCGCCGGTCCCGGGGGGCGGATCACAGACTGCGGTAGCACCTCGCCTCTCTTGATCAAGGGACCGCGGATCCCATCCGATAGGACTCACCCGTTTCCTTGACCGCCAACGGTTCCCGAGGCCCGAAGATCAGCTCGGCTTCGTACTGGTTGTGCCTCCGGCACCGCAGGGAGAGATTCCCGACCGTGGCCGGGCCCTCCAACGCGTAGGGCTGGATGTGGTGAATCTCGAGGAAGTTGCGTTCGCTGCATCGGCGTCCGGTGGCCGAGACGAACGCGCATTGCCCTCGATCACGGGTCCACACCGCCCGCTTGACCGCGTTCGGGATGTGGCGCGAAGGTGGGCATTCCCGCGCGCTCTTATCCGTTTCGAAAGGGATACGCGTTTCGTGAGCGCCGCCTGCGGATCGCGCTTGGGGTCTTCGGGGTGTCGCCTTTGCCGGCACACCGAGCTTTGCCTTCTCGACCTTCTCCAAGAGCAGATCGAGGGCGCGCTCGAAGATCACTCCCGCGTCGCCGTTGGGGACCTCCCGGCGGAGCAAGGCCTGGACGCGGCGGAGCTTGTCGTGTGTCTCCTGGCCGATGGTGAACTGCACTCGGTAGCGTTCGGGCGCCAGCGCCTTGACGATCGGGCGGCGCGTCGAAGCGCACCCCGGAGGATCGCCGGCATGCGCCGCTGACGGCTCGGGCGGAGCGTCGACCGGCAGGCTTATCGACGGAGCGACGGTCCGAGGAAAGTCGAACAGGCTGACTGCCGGCAGTTCCGACGGGTGATCGATCATCGCCGCGGGGACCGGCAGCTTCCTCACGGAAGCCACCACGTCCGGCTTGGGGGCCAGTTCTGCGATCAGAGTTTCTATCTGTTCGCAGGTCCTGTTCGCGGCCCGAGAGAGGACGGCCTCATGGTTCTCCGGCGTGAGATGCGCCTTCAGCATTCGCACCGTGGTCAAGGTCAGAGTTCCGGACGCCAGGAAGTCCAGGATCGCCGGGAAGCTCCGGCTGGCCTCGCGGCAGCGATGCGGCTGCACGCGGCGTCCTCGGAGAGCCGGAGCGCGCGGGTGCAGTAGTCGAACAGCGATCCGTAGCCCTGGGCGGCATAGAGCGATGGACGCAGCTCGAGCGCGGCCAGGTGGGCGACGAGCTCCGTCGTGGCCTCGCGTTCCGTGCATGCGAGCGCGCCGATGCGAGCCAAGAGGTCCCCGTCCGACAAGGCAACGGCAGTAGCGAGAATGTTCGTCTTCATGCGCCTTGTGTACCACGGCCTTTTTTCCCCTCTGCGGGGCTCCTGGCCGGTCTCAGGAGCGACGCGCAGCACCCTGTTGCGAGGAAGGGGTGGCTCGGTCCAGAACGCCTGCGGCGAGGACGCGCGACGCGTCTAGATCGCCTTTATCGCGACTTGGTCTTGCGAAAGACCACGCTCAACGCGAAAACCGAGGTCCGAAACTATCGGCCTCCGAAAATAAACTTGTGGGCCGAGGCCGCTCACGCGAACGCAACCGCGCGCGCGCACGTCCCTTTCTCGACGCATAGCCGTCACGGCTAGGATGAGCCCGCTGCGTCCGCACCGCGAGCGCCGCTCCGATCAGCCCTTCAGCCTGGCCGCGATCGCGTCCCCGACCTCGCGCGTCCCGAGGCGGCCGCCGATGTCCGGGGTCGTGCGGTCGTTCTCGACCGCCCACCGCACGGCCGACTCCACGCGCCGGGCCTCCTCGCCCCAGCCCAGGTGCTCGAGCATGAGGCCGGCGGTCAGTATCGCGCCCATGGGGTTGGCGTCGTTCTTCCCGGCGTGGCGGGGCGACGAGCCGTGGACCGGCTCGAAGAGCGAGAGCCGCCCGGGGTGGATGTTGCCGGAGGCCGCCATCCCGAGGCCCCCCTGGAGCGCCGCCCCCAGGTCCGTCACGATGTCGCCGAACATGTTCGTGGTCACGATGACCTGGAACTGGGCGGGGTTGCGGACCAGCTGCAGCGTCAGGTTGTCCACGTAGAGATGGTTGGCCTCGATGCCCGGGTAGTCCGCGGCCACGGCCTTGAAGACCCGCTGCCACAGGTCGTGGGCGTGGATCATGACGTTGGACTTGTCGGCCATGGTCACGCGCTTGCGGCCCGCCTCCTTCGCGAACGCGAAGGCGTGGCGGATGATCCGCTCCACGCCCTTGCGCGTGTTCACGTCCACCTCGGTGGCCACCTCGTCCGCCGTGTCCTTCTTGAAGTTCCCGCCCATCATCACGTACAGGCCTTCCGTGTTCTCCCGGAAGATCACGAAGTCCACGTCCTCCGGGCGGCGGCCCTTCAGGGGGCACAGCTTCTCGTGGAAAAGGCGGACGGGCCGGTAGTTCACGTACAGGTCGAGCCGGAACCGCAGGCCGAGCAGGATGTCGGCGGCGTGCTTGTTGTCGGGGACCCGCGGGTCGCCCATGGCGCCCAGCAGGATCGCGTCGTAGCTCTCCTGCAGCTCCTTGAGCGCGTCCGGCGGCAGGCTGATGCCCGTCTTCAGGTATCGGTCGGCGCCCCAGTCGTAGGGCTTCATCCGGATGGCGCCGCCCGCGGCGCTGGACACGGCCTCGAGGATCTTGACCGCCTCGGCGGTGACGTCGACGCCGATGCCGTCGCCCGGGATCACGGCGATGCGCAGCTGCCTCATCCGCGGTGCGCCTCCCTCTGGTGGAGGCCGGCCCTGGGAGCGAGGACCCGCCGGTAGAGCCAGGCGCCGGCCGCCGCTCCCACCACGTCCTTCGCCACGTCCCCGGCCGTGGCGTCCCGGCCCGGGACGAAGCGCTGGTGCGCCTCGTCGGTGACGCCGTAGGCGGCGCACAGCGCGACCGCCAGCAGCGCGTCCCTGCCCCGGAGCGCCAGGCCGAGCCCGCCGGCCAGCGCGCGGCAGCAGAGGAGGGACAGCACCGCGTACGCGCCGCCGTGGGTGGACCAGTCCGGGATCGCGGCCACGGGGGCGGGTAACGCGATCGACGACACCGCGAAGATGACCGCCATCCACGCCGCGACCGGACTCCACAGCCGCAGCGCCCGCGACACTAGCTTGGGAAGGGATGCATGAGCCAGCCCACGACCACGGCCGAGAGGACGAAGGCGCCGAAGGCCATCACGCCGAACCGCAGCCGCCCCTCCCCGTCCTCCCTGAGGAGCATGGCGAACACGGCGGAGACGAGGGTGGAGAAGACGAGCAGGACGACGACGTGGCTGCCCATCAAGGCTTGCGCCCCACCGCGGTGTCGTAGGCGTCCAGGATCACCAGGATGTTCAAGAGGCCGCCCACCGCGGTGAACGTGTTGCCGTACTCGTGGGTCACCGACGTGACCTGGCCGGCCTCGAACCCCAGGGCCCGCGCCGCGAAGTAGGGCACCCCGATCGCCATCTGGGCCAGGCTGAACAGCGAGGCCAGGATGTCGTCGAGGCCCAGCGACATCTGCAGGCGGGCGTCCATCGCCACGCCCAGCACGAAGAGGGTCCCGATGGCACCGAGGAACGCCAGGCCCTTGACCGTCCGCTTGAGGTAGAGGTGGCCCGCCCCCGGCAGGAGCCAGGCGAAGAGGCAGGCGGGTATCGCCGCACCGCGCCTGGTCTCCGTCACGACCGTAGCCATGGATCCCCCTCCCCGGGCAAAGCGCGCATATTACCACGCCTCGCGGAGGCCTCCCGGCGCTTCGATATTGACGCTCACGCCGCGCCCTCTTAAGATGGTGCGATGCGCAGGTCGCTCTCTTTCGCGCTTGTCTCCCTGGCCCTCGCCGGCCCCGCCGCTCCGGCCCAGGAGGTCATGCCCCTGGACCAGGTCCGGTCCGGGATGGTGGGAGTGGGCCGCACGGTCTTCGAGGGGACGAAGATCGAGGAGTTCCGGGTCGAGATCATCGGCGTCCTCGAGAACGTCGCCCCCCGGCAGAGCATCATCCTCGCCCGCCTGGAGGGCGGCCCCCTGGAGAAGACCGGCGTGATCGCGGGGATGAGCGGGAGCCCGGTCTTCATCGACGGCAAGCTGGTGGGGGCCGTGGCCTACGGCTTCCCGTTCTCCAAGGAGACGATCGGCGGGATCACGCCCATCGGCGAGATGATCGAGGCCACGCGCACCGACACGCCGCGCGCGGCCTCGGCGCGCTTCCCCGCCGCCTTCGGGGCGTCGGGGCCCGCGATGCCCCTCGACCGCCAGGCCCTGATCGCGGCCCTGCGCCGCCCGGCGTCGGCGCTGCTCGTGGACCGCGGGTCGTTGCGGGGCGGGACGGGGTTCCCGGCCGGGGCCACCCTCGCTCCGCTGTCGCTTCCCATGGTGTTCTCCGGCTTCGATCCCGCGACGTTCGACTGGGCCCGGGACGTCTTCTCCGCCCTCGGCTTCAACCCCGTGATGGGCGCCGGCCAGGGCCCCGCGCCCCGCGAGCCGCTGCCCGACCTCGCCCCCGGGTCGCCCGTCGGGGTCTCCCTCATCGAGGGGGACATGGACCTGTCGGTCACGGGCACGGTCACCCACATCGAGGGCGACCGCGTCTACGCCTTCGGCCACCCCTTCTACAACCTGGGGCCCACCCAGTTCCCCATGAAGAAGGCGTACGTCTACTCGGTGTTCCCGAGCCTCTACCAGTCCTGGAAGATCAGCACCGCCGGCGAGCCGGTGGGCACCGTGGAGCAGGACCGCAACACGGCCATCGCGGGGCGCATCGGCAAGACCCCCCGGATGATCCCGGTGGACGTGAGGATGACCACGAGCCGCGGGCAGGAGCGGCGCTTCTCCTTCCGCATCGTGGAGGACGAGCTGTTCAGCCCCGTTCTGACGTACATCTCCCTGGCCTCGGTCCTCCAGGCCAACGAGCGCGCCTTCGGCACCTCCACCATCCGGCTGGACGCCCGCCTGTCGCTCTCCGGCCGCCGCGACATCCGTGTCGAGGACTTCTTCACCCAGGAGCAGCCCGCGGCCCAGGCCTCCGCCATGGTCGCCGCTCCCGTGGCCTACCTCATGAACAACGACTTCGAGCGCGTGAGCGTGGAGAAGATCGACGTGGAGGTGTCCTCCTTCGAGACCATACAGAGCGCGAGCCTGCAGCGGGCCTGGATCGAGAGGTCGGGGCCCGTGCGCGCCGGCTCCACCGTGCCCTTGAAGGTGCTGCTGCGGAACTACCGGGGCGAGACCCACGTCCAGACCATCCCGGTGGCGGTTCCCGCCAGCGCCCCCGCGGGGACCTATTCGCTCCTGGTGGCCGACGGCGCCTCCTTGACCGCCATGGAGCAGCGCGAGATGCGCCAGCCCTTCGTGCCCAAGGACCTGGACCAGCTCATCCGCGCCATCAACGGCCTGCGCCACAACAACCACGTCTACGCGCGCCTGCTGCGCGCGGAGGAAGGCGCCATCGTCGGCGGCGAGTACCTGCAGGCGCTGCCGCCCTCCGTGCTCTCGGTCCTGGGTGGATCCGAGGAGGCCGGCAACGTCATCCCGCTCCGCACGGCCGCGGTCTGGGACTTCGACCTGCCCACGGAGTACGCCGTGACCGGAGCCCGGGTCCTCACCCTGACCGTCCAGCGGTGACGCGATCCGGCGGCGGCCGTCCGTACCGCGGCGGCGCACGCGTGCGCCTGGCCCTGGCCCTGGCCCTGGCCTCCCTCGCCGCCGCCCGCCCCGCCCGCGGGGCGCAGGCGCAGTTCTGGACGATCGAAGGCGCGCAGGACTTCCTGGACGGCGACACCGAGGGCCTCTCCGTGGATTCGGAGGGACGCGTGCGGCTGGCGCCCGCGACCCGCGCCATGCCCGACACCGACGCCCCGTACGTCTGGTGCCTGGCCCGGGACGGCAAGGGCGCGCTCTACGCCGGGACCGGCAACGACGGCAAGGTCTTCCGCATGGAGGACGGCCGCGCCACCGCGTTCTTCGACGCGGCCGAGCTCGAGGTGCACGCGCTCGCGGCGGGCCCGGACGGCCGGCTGTACGCGGGCACCTCGCCCGACGGGAAGGTGTACGCCATCGACGCCGCGGGCAAGGCCGAGACCTTCTACGACCCCGGCGACAAGTACGTCTGGGCCCTCGCCTTCGACCACGCCGGCCGGCTGCTCGTGGCCACGGGCAGCGAGGGGCGCATCCACCGCGTGGACGAGGCGGGCAAGGCGGAGGTCCTGCTCGCAAGCTCGGAAACTCACATCACCGCGCTCTCCGTGGACGCGTCCGGGAACGTCTACGCGGGCAGCTCGCCCGGCGGGATCCTCTACCGCGTCGACCCGGCGGGGAAGGTCTTCGTGCTCCACGACTCGGCCTACCGCGAGGTGAAGAGCCTGGACGTGGGCCCCGACGGCAGCCTCTACGCCGCCGTCATCGACGGCAAGGAGAAGGAGGACGCGGTCCGGCCGCCCACGGTGGGCCCGCCCGTCCCCTTCCCCGGCGGCGACGCCGCCATCACGGTGACGGAGAGCTTCGCGATCGTCCCCCCCGGGGTGCCCGCGCCCGCTCCTTCGCCCCGCCCCGCCGAGGCCCCCCGGCCCGCGGGCGGGAGCAAGGGGGCGGTGCTCCGCCTGATGCCGTCGGGGGAGGTGGACACGCTGTGGTCCTCGGCGGAGGAGACCCCGCACTCGGTGATCCGGGTGGAGGACGGCCTGCTGGTGGGGACGGGCAACAAGGGGAAGATCTACCGCGTGAGGGACGACCGCACCTGGAGCATGATCGCGACGCTGCCCGCACAGCAGGTCACGGCCGTGCACCGCGGTCCCGGGGGGGCGACGCTCCTCGCCACCTCGAACCCGGGGAAGGTCTTCGAGCTCGCCGCGTCTCCGGGCGCGCGCGGGACCTTCACCTCCAAGGTGAAGGACACGGACACGGTGTCGAGCTGGGGACGCCTGCGCTGGGAGGCCACGCTGCCCGCGGGGTCGGAGGTCCAGGTCCGCACGCGCAGCGGCAACACGGGCACGCCGGACAGCACGTGGTCGGACTGGTCGGCCCCCTACGCGCGCAAGGAGGGGGATCCCATCGCGAGCGAGTCCGCCCGTTTCCTGCAGGTGAAGGCCATGCTGGCGGGTCAGGACGGCGGCTCGCCGGTGCTGGACTCGATCTCCGCCGCCTACCTGCAGCGGAACCTCCGTCCCCAGGTCCAGACCGTCACCGTCCATCCCCCCGGGGAGGTGTTCCAGAAGCCGCTCTCCATCACCGGCGAGATGGAGATCCTGGGCCTCGAGCCCGGCCAGGGCCCGGAGCCCCCGCCCGGGGCGGCCAGCCAGCGCCTGGCCATGCCCCCGGCCACGACCTACAGCCGGAAGCTCTACCAGAAGGGCATCCAGACGTTCTCGTGGAAGGCCGACGACCCCAACGGGGACACCCTGGCCTACGACGTCCACTACCGCTCCGCGGACGATACGCGGCTCCGCATCCTGCGCAAGGGGGTCACGGACCCCGTGGTCGCGTGGGACACCACCACCGTCCCCAACGGCCGGTACGTGATCCGCGTGACCGCCACCGACTCGCCCTCCAACCCGGAGGGCCTGGCCCTCGCGGGCGAGAAGGAGAGCAGGGCCTTCGAGGTGGACAACACGCCGCCCACGGTGACGGCGGTCGTCGAGCGCCGGAGCACCCCGCGGGTGCGCGCGGTCGTCCGCGACGACAGCAGCATCATCCGCAAGGCCGAGTATTCCGTGGACGGCGGCCCCTGGCAGGACATCCACCCGACGGACGGGATCAACGACGAGATCGAGGAGTCCTTCGAGGTCACGCTCCCCGACCTCGCCCCTCCGGGGCCGCACGTCGTGGTGATCCGGGCCACGGACCTGCTCGGCAACGTGGCCACCTCCCGGGTCGACGTCCCGTAGTCCTGAACGTCCTCCTCGTCCGCGCGGGGGCGCTCGGCGACGTCCTGCTGCTCCGCCGGGCGGTGGCGTGCCTGCGCCGGGCCGGCCACCGCGTGGGCCTCATGGCGCCGCAGGCCGCCGGTTCGGCGCTGATTGGAGCCGGACCGGGCGAGGCCCAGGAGCTGCTCCCCTGGGAGGCCGCCGCGACCGCCGAGCTGTTCACGCAAGTGGGTCCCTCCGCCGCCCTTCGCGACGGCCTCGCCGCCTTCGACGCCGCCGTCGCCTATACACGAAGCCCGGACCTCGCCCGCAACCTGGCCGCCGCGGTCCCGCGCGTCGTCGTCCACGACCCGCGGCCCCCTGCCGGCGCCGGGCATGCCGCCGATTGGCTGGCGCGTCCGCTGTCCTCTCTCGCCGTGCCCCGCGACGAAGAGCCGCCCACCCTCGTGGCCACGCGCGAGGAGCGCGACGCAGTAGCGGCCTTGCGCCGCGATCTGCCGGACCGCTTCCTCGCCGTCCACCCCGGCAGCGGCTCGCCGTCCAAGAGCTGGCCCGCCGATCGATTCGCTTTCATGCTCGACGCCCTCGGTGTCGATGGATTCCTGCTCATCGAAGGCCCGGCGGACGCCGAGGTGGCCGGCGCGCTGCGCACGCGGAAGGGGGCCGTGGCCGCACGGGCCCTCGCCCCTCGCCTGCTCGGCGCCATCGTGGCCGGGGCCGCCGCCTATGTCGGGAACGACTCCGGCGTCACCCACCTCGCGGCGGCGTGGGGCGCGCCGACGGTGGCCCTCTTCGGCCCCACCGATCCCGGCGTGTGGTCGCCCGTCGGCCCGCGGGTCACGGTCGTGCGCGTCCCGGAGCACCGCATGGACGGGATCGCGGTGGAGGCGGTGCTCGGCGCCGTGGCGCCGCTGCTGGCGGCGGCCCGAGGCTAGGTGATCGACGCGAGGACGTCCATGCGGCTGATCAACCGGTAGACGCTCACGGCGACGGGCCGGCCGCGCAGCCGCCCCGGCTCGAACCGTTCCCGCCGCAGGGCGTCGAGGAACGGCCGGGCTTGCCGCGAGTCGCCGTAGAGGAGCGTCACCGCCGAGACCGTGCCGTCGCGGGCCACGACGGTCTCGACGAACAGCGTCCCCTCGGCCATCTCGGTGAGGAGCCGATCGGGAAACGCCGTCCCCCGCGCGCGGGGCGCGGTCACGCCCGCGGACGAGAAGAGCGGGTTGCCCTCGCTCCCCGAGGGCGCGCTCTTCCCTTCCCACGTCTCGCCCCCTCCCCGCCACGCCACCTCGGGCAGCGGCCCCGGGTCGGCGACGCGGTCGAGGGCGAGCGCGCCCGCCAGCACCACCATCAGGATCAGGGCCGCGGGCACCAGGCTCGGGAGGATGAGGGGCCGGCCCGCGCCCCATCGCCGGAACACGAGGGCGAGGCCCGGGCCCCGGCGCTCCAGCTCCAGCCGGTCGAGCACCCGCGCCGCGATCCCGTCGGAGCCCTCGAGCCTCGGCAGGTCGGCCAGGGCGCCCACCGCGGCGCGGAGCGTCGCCCATCGCCGGCCGCAGGCCGCGCACGACCGGATGTGGGCGGCCACGCGCCCGGCCTCGGCGGGACGAAGGTCGCCGTCCCGGTAGGCCGACAAGCGGTTGCGCGCGCCCCGACACGTCATGGCGAGACACCTCCCAGGGTCGGGAGGAGCTCCCGGCGCAGGGCCTCGCGCGCGCGCGCCAGCCGGCTCTTCACCGTGCCTTCCGGCACGCGCAGCGTCGCCGCGACCTGCTCGCACGAGAGCCCCTGGACCTCGCGCAGCAGCAGGATCGCGCGGTGGTCGAAGGAGAGCCGCAGCAGCGCCGCCTGGACCTGGCGGGCCTCTTCCCCGCGCCGCGCGCTCTCGTAGGGGCTCTCGCCCTGCGCGCCCGCGGGCAGGCGCGCCTCCTGCGCCGGCGTCAGGTCCTCGATGGGACAGCAGCGGTCCTTCCGGCGGCGGCGCCACCACCGCTGCCGGTTCCGGCACTGGTTGACGACGATCCGGAAGATCCAGGTCCGGAGGCTGCTGCGGCCCTCGAACCGCGCGAGCGTCCGGAAGACCTGGAGGAAGACCTCCTGGGAGGCGTCCCTCGCCTCCTCCGGGTCGCCGAGCAGCCGGGCCGCCAGGTTGAAGACCATCCCTTCGTGGAGCGCGACCAGACGGGCGAAGGCGTGCGCATCACCGCTCCGACACAGCTCCAGGAGACGCCCGTCGGGCGCGCCCTCCCGGGGGAGGGCTTCCGATGAGAGCAGCGCCATGTCGGCCGAGGCCACCCTGAGCTCCGCGCTTGTCGCCATGGAGTTCGACACCGGATGAGCCTCCCGGGTTCCCCCGCTGGACCGGCCTTGCCCACGCCGCTCGGGTGCGCCCTCCGCGCGGAACCTCGTGCCTCATCCGCGCTCCGGGCGCCACCACTCGCGGCGGGGGCGGCCCCTCACCGATTCTACGCCTCGGGGGCCCGGCTCATTCCGGGGTCAGGCCACCGGTGGCGGCCGCAGGCCCCGCCGCGCCACGAGCGTGGCCGCGGTCATCAGCGCCACGGTGAGGCCCGCCGCCAGGATCCCGATCAGGGTCGTCCACGCCCCGAGGGACTCCGGCTGCAGGATCAACCCGATGTGGTGGAGGAGGTTGAAGCCGTGCTTCGCGCGGTAGCTGCGGATGCCCCAGAGCGTGGCCATGGTGAGGAGGCCGAGCGCGCAAGCGGCCGCGCCGCCGAAACCCGCCCTGAGCAGCAGCTGCGCCCGGCCCAGCGGCTCGCCCCGGGGCGGCGCCTTGACGTGGAACTCCGGCTCGCGGACGCTCCAGGGCACGAAGCGGCGCAGCATCAGGAGCCCCGGGATCCCCGTGACGAGCGTCAGCACGAAGAAGTCCCGCCAGCCCAGGGCGTCGGCCAGGAGCCCCGCGGGGGGGCCGGCCAGCACCCGCGAGATCGAGAAGAGGCTCGACAGCAGCGCGAACTGGGTGGCGGAGAAGCGCTTCTGGGTGAGGCGCAGCAGCAGCACGCCGAAGGCGCCGCTGCCCAGGCCCGTGGAGCCCAGCTCGAACGCCACCGCGGCGTACATCACGGGCTTGTTGGTGCCGACGTGGGCGACCAGGGCATACCCGAGGTTCGAGAAGATCTGGAGGAGACCGAAGACCCACAGGGCGCGCCCGAGCCCGAGCGAGTTCGTGAGCAGGCCCCCCAGGAAGGTGCCGACGAGCGTCGCCACCAGCGCGATCGTGCCCGTGACCACCCCGACGTCCACGGGCGAGAAGCCGACCTGGACCAGGAAGGGCCGGGTCAGGGCCTGCGTCAGGTTGTCGCTCAGCTTGTAGAGGACGACGAAGGCGAGGATCTCGAGCGCGCGGTGCTGGGCCAGGAAGCCCACGAACGGCTCCCAGACCGCCTGCCGCAGGGACCTCGGCGGCTCGGGGACGCTCTCGGGCTCCGGCGACTTCCACGTCACGAGCAGAAGGGGGATCCAGCAGGCCGCCATCAGGTAGTTGACGAGCTTCCAGGATCCCGGCCAGTGCCCGAGGTGGAGGCCGAGCGCGTGGGCGTCGAAGTCCGAGGCCAGGGTGATGGCCAGCCCGCCGGAGATGAACATCGCCGCGCGGTACATGGCGGTGCGGGCCCCCACCGCCGCCCCCTGCTCCTCCTTGCGCAGGACCTCCACCGCGTAGGCGTCGAGCGCGATGTCCTGGGTGGCCGCCGCCAGGCCCATGGCCAGGGTCAGCGCGCCGATCACCCACACCGCCCCGGGCCGGTCGGACACGGCGGCCATCCACAGGCCGAGAAGGAGCAGGGCCACCTGCGCGATGAAGGTCCACCCGCGCTTGCGTCCCATGAAGGGGGGCGGGTAACGGTCCATGAGGGGCGACCAGAGGAACTTGAACGTCCAGGGCGCCTGCGCGAGCGTGAACAGGCCGACGACCTTGATGTCCACCCCGGCCTGCGTCATCCAGGTCGGAATCGCGATCCAGACGAGGCCGAGCGGCAGGCCGGAGGCGAAGGACTGGAGGGCCACCGCGGCCAGGCGCCAGCTCCTGAACATGCCGAGAGGCTACGACAGTTGGCGGTCAGGAGCTCGGCGCCCGCGTAGCGGGCGGCGAGCGATGGGGGGTTTCAGGGGGGGAGCTCACCGTTGTCGGATCCTTCGGTGAGTTCCCCCCCTGAGATCGAAGATCAGGCCTCGGCTTCCCAGTGCTTGATCCGCTCGCGCAGGAGCCGGCCGACGAAGACGAGCAGGAACAGGCTGGGGATGACCATGAGGGCGGTGATGACGAAGAAGAGGGCCCAGTTGCCGCCGAGGGCGTCGACGACGAAGCCGCTCGCGCCGGACACCAGCGTCCGGCCGAGTGTCCCGAGCGCGGCCAGCATCGCGTACTGCGTGGCCGTGTAGGTGTGGCTCGTCAGGTAGGAGATGAAGGCCACGAAGGCCACGGTGGACATGGCGGAGGTGAAGCCGTCCACGAAGATGGTCGCGGCGTAGAGCTTCTCGTTCGGACCCACGATCGCGATCCAGGCGAACATGAGGTTCGAGGCGGCCATGGCCATGCCGCCCACCAGGAGTCCCTTGATGAGACCGATGCGCGCGTTGAGGAGGCCGCCGGCCATCGAGAACAGGATCGTGACCACCGCGGTCAGGAGCTTGGAGTAGGTGGCGATCTGCGTATCTGTGAAGCCCACTTCCTTGTAGAACACGATGGCCATGCGCCCCAGGAAGGCCTCGCCCAGCTTGAACAGGAACACGAAGAGCAGGACGCTGACTCCCAGCTTCACGCCGGTTCGCGCGAAGAACTCGCGGAACGGCTCCACCACCGTCACCCCCAGCCATGCCGTCAGCCGCGCCCACCGCCCCGGGGCCACCTTCTCCGCCAGGGCCCGCTCGTACTTCTCCTCCGCTTCGCGGAAGCGCTCGCGGTGCTGCCCGGCCTCGCGGGCGAAGGCGACCGTCAGCATCATGGGGAGCCACATGGCGGCGAGCAGCAGGTAGATCCGGCCCCACGTCCAGCCGGGAAGGTCGGCCAGGAAGAACGGGACGGCGCCGAGCAGCGCGTACCCCGTCCACCAGCCCGCGGTGGTGGTGGCGGAGGCATGCGAGATCTTCGTCGTCTCCTCCCGCGCGATGATCTCGACCCGGTAGGCGTCGATGGCCACGTCCTGGGTGGCCGAGCAGAAGGCGATGACCAGGGCGAGGATGCCCGTCCACTTGACGCTCTCCGCCGGATGGGTGAAGGAGATGGCCAGCGTGGCCAGCGCCAGCGGGATCTGCATCCCGAGGATCCAGCCGCGCCTCTGCCCCAGGCGGCCGAGGACCGGAAACGGGAGCCGGTCCACGAACGGGGCCCAGAGGAAGGGCACCGAGTAGGCCGCGGCCACCGTGCCGAAGACCCCGATGGCGGAGCGGGTCAGCCCGGACTCCTTCAGCCAGGCCGTCATGGCCGACCCCCAGAGCACCCAGGGATACCCGCTGGCCATGCCGAAGATGAAGATCGTGAGGAGGCGGCGGTCGAGGTATTCGCGGAGCGTCTCGCGGAAGGATGGGCGGGTGGCGTCGGGATCCGGCTCGCTTACCGCGGTGCCGACGGTCTTGGCGGCCGGTTCCTCGGCCGGGCTGGGCGGCGGCGTCGTGGTGGCCGGCATCGTCAACTCCAGCATAAACCTGGCGCCCGCGGGCCGGAGGCGTTCTCGGTATCCTTATGCAAGACGGTGATGAGAAGATGATCCCGTGGCCGTGATCGTCCAGAAATACGGCGGCTCCTCGGTCTCCGACGTCGACCGCATCAAGAAGGTCGCGGACCGCGTGGCGGCGGCCCAGGCGTCGGGCAAGCAGGTGGTGGTGGTGGTCTCCGCCATGGGCGACACCACCGACGACCTGCTCAAGCTGGCGCGGCAGGTCACCGACGCCCCCGCGCGGCGGGAGCTCGACATGCTCCTGAGCGCGGGCGAGCGCATCTCCATGGCCCTGCTCTCGATGGCCCTGAACGCCCGCAACGTGCCCGCGGTCAGCTTCACGGGCTCGCAGTCCGGGATCATCACCAACGACGCCCACACCAACGCCCGCATCGTGGAGGTCCGGCCCTTCCGCGTCCAGGACGAGCTGGAGCGGGGCAAGGTCGTGATCGTGGCCGGGTACCAGGGCGTGTCGTACAAGCGCGAGGTCACCACCCTGGGCCGGCGGCTCGGATACCACGGCCGTGGCCCTGGCCGCCGCCCTGGACGCCGAGGCCTGCGAGATCTACAGCGACGTGGAGGGCGTGTACTCGGCGGACCCGCGAGTGGTCCCGGAGGCGGCCCGCCTGGCGGAGCTGTCCTACGAGGAGATGCAGGAGCTGGCGGAAGCGGGGGCCAGGGTGCTGAACGCCCAGGCCGTGGAGTTTGCCAAGGAGAGGGGGATCGTTATTTATGCCCGGTCCAGTCACGGGGGCCCGGGCGAGACGGTCGTTCGCAAGGACCCGCCCCGGGCCCCCGGGAGAGTTGTCGGGATCGCCAGCGAAACCAGCCTGGTCGTGCTGACCACGCGCGCGGGCCGGTCCGACGGCCTGGCCGGTCTCGTCGATATCCTCGACGCCCGACAGGTGGACGGCAAACAGCTCCTTTTCCAGGAATGGCCCGGAATGGGCGGCGCCGCCTCGCTGGTGCTTTCCCTCGAAAACATCCACGCCTTCCCGGAGCTGAAGGCGGCTTTGAAGAAGCGGCTGGGCGCCGACCTTGAGCTCCGCGAAGGCGTCGGAGCCATTTCGGCAATCGGGGCGGGCATCAACGCGACCTTCACCAACCTGCGCCGATTCCTGGCCGCGGTCGCCGGCATGGGCGCGCCGCTCTTCGGCCTGTCCACCTCCAGCTTCCGCATCACCGCGCTCGTGGAGGAGCGCCACGTCCCGGAAGCGGTGCGCCGCCTCCACGCGGAGCTCGTCGCGCGCGCGGAGCCTACAGCCCCAGGCGTCTGATCTTCGAGACCAGGGCCTGGCGCGTGAGGCCCAGCTCCATCGCCGTGCGCGTCCGGTTGCCTCCGTTGCGGGAGAGAGCGCGCCCCACGAACTCCCGCTCGAAGCGCTGGCGGGCGTCCCGCAGGCACGACCGCGCGTCGGGGACGGGGGCCTCCGCCACGCGGCGCGACAGGTGCTCGCGAAGGATCGGCCCCCGCCCGGCCAGGACCACGAGACGGCTGATCTCGTTCTCCAGCTCGCGGATGTTCCCCGGCCACGCGTGGGACACGAGCGCCCTCACCACGTCCGCCGGCAGCAGCGGGGGCGGCACGGCCTCGCGCTGGGCGGCGAGCCGGACGAAGTGCCGCGCCAGGAGGGGGACGTCGCCGCCACGCTCGCGCAGCGGCGGCAGGGCCAGGACGATGGGACGCAGGCGGTACATGAGGTCTTCGCGGAAGAGGCCCCCGGCCACGCGCCGCTCGAGGTCCACGTTGGCCGCGCTCAGCACCCTCACGTTCGCGTGCCGGATCTCCGACTCACCCACGCGGCGGTACTCCTTCTCCTGGACGAAGCGGAGGAGCTTGGCTTGGCCGCGGGGCGTGAGCTCCGCGACCTCGTCGATGAAGAGCGTCCCGCCCTCCGCCCGGGCCACGTAGCCCTCGCGGGCCGAGACCGCGCCGGTGAAGGCGCCCTTGGCGTGGCCGAACATCTCGGTCTCGAAGAGCTCGTCGGAGAGGGAAGACGCGTTGATGGCCACGAAAGGCCCCCCGCCGCGCCGGGAGCGCCGATGGATGGCCACCGCCACCCGCTCCTTCCCGGTCCCCGTCTCGCCGAAGATGTGGACCGAGACCTCCGAGTCGACCACGCGGGCCATCTCGGCGAAGAGGGCCTGCATGGCCGGGCCGCGGCCCACGAGCTCCGGGAAGGCGGCGCCCGCGGGCGGGCCGGCCGCATCGCGGTCGGTCCCGTCGGTCACGGGCTCGGAGGCCAGGACGGTCGGCGCGATCCTCTCGTTCAAGCGGCGGCTCTCCTTCCTGGGACCGAACGGTTTTGGGGGGTCGCTTCTCGCGCGGCGGCGCGCGGCCAAGAGACTAGGCGACCGCCGCCGATGCCGAAGGAGGCTTGTCACACAATGCGTGGTGTCACAACACGGGCCGCGGTTTCCCTGCCCTCGCCGCATGAGGTAGTCTCGATTCCGCCATGTTGCGCTTGCTGACCGCGGGCGAATCCCATGGGCCGGCCCTCACCGTCGTGGTGGACGGCCTGCCCGCGGGCCTTGCCGTGGACCGCGCCGCCATCGACGCGGACCTGCGCCGGCGGCAAGGCGGCCACGGGCGCGGCGGCCGCATGCGGATCGAGAGCGACAGCGTCGAGGTCCTCTCCGGCGTCCGCCACGGCAAGACCCTGGGCAGCCCGGTCACGCTCGTGGTCCGCAACAAGGACCACGAGAACTGGCGCGACGTCATGTCGCCGGATCCCCAGCCCCCCGACGTCAAGCTCCGCCGGGCGGTCCGGCATCCCCGCCCGGGCCACGCGGACCTGGCGGGCGCCCTGAAGTACCTGACCGACGACCTGCGCGAGGTGCTGGAGCGGGCCAGCGCCCGGGAGACGACGGCCCGGGTGGCGGCCGGCGCGCTGGCCAGGGTCCTGCTGGGGGTCGCGGGCGCCCAGGTGCGCAGCCACGTGATCCGGATCGGCGACGCCGCCCTGCCGCCGGGACCGCCGCTCCCCTGGGAACGGCTCGACGGTGTCGAGGAGAGCCCGGTGCGGTGCGCCGACGCCGGCGCGGGCGCGGCCATGGTGGCCGCCATCGACCGGGCCAGGAAGGCCGGCGACACCGTGGGCGGCGTCTTCGAGGTGGTGGTCCGGGGCCTCCCCCCCGGCCTGGGGTCGTTCGGGCAGTGGGACCGCAAGCTGGACGGGCGCCTGGCCCAGGCCCTCATGTCCATCCCCGCCGTGAAGGCGGTGGCGCTCGGCGCGGGCTTCGAGGGCGGTACGACCTCCGGCGCCCGCTTCCACGACGAGATCCTCTTCGACGACGAGCGCGGCCTCCATCGCGGCAGCAACCGCGCGGGAGGGCTCGAGGGGGGCGTCACCAACGGCGAGGAGGTGCGGGCCTGCGCCGTGGTCAAGCCGATCCCCACGCTCATGAACCCGCTCCGCTCGATCGACATGGCCACCAAGGAGGAGGCCCGCGCCTCCGTGGAGCGGAGCGACACCTGCGTGGTCCCGGCCGCGGGCGTGGTGGGCGAGGCCGTGGTGGCCTGGGTGGCGGCCGACGCCCTGCTGGAGAAGATGGGGGGCGACTCGCTCTCCGAGCTCCTCGACCACCTCGAGGCGAGCCGCGAGCGGTGGCGCGAGTTCCTGTCGCGCCGGCCGAGGGCGGCGAAGTAGGCGGTGGCGCTCCGGCCCATCGTGAAGTGGGGCGACCCCGTCCTCCACGCCCCGTCCCGCCCGGTGGAGGAGATCGACGGGACCGTCGCCTCCCTTCTCGACGACATGGTCGAGACCATGTACGCCGCGCCGGGGATCGGCCTGGCCGCGCCGCAGATCGGCGTGCCCCTCCGGGTCATCGTGATCGACCTGTCGGTGGGCGAGGAGCCGGGGGCCCTCATCAAGCTCGTCAACCCCGCGATCGTGGAGAAGGAGGGCGAGCAGCGCGAGGAGGAGGGCTGCCTCTCGATCCCGAGCGTCGCCGGGACCCCCGTGCGCCCGGCCCGGGTGACGGTGACGGGACTGGACCCCGAGGGCCGGGAGCGCGTCTACACCGCCACCGAGCTCCTGGCGCGCGCCTTCTGCCACGAGATCGACCACATCAACGGCCTCCTGTTCGTCGACCGCCTCACGCCGCTGAAGCGCGACCTCCTGAAGCGGAAGCTGCGCAAGAAGGCGAAGGCCGACGACTGGGACGAGTGAGGCCGGCCGGGTGCGCGTGGTCTTCCTGGGCAGCGGCGCCTTCGCGATCCCCTCGCTCGCGGCCCTGATCGACGCCGGGCACGAGGTGGCCGCCGTCTTCACCCAGCCCGATCGGGAGAAGGGCCGGGGCCGCGCCCTGGCTCCCCCGCCGCTCAAGCCCGTGGCCCAGGCGCGGGGGGTGCCCGTTCACCAGCCGCGCCGCGTGCGCGAGGAACCGGCCCAGGCGGCGCTGCGCGGACTGGCCCCCGACGTCCAGGTGGTGGTGGCCTACGGGCAGATCCTGCCGCGCAGCGTGATCGACATCCCGCGGCACGGCACCGTCAACGTCCACGCCTCGCTGCTGCCGCTCTACCGCGGCGCCGCGCCCGTGCAGTGGGCGATCGTGAACGGGGAGCACGAGACGGGCGTCACCACCATGCTCATCGACGAGGGCCTGGACACGGGGCCGACGCTCCTGGCCCGGTCCACGCCCATCGGCGCGGAGGAGACCGCCGCCCTTCTGGAGCCGCGGCTCGCGGTCCTGGGCGCCGAGCTCCTGCTCGAGACCCTGGCCGGCCTGGGCGCGGGGACCCTGAGGCCCACGGCCCAGGACCATGCGCGCGCCACCCTCGCCCCGCTCATCCGCAAGGAAGACGGCCGGATCGATTGGTCGATGCCCGCGGAAGCCGTGGCCCGCCGTGTGCGCGGCTTCCATCCCTGGCCGGGGACCTTCACCACCTGGCAGGGGCAGCCGCTGAAGGTGTTGCGGGCTCGGGCGGAGGGCGAGGGGACGGAGGCCCCCGGGCAGATCGCGGTGGTGGACCGCCAGGGGCTGCTCGTCGGCTGCGGCCAGGGCACGCGGCTGCGGCTCCTCGAGGTGCAGCCCGAGAGCCGGCGGCCCATGAGCGCCGCGGCGTTCGCGGCCGGGCTGAGGCTCGGTCCCGGCGCCCGCTTCGGCTGACCCGGCGCGGATGGCCACCGCCGCGCGCCGCCACGCCTTCCGCATCCTCATCGCGCTCGAGGAGGCGGGGCCGACCCTCGCCGACCTCCTGGCCGGCCAGGAGGTCGAGGCGCTGGCCGCCCGGGACCGCGCCTTCCTCCACGAGCTGCTGCTCGGCACCCTCCGCCACCGAGGGGCGCTGGACCACGCCCTGGCTCCCCTGCTCCATCGCCCGGTCGAGCGCCTCGACGCCGAGCCCCTGGCCGCGCTGCGCCTGGGCGCCTACCAGTTGCTGCGGATGCGCGTCCCCCAGCGCGCGGCGGTCGCGGAATCCGTGGACCTGGCGCGGGCGGCGGCGCCCCGCTCCACGGGGTTCGTGAACGCCGTCTTGCGACGGCTGGCCCGCGAGGGAGAGCCGCCCCCGCCGGACGAGAAGGCGGATCCGGTGCTCTGGCTCGCCGCCACGGGCTCGCTGCCCGAATGGCTGGCCCGCCGGTGGGCGGAGCGCCTGGGACCGGAGGTGGCCGTGGCCCGCGCGCGGGCCTTCCTGGAGCGGCCGCCCTCGGTCGTACGGCTCAACCCCCGCGTGGCCGACGCCCGCTCCAGGCTCGAGGCCGCGGGGATCGAGCCGCGGCCGCTCGTGGTGCCCGGCGCCTGGGAGGCCCGGGGGCCCGCGCTCGCTCGGCTGGCCGCCGACGGGGTCGTCTACGTCCAGGACCAGGGCTCGCAGCTCGTGGCGCACCTGGCGTCGTCGGCGGGGCTCGTCCTCGACGCCTGCGCCGCGCCGGGGGGCAAGACCACGCTCATCTCAGACCTCGGCGGCGCGGGATCGCGGGTCATCGCCGCCGAGGTCTCCTTGTCCAGGCTGCGCACCCTGTCCATCCTGGTCCGCCGGTGGGGCTCGCCGAACGTGACCGTGGTCGGCGCGGACGCCCTCCGTCCTCCCTTCCGCAGCGGCTTCGACGCAGTGCTCCTCGACGCGCCGTGCACGGGCCTCGGCACGCTCGGCCGGAATCCCGATATCAAATGGCATCTCACTCGCGCTGACGTCCTACGTCATGCCCGACGTCAGCGCGAGCTGTTGTTTTCCGTCGCCGGTCTTGTCAAGCCAGGCGGCCGTCTTGTCTACTCCGTCTGTTCCACCGAACGGGAAGAAGGCGAAGACGTTGTCGAGGGGTTTCTTCATGACCAGTCCTCTTTCCAGCCGGCCCCCCTGCCCGCCTGGACCATGCCATTCGCCCACGGCTCGTTCCTGCGCACCCTCCCCGAGCGCGACGGCGGCGACGGCTTCTTCGTGGCCGCGCTCGAGCGCGCGTGAGCGCGGCTCCGCTCCGCGAAAAGCGCCTTTGTGATAGGCTGTCCGCTCGTTGCCGCGGGGCGGAGCCGGACAGGATCTCCCTTGACCATCAGGCGCTTCGCCGTCCTCCTCGTGAAGTACGGCTTGCTGCTGGCGGCGCTCATGGTCACCGCGGGCGTGAGCGCGCTGACCACGATGCGCGCGATCCTCACGTCGCAGGAGGTCCAGGTCCCCACCCTGATCGGACGCCGTATCACGGAGGCGGGCGTGGTGGCCGAGCGCCACCGGCTCTCCGTGCGCGTGGAGGGCAGGCGCCACGACCCCAGGGTGCCTGCGGACCGCATCGCGGCCCAGGAGCCGGCGCCGGGATCGACGCTCAAGAGCCATCGCAGCATCCGGGTCTGGGTCAGCCTGGGGCCGAGGCGGCTGACGGTGCCCGTGGTGGAAGGCGACAGCCTGCGCAGCGCGCGCCTCAGCCTGGAGCAGTCCCAGGTCGGGGTGGGGCGGGTGGTCGAGGTGGACGATCCGGCGGGAGAGGGGACCATACTCGTGCAGCAGCCCCCCGCGGGGGAGACGGACGCCCTCGAAGGCGGCGTCTCGCTCCTCGTGAGCCGCGGGGCGGGGAGCAGGGAGTACGTGATGCCGGACCTGATCGGAAAGAGGACGGACGACGTCCTCGAGGCCCTGAGGAGGTCGCAGCTGAAGGTCCCCGAGATCCGCTACCGGTCCTATCCCGGGGTGGAGCCGGGGACGGTGCTCCGCCAGGCGCCCGCCGCCGGGTACCGCGTGACCCGGGAGACCGCGGTCAGCCTCGAGGTGAGCAGGTTCGCGGAATGATCCTGGCCCCCTCGATCCTCTCCGCCGACTTCGGCCGGCTCGCCGACGAGATCGCGGCGGCCGAGCGCGGCGGGGCCGGCCTCGTCCACGTGGACGTGATGGACGGCCACTTCGTCCCCAACATCACGGTCGGGCCCCCGGTGGTGAAGGCCGTGCGCAAGGCGACCGCGCTGCCCATCGACGTCCACCTCATGATCGAGAACGCGGACCGCTACGTGGACGCCTTCGCCGACGCCGGCGCGTCCTGGGTCAGCCTGCACGTGGAGGCGGTGCCCCACCTGGAGCGCACGGTGGCCCGGCTCCGCGAGCGGGGCGTCCGCCCCGGCGTCGCGCTGAACCCCGCCACGCCGCTCTCCAGCCTCGAGGAGATCCTGCCCGCCCTCGGCTACGTGCTCGTGATGTCGGTGAACCCGGGCTTCTCCGGCCAGCGCTTCATCCCCGCCAGCCTGGACAAGGTGCGGCGGCTGCGCGCGCAGATCCAGGCCCGCGGCCTCTCCGCCGTCATCGAGGTGGACGGCGGCGTGGACGCGTCGAACATAAAGGCCCTGGGGGAGGCGGGCGCCGAGGTCGTGGTCGCGGGCAACGCGGTGTACGGCGGAGGGGACCCGGAAGGCGCGGCGCGGCGCCTGCTCGAGGCCGCGCGGTGACCCTGCGGTCCTCCTCGCAGATCCGCGTCCGGTACGCGGAGACCGACCAGATGGGCTTCGCCTACCACGGCGGCTACTTCGCGTGGTTCGAGGTAGGCCGGACGGACCTCCTGCGGGGCCGCGGCCTCACCTACCGCCAGCTCGAGCACGACGGGCTGCGGCTGCCCGTGATCGAGACCCACGCCCGCTTCCTGCGGCCCGCCTTCTACGACGACACGCTGGAGATCCGCACCGAGGTCCAGGCGCTGGGCGGGGCCCGGATCGCCTTCGCCTACGAGGTCCACCGCGCGGGCACGGCGGGGCCGCTGGCCACGGCGTCCACCTCCCACGCCGCCGTGGACCTCGAGGGCCGTCCGCGCCGGCTGCCCGAGACCCTGCGGAGGCGCCTGGAGTGAAGACGGTGGTGACGGGGGTGGCCGGCTTCATCGGGTCGCACCTGGCCGACAGCCTGCTCGCGGACGGCCACGAGGTCCTCGGCGTCGATGCCTTCCTGGACTACTACCCGCGGCCGGTCAAGGAGCGGAACCTGGCGCGCGCCCGGGACCACCGTGGCTTCAGGCTGGTCGAGGGCGCGCTCCAGGACCTGGAGCTCCGCGGCGTCCTGGAGGGGGCGGCCCAGGTCTTCCACCTCGCGGCCCAGGCCGGGGTGCGGACCTCCTGGGGCCGCGAGTTCGCGCTGTACTCGGACCACAACGTCCTGGCCACGCAGCGCCTTCTCGAGGCGGCGGTCCTGGCCGGGATCCCCCGCCTCGTCTACGCCTCCTCGTCGTCGGTCTACGGCGACAGCCCCTCGCTCCCCTTGCGCGAGGACGCGCCCTGCCGCCCGCTCTCCCCCTACGGGGTGACGAAGCTGGCCGCCGAGCACCTGGGCCGCCTCTACGAGCGGGGCCACGGTCTTCCGGTGGTGAGCCTGCGATACTTCACGGTCTATGGACCCCGCCAGCGGCCGGACATGGCCTTCCACCGCTTCCTCACGGCCTGCCGGGACGGGCGGCCCATCTCGGTGTACGGCGACGGCGAGCAGACCCGCGACTTCACCTTCGTGGACGACGCCGTCTCGGCCACCCGGCGGGCGGGCGAGTCGGGCCGGCCCGGCTGCGTGTACAACATCGGCGGCGGCGATCGCGTCTCGGTCAACGAGGTGGTCCGGCGGATCGCCCAGGTCACGGGCCGGGCCCCGGAGGTCAGGCGGGAGGCGCCGCAGAAGGGCGACATGAGGGACACCTTCGCCGACACGTCGGCGGCCCGGCGGGACCTCGGGTTCGGCGCCACGGTGAGCCTCTCCGAGGGGCTGCGGAGGGAATGGGAATGGCTTCGGGCGGCGGAATGAGACTGCGGGCGGCGGCCTGCGCGGGCCTGCTGGCCGCGGGCTGCGCCCACGGCGGGGGCCCGGCGGACCTCGCCACCCTGACCAGCAACTCCGACCAGGTGATCTGGGAAGCCGGGGAGAAGGCCCTGAAGAAGCGCGACTACGAGGCGGCGCGCCAGCACTTCAAGAGGATCATCGAGGCCTTCCCCCAGAGCGAGCACGGGCCCGCCGCCCGGCTGGCCGTGGGGGACGCCTACTTCCAGGAAGGCGGGACCGCCAACCACATCCTGTCCATCGGGGCCTACCGCGAGTTCCTGACCCTCTACCCCTCCCATCCCCGGAGCGACTACGCGCAACTGCAGGTCGCGGAGGCGTATTACGAGCAGCGGAACGGGCCCGACCGGGACCAGACCCCGACCCAGCACGCGCTCGAGGAATACCAGCGCCTGCTGGACATCTTCCCGACGTCACCCCTGGCCGAGAAGGCGCGGGCGCGGATCGCGGAGTGCCGCCAGAGCCTCGCCCGCGCCGAGTTCCTGGCCGGCTACTTCTACCAGCGGACGCGGCGGGCCTGCCGCGCGGCGATCCTCCGCTACGAGGCATTGCTCAAGGATTATCCGGACTATGGGCGGACCGACGAGGTCCTGTTCCGCCTCGGGGAGTGCCTGCTCCAGGTCGGCCGCGGCCCCGAGGCCCTCCCCCACCTGGCCCGGCTGCTCAAGGACCACCCGGCCGGCGAGTTCGCCGACGACGCCCGCAAGCTGATGGAGACGGCTTCGCAGACGCCGGGCACGCCCCCCGCGCCGTCCCCGGAGCCCGCCGCCAGCCCCGCCTCCCCCGACACAAACCCATAAGCTCAAGTGTCACTTTAGAATTCCGCAAAAAAGTCTTGACTAGCCGTCTCTTTTCCTGCTAGCATCCCGCAAAATTCCGGCTGGCATCCGAGCGTCCGGGGAAGGCTGTCCGATCCTGAATCCCTTGGTGCTCTGTAGCTTGGCGACGGTAGTCGGCCCGTCCAGGAGGTAGGCAGTGAGATCGAAGGGAATGGGAACCCTTTGCGGTGCCGTGGCCGCGCTCTTGCTGGTCCTCGGCCCTGCCGTAGCGCAGGATCCGGCGCCCGCGGCGCCGGCCGGGTTGAGCACGGGTCCGGCCAGCATCGAGAGCCACTGGTCCAAGTACAGCTATCCGACCTCCATACCGGACGGCGCGACCTATTACGTCATCGTCCGCGGCGACACCCTGTGGGACATCGCGAAGCGCTACCTGAACAACCCCTACCTCTGGCCGCAGATCTGGGAAGAGAACAAGTACATCACCGACGCCCACTGGATCTACCCGGGCGATCCCCTGATCATGCCCAAGGTCGCCCTCGTGAGCGAGCGCGCGGGCGAGCCGGGGGCGGCGACGGAGGTGGAGCCCCTGACCGAGGAGGAGGCCCGGACCGAGGTCGTCCGCACCACCGGCGGCGGCGCCGTCTACTACCCGCTCATCGAGGAGAACGCGCTGCAGTGCGCGCCCTACATCGTCACGTCTCCCGAGGACGAGAGCCTGCACATCATCGGGTCCGAGCAGGGCGAGTCCAAGGTGGCCTTCGCCGACCGGGACATCCTCTACCTGAGCAGGGGCAGCAACGCCGGGGTCAAGGCCGGCGACGTCTACACCATTCATCACAACACCTACACCGTGAAGCACCCCGAGTCCGGGGACCGGCTGGGGACAAAGGTGGAGGTCAAGGGCTGGCTCCGGGTCCTGCTCGTCACCGAGGACTCGGCCACGGCGGTCGTGGAGCAGTCCTGCGAGGACATCCACGGCGGCGACTACCTGAAGCCCTTCGCGAGGATGGACGTGCCCCTCGTCCCGCGCCGCCCGCCGCCGGACCGGCTGACCCCGCCCAGCGGCAAGGTGCAGGGCTTCATCGTGGACATCGACCACGACTCGTTCATCGCGGGGACCGAGCAGCTCGTGTTCATCAACCTGGGGCGTGAGGACGGCATCGCCCCCGGCAACGAGTTCACGATCTACAAGGTCATGTACCCCTCGGTGCCCACAAGCCGCAACGTCCTCGGCTCGCTCGGCGTGGTCAGCGTGCAGGAGCGCACCTCCACCGCCAAGATCACGTACAGCAACGACCACATGATGCAGGGCGACCGGGTCGAGATGCGGGAGGCGTTCGTGCCGCCGCCGCTCGTCACCACCACGGAGACGGCGCCGGGCGCCGGCGCCGAAGCGGTCAGCGAGGCGCGCACGCCCGCCGAGACGGGCGTGGCGTGCGACCTGTCCGGCTTCCCCCGCAACCGCGCCCGCCTCAACAACGTGGACAAGGCCTGCCTGGACGACCTGGCCTCGCGCCTGAAGCAGGACCCGCGCAGCCGGGTGGTGGCCATCGGCCACGCGGACTCCGCGGAGCGCGGCCCGGACGAGCTGGGCACCCGGCGCGCGGAGGCGGTAAAGGCCTACCTGGTCAAGGAGCGCGGCATCGACGAGGCCGTGGTCGAGGTGCGCAGCGCCGGCGCCACCCGGCCCGCGGACGCATCGGGGGCCAACCGGTCCCTGAACCGCCGGGTCCAGGTGTTCTTCGTGCCCGAGGGCGGCTCACCTCCAGAATGAATTGACGCTACCCTGATCGGGTCAATTCATTCTGGTTGTCGTTACGTTGTCCAGCCGGTCTTCATGACCGGTCCATTTGTCCGTACGTTGTCAACCGTTCAAGCCGGTCGCTTCGCGCTCGTCTGGGCGTAGCCTTCGGCCGGGGCCGGCGCGGGCAGCGGTCGTGAGGTCTCCCGCCAGAACTGCCGGAAATAGTCGATCCCCGATACCAGCGCCAGCACCACCACGCACCACAGGGCCACCAGCCCGGGGAGCTGGAACGCCTGGAACCTCCGGCCCAGCAGGAGCAGGAAGATCGCGACGACCTGGGCCACCATCTTGCCCTTCCCCAGGCCCGAGGCCGGCATCAGCAGCCCGCGGCCCGCGGCGATGTTCCGCAGGCCGGTCACCGCGAACTCCCGGCCCACGATGATCATGACCATCCAGGCGGGCACCGCGTCCATCTCCACCAGCGAGAGGAACGCGGCCACCGTGAGCAGCTTGTCCGCGATGGGGTCGAGGATGATGCCCAGCCGGGTGACCTGGTTGCGCCGGCGAGCCACCCAGCCGTCCAGATAGTCCGTGAGGACGGCCAGGCCGAAGATCGCGATCCCCAGGAAGAGGTGGCCCTCCACGCGGGTCAGCAGGACCACCACCAGGATGGGGACCAGGAAGATGCGGAGCACGGTCAGGGCGTTGGGGAGGTTCACGGGGCTCACGCGGCCAGTCCTCTAGAGCTTGATGATCTTGGGCGAGTCGATCCCCTTGGTGGCGTTGCGCGTGTCCACGACCACGCGGGCCGCGTCCACGATCTCCGCATAGCGGTACGAGCTGTGGTCGGTGACGATGACCACCACGTCGGCGCGGCGCACCGCGGGCATGAGCTCCTGCGACTCCAGGGTGGCGCCGCTCAGGTGCAGCTCCGGCACGTTGGGGTCATTGTAGCCGACGCGGGCCCCGCGGCTCTCCAGCAGCCGCAGGATGTCCAGGGCGGGCGACTCGCGGACGTCGTCCACGTCGCGCTTGTAGCTGACGCCCAGGACCAGCACGGCGCTGCCCTTCACGCTCTTCTCCCGCTCGTTCAGGGCCGCGGCCACCCGCTCGCAGACGTACTCGGGCATCTCCGAGTTCACCTCCCCCGCCAGCTCGATGAACCGCGCCCGGTAGTTGAGGGTCTTGAGCTTCCAGGAGAGGTAGAGGGGGTCTATGGGGATGCAGTGCCCGCCCAGGCCGGGGCCGGGATAGAACGGCATGAAGCCGAAAGGCTTGCTGGCGGCGGCGTCGATGACCTCCCAGACGTCCACGCCCAGGCGGTCGCACATGAGCGCCACCTCGTTGACGAGGCCGATGTTGACGCTGCGGAAGGTGTTCTCCAGGAGCTTGACCATCTCCGCCGCGCGGGTGCTGGAGACCGGGATGACGGTGTCGATGGCCCTGGCGTAGAGCGCCTGGGCCACCCGCGCGCAGGCCGGGGTGGACCCGCCGATGATCTTGGGCGTGTTGCGGGTCGTGTAGCGGGCGTTGCCCGGGTCCACGCGCTCGGGCGAGAAGGCGAGGAAGAAGCTCTCCCCCACCTTCAGGCCGCCCTCGGTGAGGAGGGGCAGGATCAGCTCCTCGGTGGTCCCCGGGTACGTGGTGCTCTCGAGGACGACCAGCTGGCCGGGCCGGAGGTGCTTCGCGATGGACCGTGCGGCGTCCACCACCATCGACAGGTCGGGGTCCCGCGTCTTGCCGAGCGGGGTGGGCACGCAGATGATGACGGCGTCGCACGCGGCCAGGCCCTCGAAGTCGCGGCTGGCGCGCAGCCGCCCCCCGCGGACCAGCGGGGCCAGCCGGTCCTCCGGGACGTCCTTGACGTAGGAGCGTCCCGCGTTGACGGCGTCCACCTTCTCCGCGGAGACGTCGAAGCCCGTGACGGAAAGGCCGGCGGCCGCGAACTCCACCGAGAGGGGCAGGCCCACGTAGCCCAGGCCGAGGGTGCCGATCCTGGCCTCGTTCGTGCGGATCTTCTCCTCGAGTGCTTTCGCGTGGTCGATCAAGAGCGCTCCTATTATCATCGAGGGGCATGAAAGCCGTTATCCTGGCCGGGGGCGAGGGCACGAGGCTGCGGCCGTTGACGTTGACCACGCCCAAGCCCGTGGTGCCCGTCGTGGACCGTCCCTTCCTTCGCCACCAGCTCGACCTGCTGGCCACCGTGGGCGTGACGGACGTGGTGTTCTCGGTCGCCTACCGGCCCGAGCGGGTGGAGGCCGTATTCGGCGACGGCGCGGCCCTGGGCAAGCGCATCCGCTACGCGGTGGAGGAGACGCCGCTGGGCACGGGCGGGGCGGTCAAGAACGCCGAGGCGCAGCTCGACGACACCACCATCGTCTTCAACGGGGACATCCTCACCGACGTGGACCTGCCCGCGGTCGTCCGGCGCCACCGCGAGGCCCGGGCCTCCGCCACCCTGGTGCTGGCCCCCGTGCCCAACCCCGCCGCCTACGGCCTGGTGGAGGTGGACGCGGCGGGGCGGGTCCGCCGCTTCATCGAGAAGCCCGATCCGTCCCAGATCACCACCGACACCATCAACGCCGGCATCTACGTGCTGGAGACGAAGACCCTCTCCCTCATGCCGCCCGCCGTGAACCACTCGATCGAGCGGGGCTTCTTCCCCGCCCTCCTCGACCGCGGCGACCACGTGGCGGCCCACGTCCACCGCGGCTACTGGATCGACATCGGGACGCCGCAGAAGTACCTCCAGGTCCACCGCGACATCCTGCGCGGCCGGTTCCCGGTGGACCTGCGCGGCCGTCCGACGTCCGGGGGATGGGTGGAGGGCCCGGCGGAGGTCGAGGAGGGGGCCATCCTCGAAGGGCCCTTCTACGTGGGGCCGGGCTGCCGCGTGGCCGCGGGGGCCCGGATCGGGCCCGACACGGTGCTGGTGGGCGACGTCCACGTCGGCGAGGGCGCCCAGGTCCGGGACTCGGTGCTGTGGAGGGGCGCGGTCGTGGGGCCCGGGGCCCGCGTGGAGGGCGCGCTCCTGGGCCAGGAGGTGCGGATCGGCCGGAGCGCGGCGGTGGCGGCGGGAGCGGTCCTGGGCGAGGGCACGGTCCTCTCGGACTTCTCGCGGACTTCGTGACAGACTGATCGCATGATCGACGCGTCGATATTCAAGGCCTACGACATCCGCGGGATCTACCCCCGCCAGATCGACGGCGAGCTGGCGCGGCGCGTGGGCCGGGCCTTCATCGACTATCTGGGGGCGAAGAAGATCGCGGTGGGCCGCGACGCGCGCCCCTCCTCGCCCGAGCTCGCCGCCGGCTTCATCCAGGGGGCGCGCAGCCAGGGCGCCGAGGTCGTCGACGTGGGGACGGTGGGCACCGACGTCCTCTACTACGCCGTGGCCAGCGCGGACCTGGAGGGCGGGGCCATCATCACCGCCTCCCACAACCCGAAGGAGTGGAACGGGATCAAGATGGTGCGGCGCGGGGCCCTGGCCCTCTCCGGCGACGCCGGGATCAAGGAGATCAAGGAAGCGCTGGTCGCCGGAAGGTTCGCCGACGCGCCCGCGGCCGAGGGCCCCCAGCCCGAGAGCCGGGACATCCTCGAGGACTACGCGCGCCACTGCCTGTCCTTCATCGACGTCTCCAGGGTCCGGCCCCTGCGGGCCGTCCTCGACACCGGCAACGGGATGGGGGCGGTGGGCGCGGAGGCGATCTTCAAGCACCTGCCCGTGAAGACGGTGAGGATGTACTTCGAGCTGGACGGCACCTTCCCCAACCACCCGCCCGATCCCCTCGAAGAGGCCAACCGGCGCGAGATCACGGAGCGCGTGAAGGCGGAGGGCGCCGACCTGGGCATCGCCTGGGACGGCGACGCCGACCGCTGCTTCTTCATCGACGACGCGGGCGCCTTCGTGCCCGGCGACTTCGTCACCGCGCTCCTGGGCGAGGCGTTCTGCCTCAAGGAGCCGGGGGCCCGCGTCGTCTACGACGTGCGGGCCTCGCGTGCGGTGCGCGACCGGGTGGAGGCGGCGGGAGGCAAGGCCCTGGTGAACCGCGTCGGCCACGCCTTCTTCAAGAAGCGGATGCGCGAGGAAGGCGCGATCTTCGGCGGCGAGGTCTCGGGCCACTTCTACTTCCGCGAGAACTGGTTCGCGGACAACGGCATGATCCCCGCGCTGCTCGTGCTCGAGATGCTCGGGCGCGAGGGACGCAAGCTGAGCGGGATCCTGG
>Ga0214472_10001039_pt1 | contig 32170 bp, 29 predicted proteins | sample RVTome_6_FD_207662 | JGI IMG/M metagenome (GOLD analysis project Ga0214472, IMG submission 207662) | Soil microbial communities from uranium-contaminated site in the Upper Colorado River Basin, Wyoming, United States - RVT140D175 | ecosystem: Environmental > Terrestrial > Soil > Contaminated >...
TATAAAATAACACCACAGACTATAAGTGACATAGTCTGAAGCGGCGGAAACAAAACCATAAAATTTCCTTTCATTTTTTTAGCGGCTCCCCCCACACCCCCCGCCGAAAATGGATTGGTAAGGAAATTTTTGGTTTTGGTTTGCGACCGAAGGGAGCGCGAGGCGCACATTGTTCGCTTCACCACGCAATCGGAGCGTACGATTCAATCCAAAGCCACCACGCGCTCCGCGCGTGCGTCAGTCATCAAAATCCTGCGGATTTTGCTCGTACAATGTTCGAACTTCGTCCAAAAAACACCGCAGATTGAAACTTCCGAATCCGAAAGGTGGGAAGAAGCCCGCGCCGACGGCGCGGGTGTGGGCAAAAGATGCCGTCGCTCCGCGACGAATTGGGACGGGACGGGAATTTCAAAACGGGCGGATTTGTCACGAACCAGCGGGTTCGTTCCGATTTTTTGTACAAATGGTTTGATTTCATGGAAATCATTTGAAGTGAACAAAAAATTGGCTTGTTTCAAGTCTAAAATCCAATTCCGCAGGGGGGTTGGTTCAAACCAAAATGTCGGAAAGCGCAAAGACACAACCTTGCGAGTGTCTACGGCATAAATTACCCTGCCACCGTCAATACTGTTTTCAGTAGTAGAGGTCCTTGCGAGGAGGGGATGTGCGGACAATCTCGAATGCTTCCTCTGCCGTGTCTACGAGATGGTAGATATCCAAATCCTTCTCGTCCACCGCCGCATACTCGGCATGGACCTTATGTTTGAGATGGTCCAGGATAGGCGTCCAGTAGTCCTTGCCGACGACGACGACCGGCACGGACTCCTTATCAATCTTGTTCGTCTGGATGAGCGTGACCAGTTCGAAGAACTCATCCAGCGTACCGAATCCGCCGGGGAACAGAACATACGCCTGTGCGGTATAGAACAGCATCACTTTCCGAACAAAGAAGTAGTAGAATCCGGCACTCTTCGTCACATAGGGGTTCACCCGCTGTTCGAAGGGAAGCTGGATATTGATGCCAACCGAATCGCCACCGGCCTCATAGGCGCCACGATTACCCCCCTCCATGATACCCGGACCGCCGCCGGTCACTACCCCAATACCAGCACCTGCCAGAAGCGTGCCCAATTTGCGTGCCTCTTGATACCAATGACTATCGGCAGTAAAGCGCGCCGAACCAAGAATGGAGACGGTATTATGGTAGTCCGTGATGAACTGCCACCCCTCGACGAACTCGGCCATGATGCGAAATACCCGCCAATGGAAAGACGAACGGAAATCACCCGGCTCCTGAGTCGTGGGTAGATCCGCCGCGGGAACATTCATCTTCTCCCGCCGTGGGGGAAGAGGTCTCTTGTGTTGGTCGTCATCGGCCATTACTTCTATTGTAGCATGCGCTCCTATTCGAAACCGTCTTCTTCCTGTCTAATACTCTCTACCTCCGCATCAATGTTTCTTTAACTCTTTGGCCATGACCGGCCGAATGGCACGCTCGGATTGCTCAGAGGATTTTTCATATACCATATCGTACCGCACCGCCCTCAGGGCGGTGCGGTGTTTGGTGGACCCTACCGGACTCGAACCGGTCACCTCATCCATGCCATGGATGCGCTCTACCAGATGAGCTAAGGGCCCGAAAGCGATTGAAATAATACCAGAAAAAGACTACAATCGCAAGGTAGTACCCCGTAAACAGGCCCCCGTAGCTCAACGGATAGAGCAATTCCGTCCTAAGGAAAAGATGGGAGTTCGATTCTCTCCGGGGGTACTTGGTGTTATGCATATTCATCCCATCGTCAAGGAAATCCTGACTACCCTGACCAAGAATGGTCATAACGCGTATGCCGTTGGCGGATGTGTCCGTGACCTGCTCATAGGTGCACCGCCTAAGGACTGGGACATCACGACCAGCGCGGCCCCCGATCGCATCCAGGAACTGTTCCCGGACTCGTTTTATGAGAACCGTTTCGGGACGGTCACTATCAAGACGGACCATGAGGACGAGATGGTACGTCACGTGGAGGTGACTCCATTCCGTACTGAAGGTGCCTACACGGACCGCAGGCATCCGGATACGATTGCATTCGCACAAACCATCGAAGAAGACCTGGCACGCCGTGACTTCACCGTAAACGCCATTGCGCTAGCCGCAGATGGCACTATCGTAGACCCCCACGGCGGACAGCACGACATCGAACAACGCCTTATCCGCGCCGTCGGGAATCCTGCTGAACGATTCGCCGAAGATGCACTCCGGCTCATGCGCGGTGTCCGCCTGGCGACCGTCCTCGACTTCACCATCGAGCCGTCCACATTTACCGCACTCAAGACGAACGCCCGCCTCCTTAAAGACATCGCGGTCGAGCGAATACGCGATGAACTAAACAAGGTCATCATGAGCGACCGGGCATCCCAGGGTATTCAACTCATGGAAGATGCGGGTCTCCTCGTCCACGTTATGCCGGAATTGCGCGAGGGAATCGGCGTCGAACAAAATTTGCACCACATATACACGGTCTGGGAGCACAATCTTCGAGCGCTTCAATATGCCGCGGATAAAGGGTACACGCCTGAGGTTCGTCTCGCGTCGCTCTTGCATGATGTCGGCAAGCCGGCGACAAAGAAAGGGGAGGGGAAAAACTGCACCTTCTACGCCCATGACATCGTCGGCGCAAAAATAACCCGACGCATCATGGCACGCCTGAAGTATTCTCGCACCATAAACGAACTGGTGACGAAGCTCGTACGATACCATCTCTTTTACTACAACGTAGGGGAGGTGACCGATTCTTCCGTGCGTCGGCTCGTCGCCAATGTGGGCCTGGAATACATGGATGACCTTATCAAGGTGCGGGAGGCAGACCGTATTGGTTCTGGAACGCCCAAGGCCGTCCCGTACAAACTGCGGCACTTGAAGTACATGATCGATAAAGTCAGCCACGACCCCATCTCGGTCAAAATGCTCGCTATTAAAGGAGATGAGATTATCCGAGAACTCGGTATCGAGCCGGGCCCAAAGGTCGGACTCATCTTGAATACACTGCTCACTGAAACGCTGGATGAGCCTTCACTAAACACCAAGGAGCGCCTTCTGGAACGAGCACATGCGCTCAGCGAGCGTTCCCCTAAGGAGCTGGAGCGCTCGCTAGAGCGTATCAAGGAAGCATTGGAACAGGAAGAAAAACAACGGATGCGCAAATACTATGTGTGAGATTCATCAATTGTTTCACTCTTCGACCCTTTGGTAAAACGCCATACTAGCCACACAGCCAGGGCCCATCCGGGCCCTGGCTGTGTGATTGTCGGGCCGCCGGGAATCGAACCCGGTCTTCAGGAACCCGAATCCTGCGTACTACCGGTATACTACGGCCCGCTCCGAAGAAAGCGGCCCAAAAAGTAGCACAAAATGGGTTTTTCCTCAAGACATACGGTCACCTCATTCCCGAAGTTCTCCCACTGCTTCCCGCTCAAGTTCCTGAAGCTCCCTCTCTAGTGCTTCGAGTGCGTCCTCAAATAGGCCATCGTCGTACACTCCGGGTCCCTGCTTCGGGACCCGCGTTCTTTCCAAAGAGGCATCCATAGCGGCCGCCTCCTTCATCCGATCGGCCGATCCGTCTTCCTCGTAACCATCCTTATCTGCTTCGTCTTCAACGATATCCTCCGCATTAGTGAACACACGCATAGCAACCACCTCCTCGGCATGCATCATACGGTCAAGTTGTTCGAGTTTTTTTTCTAGTCGGCCTTCGCGTCCGCCCGCTAAGACAACCGCTACCCGGTCATTTACATACACCTTGAATGGATACAGGACATCTTCTGGTTGGGCTCGGTGAGCCAATGCGCCGGTCGCACTCGTCCCGAACAGGGCAACCAGTCCAGTCACCATCACTGCATGACGCATACACCAGGTGTGCCAGGACGGGGAATGAGAGGTGGTACGCGCTGTGGTGGCGATTAGATGGGCGCGCATGGCAGAACGCTCCTCTTTGGTCAACGAAAGGTCACGAAGCGAGTCGAGCGGATTGTCGTGGTGATAGGTCATTGCAGTTCTTTCTTCAATCGTGTAATGCCCCTGTGTAAACGGACGGAAGCGGCATTTTCACTAATGCCTAATGCCCGCGCAATCTCCTTAACCGGCATATCCTCAACATAGCGCATCAGCAGAGCATCGGCGTATGTCGGGTCCAGACGCTCAATCGCAGACACTACATGACGAACCTGGGCGGCATACAGTGGATCGGCACTGCGCGCATCGTCTCTGATGTCTGCTCCATGGGGAAGCGCCTCCAGGGGTACATCGCGACGCTTACGATACAGGTCAACGGTAATATTGGTAGCGATTCGGTAGAGAAATGCTCGGAGATTCTCCGCCTTGTTTCCCTTGGCAAGCCACTCCCAAGTCCTCACGAATGTCTCCTGCGTCACATCCTTGGCCTGCTCCCGATCATGCAGGCGCACATAACAGTACCGGAAAATCGCATCGGCATAAGCATCGTATGCGGCAAGGAACGCCGTTTCTGATTTCTGCATAGTAGGACGACCCGGGCACTCATTTCTTACAGCACACAACGCCTGACCGGCGCTGTGTGCTGTCTCGGAAGAAGGGGAATGATATGCAACCAAATGCACTACTCCTCATCATCTCCACCATCCGAATCGTCATGCTCCACGTCACTCAGTCCGCGGATGCTCTTGATGGCATCCACAAGTGCGCGATGAACGTGGCGAACCTCACCCATCAGCTCGCGGTGCTTCTCACGAATAAGCCGGAATGCCTCGCGAGGCTCATGCTGATCAATAATAGCCTTAACCTCTTCAGTGGAACCGTCGAGAACTTCCTGTGCGGAGGCGATTGCTCTGTATACCGTCGCCAAGGCGGCACGCTGTTCAGTCACGTCTTTGCCAGCCTCCTCAAAGCGGTTCAGACGCTGAGCCACCCCGTCAGCAATACCGGTAAGTCGGTCCAATAGGTGCTGTACGCGGCGAATGGTCCTATTCCAGAACGCCAGTAAGCGCTCGGCGTGGCGGCCAGAAAGACGCTCAACCCGATCTTCGCGGCGCTCTTGCACGTTCTGCAGAACATCCTGGCGATGGTCCTGCGCTTCCTGGCGACGGTCTTCTTGAGCCAGAGCGGGGACAGTGGTGCCTGCAATCATGATGACCGCTCCCAGAGCGGCGATATGTCGTTTCATGTTCATTGGTACGTAAAGAATTGAGTGATATTGAGTACGCTTCGTAAGACGCTCGGGACGGGAGAATCTTACCGGGGGATGTGCTCCATTCCACTTCCTGCCTGGTGGACCCAAGGAGAGTCGAACTCCTGACCTCCGCAATGCGAATGCGGCGCTCTACCAGCTGAGCTATGGGCCCGCTTATCGACCGAGCAGGCCCTTGTATACCACAAAAAGAGTGCGTTTTCCAGAGTACTTCGGTTTCCCCAAGCGACGTACTCTTGGTACGCTGAAGCCCGCATGTCCCACACCGAATCAATACTCGAAGGCCTGAATGAAAAACAGCGTGAGGCCGTTACGCTCGACAGCGGAGCCGCTCTCGTCATCTCCGGTCCCGGTTCCGGCAAGACGCGCGCGCTGACGCACCGCATCGCATACCTCATCGCCTCAAGCGTTCGGCCGTCCGACATCCTCGCGGTGACCTTCACTAATAAGGCGGCGGGAGAGATTAAGGAACGGGTCTCACACCTTCTTCGGAGTGCGGGACTGGCGGTTAAAGGATTGCCGACCATGGGCACGTTCCACGCCATCGGTCTGCGTGTCCTGCGTGTGCACGGACAGGAAATCGGCATCGGCAAGAATTTCTCTATACTCGATTCCGCTGACCAGCAGGCGCTCATCAAGCGAGTTGTCGCTGACAACGGTGCAGATATCCAACGATTCAAACCGGGTCCAACCTTGGGAAAAATCGCTAAACTCAAGACGGAGTTGGTTCTTCCCGATGCGTTCGTGCCCAAAGGAGGGTACGAAGAGATGCTCGCTAGACTCTACCGCGACTACCAGTCACGCCTATCTGCGATGAACGTCGTAGACTTTGGTGACCTCATCTCACTTCCCGTGCATCTGTTTCGGAATCGGCCCGACATCCTGCGCGGCTACCAAGAACGATGGCAGCATATTCTCGTGGATGAATACCAAGACACGAGCCACGACCAGTACACGCTGGTAAACCTACTCGCCAAGGGACGCGGGAATCTTTTCTGTATCGGAGATGACGCCCAATCCATTTATCAGTTCCGGCAAGCAGATATCCGGAACATCCTGAACTTTCAACGGGACTGGCCGGACGCTAAAATCATCCTGCTGGAGCAGAACTACCGTTCGACAAAGACCATTCTGGCCGCCGCACAAGCCGTCATCGCCCACAACACCGGGCAGTTCCCCAAAGACCTGTGGACCGAGAACCCGGACGGAGATGCCGTAGTCGTCACTGAGGCGTTCAATGAGCGCACGGAGGCACGCGACATTGTCCGCCGTCTGGAGGAGCTCAAGGGCGACCGGTATGCACTCTCGGACTGCGCCATTCTCTATCGCACACATGCCCAGTCCCGTGCCATGGAGGAAGCGCTCGTGCAAGCCGGAATGCCGTACCGCATCGTCGGGGGATTACGCTTCTACGAACGCCGAGAGGTTAAGGATATTCTCGCGTACCTACGCCTGATGCAGAATCCGACCGACCTGGTCAGTTTCGAACGTGTCGCCAATGTCCCCAAGCGCGGCATCGGCCCGGCGACCGTATCGACCATCGTCTCCCTCGGCGGAGACCTCATCGAAGCGACCCGGCGGGCGGGCTCCGGAGGTACACCGCGCAGCCAGGCGAAACTCCAATCACTCGCCGACCTGCTTCGAGGGCTTCGGGAGGCTCGAACAGACAAGAGTGTACGGGGTATGATTGCGCATATCGTTGCGCGAACCGGTTATCGAGAATATCTCAAGACCATGAAGGACACGATGGAGAACGCCGAGGAGCGCCTGGAGAACGTGCGCGAATTACTGACCGTCGCACGCAAGTACGACGATGCCGGCCCGGATGGCCTGCAACGCTTTTTAGAAGAGGTTGCACTCGTACAAGACGCTGACACCCTGGCGGGAACCGAACGAGCGGCAACCCTGATGACGATGCACGCGGCTAAGGGATTAGAGTATCCGGTCGTGTTTATTATCGGTATGGAAGAGGGCCTCTTCCCTCACAGCCGGACGACCTACGCGCCCCAGGAAATGGAAGAGGAGCGACGCCTCTGCTATGTGGCGGTAACGCGCGCCAAAGAACACCTCTACGTCAGTTATGCGAAATGGCGAAACATCTACGGTTCCCGGCACGCCGGTCTTCCTTCACGCTTTCTGGACGAGATGCCTGATGCACTCTTGGCGCGGCGCGTACCCGATGAGGAAGCGGCGTTTGAAGATGATACTATCACCTACGAATGACCTTCCGCCCCGATACCAAGAAATCCCTCGGACAGAACTGGCTTGTGAATCAGGGTGTGGCCGAACGCATTGTTCAGGCGGCCGAACTCATGCCAGATGACATTGTCTTGGAAGTCGGTCCCGGGGCCGGCGTTCTCACTGAACGCATTGTTCCACAGGTGACATCGCTCATCGCCATCGAAAAAGACCACCGTCTCATCGACCCCTTGCGCGAGCGATTCGCTGATGACGAGCAGGTGCGCATCGAAGAAGGGGATATCCTGAAGGCCGACGTGACCTCTTTGGGACTGGCGCCCCACCGATACAAGGTTATCGCCAACCTGCCGTACTACATCACTTCACATTTTCTGCGGACAATGCTCACCGAATGGCCGGTTCCGTCGTTGGCCGTACTGATGGTGCAAAAGGAAGTTGCCCTGCGCATGCTTGCCGGACCAGGAAGTATGAATCTACTCGCGCTGTCCGTTCAGCTCTATGCTTCTGTGGAGAAGCTCATGGATGTTTCCCCGGGGAGCTTCAGACCAGCCCCGGACGTGGATTCGGCAGTCATTCGCCTGCGTCCCCTGATACTCACTACAGAGGAGCGTGCGCGGCAGGCCCGTACCCTGGTACTTGCTAAACGGGCTTTTATGCATAAACGTAAACAGTTGGGTTCGACCGTGGATGCACCACTACTCCAGAGGTGCGGCATCGACCCTTCGCGACGACCTCAGGAGCTCTCGCTGGACGAATTCCTATGTCTCGCCGGGAACACAGGAGAACAATAGTCTTCCTCTTTATAGATATGCACACGGGCACCCCGATTCAGAGCGGGGTGTTCTGTTATACTTCGCTTAGAAAATGGGCATAAAAGTTAAGTTCCTGCTCGGTCTTTTGGCGTTCCTAGCGCCCTTTTCGGTTGTCTATTTCTTTTCCGCACTACAAAAGCCTTCGATGCCCCCCACCGCACTAAATCTACCCGCTCAGATTGCAACGTTCAGTATGCTCGACGACGCAGACGGGGATGGCCTCACCAACCGAGAGGAGAACCTCTGGCGAACGGACTGGCGCAATCCGGACACCGACGGGGATGGCTTCACCGACGGGGAAGAAGTCCTCTCCGGGCACGACCCCACCAAGCGTGGACCGGACGACTTTCTGGACCCGTCCAAGAATCTCACTGAACACTTCAGCTCACTTCTCTTGGGCGGCATCTACACAGGTGCCATACGGCCGGGAAACCCAAACAACGATGCTGCGTTCGCGACCCTGACCGATGCTGTCTTTGATGAGTACGAGAAGTTCGCCATTACAACCCGGCGCACTGAGGTTCGTGAAGTACAGAACACCCGCGCAAATCTAGACACATACCTTTTCGCTATGGAACCCCATCTGCGTAAGACCTTTCCGGATGCCATTCGGTACATCGAGAACTATTTGGCCCAATATGGCTCGGTGGACCCCGAGCTTACTAAGCGCATTCTTCGGAACGATACACGCTCCCAAGCCATGCATGCGCGCGCGACGGAAATCGAGACAGAATTGTCCGAAATAGTCCAGGCGTTGGCGGACATTCCCGTACCGACGCTCATGATCCGCGCGCACCAAAATGGCATCCTGCTCTTGGAACAGATGGCCCAGCAGACCCTACTCACCACCCAGCTCAGCGACGACCCCATAAAGGCGACCATCGCGACGACAACGCTTGCCGGGCTCGTGAATCGCACCACGGCCGCATTCGTCCGTGATTATGTACTATCCTTGGACCATGCACTCATTCAGCTACCGGAGGATGAGTCGCCTCCCACACAGTGAAGCACCCTCACCAACAAAGCACTCGGCAGTTAATACTAGCGTTCGCCGTATTGGCGACCGTCCTGTCGCCAGCCGTGTTCAGCGTTATGCGTGCATCCGCGCTCGACGTCCAGCTGGAATTCCCGGTCACCGGTATCGACTCCGAGGGTCCCTACGCCCAGCAATGCGAGGTACTATTCGACACCTACCTGTTAAGCACGTCCCTCTGGGAGGACCGCGTCTCGGATTTTGCCAAAGCTATATTTGATAATATATCAGACCGAATCTTCGATTACGCAAAATGCAATCTCCAATTCATTGATATTACGGCCGGAGTCCTTGGGAACGGCACCATTTCGAAATCACCAATATGCACCCTCCAGGTGAACGACATCGACGCGGCCGCAAAAGACGCGGCCCAACGCGAACTGTATTACAACAATATCGTACGCTGTACGGCCCGCGCGATGATTACCGATGTGTCCGATAAGGCCGCTCGCATCGCCCGAGAGAACGGTCGAGACGGGGGAGCGGCCTACGTCCAAGATTTCGTCGAATTGCGGTTGTCCGCCGAAGAGCGCGGACGCGCCACCGCCCAGAATCTGTTCGCCAACACCCGCTACTGCCCATGGGTGCAAGCTGAGATGGAGGCACTGTTTAATTTCCATCCCGAAGAAGCACGTGCGACCACCGAACACCCTGACTCCAATGGTGAGCCGTATACGCAACGGGCCGAGTGCTCATTCCCGCCCGACACCACTCTGAATAAGGCACTCAACGACCCCTCTGCAGTCTACTTACTCTCCCAGCCCCAGAACAATATCTACGGCTCATTCGCGATGGCACAAGAAGAGACGAACCGCCAAATCACCCTCCAGGTCGAGGCAGATACTACCGAAGCTATTGCCGGAAGTGGCTTCCTGGGAAGTCGCGGCGCGAACGCCGAGGAGAGTTGTGTGAACCGCAACGAACAGGGCATCTGTTTGCAATATGCACCCGTCGTCCAGCCGGGCTCACAAATCGGCGCCAACCTCACCGCCGCCACAGAGGCCGAATACAACTGGCTCATCACCAGTGACGAAGTAGGGTCTCTCGTGGGCGACACGGCACTGCGTATCGTCAATCGCATGCAAGACCTGACTACCCCGGACATCCAATTTGATTTCACAACGGATGCCGGACTTGAGAAATATCTTGACTCACGGCCGACCCCCACGGCCACCCCTCCATTTGAAGACCCCGATAATCCCAGTCCGGTCTACTGCGGTCTGCCGAGTGAGACCCAGTGCTCGTGTCTTGCAAACCCATCCGATCCGGGATATGAGAGCGCTCAGCAGACGGCACGCACTCTTATCTCCGACGCCGCCGGTGCTGCTGCATTCAAAAATCCCCAGTTAGTCACCGATGGAGTTGTTCAGCCGGGCCGGAACGCCGAGTTCATCGTACAAATCTGTTTCGAACTCGGCCTCTCCAACCGGGGATGCCGTCCCAATACGCCACGCGCGGATGACATACTTATTTTCTCGGCCGGAGCATCAGAAATATTCATCGACGTAATACGCGCAGATGGCAGAGTACGGACGACCCCGACCGCACAATACACCTGTGCGATAGGTGTTGTGCCGTAACTTGAATGACAGGATATGTCCCGAATAAAGTATAGAAAAATACACATTCTTGGAACGGCGCTCACCGTCGTCTTTCTGTTTACTGTTCCCTGGACGGCACACGCCCAGGCGTTGACTGCGAATTTCACCACCAACTCCCTCCTGCAATCGCTATTGTCAGGACTGAGTGTATTGACTGGTATTCAGGGGTGGCTCCTCCTGCAATTGTCGGACCTGTTCTCCACACTCTCCAGATGGCAAATCGCCTCCAATAATGTCGTTGTGTTCGATGCTTGGGAGATCGCCCGGGACATCGTTAACCTATTCTTCATCGTTGGCATGGTCATTATTTCGTTCGCGACCATCTTCCGGGCGACCAATATCGGTTTTCTCCAACGGTTTCACTGGAGAACTGCGCTACCCAAACTGCTCATCGCAGCCATTCTGGTGAATTTGAGCTTAGGACTAAGCGAATCGGTCGTTCTCGTCAGCAACCGTGTAACGACCATACTGGCCGATGTCATGGCGAATTCATCGGCACGCATCACAAATATCATGCAGGTAGGAACCCTCATGGCGAACGGGGTCACCATCACAGACCCCAGTATCGCATCCCAAAATCTGGGAAACATCACCGGTTCCCGCGCCCCAGACGGCACCGAGTGGGATGCGTACCTGGCCATTGCCGAAAATCGCACGGAAGAAGAGGAGAAGGCACTTCAGGCATGCTTGAATGAAGAGACGGACCTGGGTTTCTTCGAAGGATGGTTCCGAGATCCCGTTCGTAAAAGCATCGGTGAATGCAACCACGAACTTGGTATGGCCCGAAGAGGGGAGACCGAGGTGAGTTTCGCGGATCGGGCCGCATTTGAATTCCTTGCCAACAATACTCCGACCGGCCTACTCTCACTCATGAACAGCCCGACGCAGCGCATCACCCTTCTGGTCGCCGGCCTATTCAATGTTGCACTCCTGACACTGCTCATTATCTCACTGGGAACGGCCGTAGTATTTTTCTTCCTTCGCATTGCCGCCCTGTGGGTACTTATGTTCTTCTCGGCATTTGCATTTGGATTCTATTGGTATGACCCCGACCTGTTAAAGAAGTGGTGGAATCAATTCCTTGGATGGAATGTCTTCGGGCCACTCTATATGCTCATACTCCTCTTTGGCCTGACATTCCTCGCACGGCAGGGCGACCTTATGGCAAACCTTAACCAAGGAAATGAAACGGGTCTCGTGCCACTACTGGCCTCGACTCTGTTCTTCTTTATTATGGCGTTCATCATCTTCATCGGTGGCCTTAATTTCGCCTATAGGAGCTCCTTCGCCGAAGCGGTCAGGGAAACGAACATTATCGGAGGTATCGCCGAACGATACGGGACATTCGGCGCTATCAGGGCCAGTCAGTGGTTCGGCCAACGGGCAGGACAGCTATCGGGCGTCACGCCGACCTACCAAGCAGCCAAAGAACGCGCCGCACAGACGGCTCAAGCTATCGGCCAGCGAGTGCTCCCACAGGTATCCGATGAGGAGCGCCTGGGCAGGGCCCGTACGCGCCTGGGTGTTTATCGCGGGGCACCCGGACTGATTGTCGAGCGCATCAAAACACAACGTGCCGCCCTGGAAAACCAGGTGAACGCCATCCCGGATCGCAAGCAACAAACGGCGTTTCTGCGTGAGCAGATAAACGACCGGGACCGTGGTACCGCATTAGCCGCCCGACAAATCCTTCTGAGCAAGGGGCAACTAAGCGCCGATGAGATCAAGCGCACCCAGCAGATGTACCCTGGCGGCATCGCCCAGGCAGAGTTCGCTCGAAATCTTCGAGACACCTCTACTGCCGCGGCAAATCCTCAGGCGCTTTTCGAGTACCGTAAACAAGAGATCACGGACAACGATCCCGAACGTGATCGAAAGCTGGCGAATCTCCGCAATGAGGTGTTCGGAAGCGCACTGAAAAACCCGAACACGCTTGTCGGGCTTGGTGACGAATACTTTATGCAAGGCAAAAAGGAATTTGATGCACTGAAACAGGCCGTCGATCGCCAGTATCCGCCGGGGGACAAGAAGGCCCGTGCCAAAGCATACGCTCGGTTTGATAGGGCCGCCAAGACCGCACAGCAAGAAGAGGGACTTCGTGCACTATTCAAACAGGAAAGCGTAGTGGACGGCACCCCACAAACGAAAGAGAACGTTCCACCAGGTGCGCCACCCACACCCGTTACGAGCGATGGCACCCCACAAGAAAATACCTAACCTATGGCAAACGCGTATCTGAATGAACCGTACCTGACACCTCAGCACACCGTGCCAACGAAGGGGAGAGAGGCGCAAAACTTCTGGGTCATCCTCCGCGCCCTTCCGGAGACCGTGCGGGAACTGTTAGTCGGGTTTGAAACCGCGGAATTCCTTAACCGCATACAGCAGGAGTACCGCCTGTCGCAAGAGCAACGCTATACGCTGGCCGAGTTCCTTCGTGACCTGTTTCTGGGACTCGTCGAGTCTGCCCGTTCGGCCGAACGCCTGACGGAGGTGCTCAGTATCAAGCGCCCAAGCGCGCTCCAGATTCTCAAGAATATGGAGGACACCCTGTTGCTCCCCATTGGTCTTAATCTTTCGATGCTCACGGACGGACTGTCCGCACGCACACCGGACCTCATCTATGAGAACGGCGTACCCATACTGCGCTTCAGGTCGGTCGAGGATCTACTCGCCCAAATACAAGATTATGAACCGGATGAACGTATGCAATTCCTCCAAGACACCAAGCGAGATAATCGCATCTTGGTACTCAAGGCATTCTCCCAGCTTAAGCTCGGAACCGACGGGGACGGAAAACCGGTATCATTCACGGAATTAGCGCGTAAGGAGGCCCCTGATTTTTCCTCCCACGACTGGCTCGACCTTTTATCCGAAGACCCCTCACTTACACAGGATCCACACATACGACCTGTGCTTATCTCATACCTTTCAACCATACAGAGGATGCGCGAAATATTCTCGGAAGTTCGCAATCCCGGCGCCGGACGCGCCCTGCATGAAGTACTCGGAGATGCACTTGGACGCGCCAAACCAGTTGTCGTGGACTATGTCCGCCTGGGGCCATACTTCGCGGGTATACACCATAAAGAGTCCCTCATCGATAATGACCTGTCCGTCCGGTTCGCTGAACTACCCAACGATCTCCGCGAGGAATTACTGGCTCCGACACATGCAGAACGAATACGTCGCATGATATTGGACGGCAGTATCCCGGAGAACTACGGGGTCGCCGTAGCCAAAATCATGTTCCTGGTCGCGCTCGGCGACCTCTCTCCTGGCTCACTGGATATGCTCTTGGGCGAGCGTATGGGCCTTGGACAGGAGCAGGGGGAAAGGGTGGCAGAGGCGGTACGGACCGGGCTCCTACCCGATATTGTTCGCCTCGCGCCAACCGCCACCCGGCAGGAACCCGTACCGAATCCACCCATCACACAGCCTGAGCGTTCGGCAAAGCAGTCACACAATGGTAAAATCAATGAGCAACCACAGGTCATCGACCTGCGGGACCATTCACCACAGCCATGAGATATCAGGTACCCCAGTTTATCGAAACTGAGACAAAGCTCGTCGGACCATTTACCCTCCGGCAGTTCCTCTGGGTCGCCGGGGGTATCAGTATGGTCACGCTGGAATTCATCATACTGAGTGGGTATTTCCTTATTGGTGCGGCCCTGCTCACCTTGGCGTTCTTCGGCTCCTTGGCGTTCGTAAGGGTAGATGGCCAGCCGTTCGTGAATTTCCTTGCCTATATGCTCGCATACGGACTTGGCGCCAAGAAGTATCTGTTCAAGGCATCGAAAGAAGAGTCGGCAATCAAATTCCCGGGGCAACAATAACCATGGCCGAAGCACCTGCTACGACAAAAATCGTTCCGCTCAAGGATATTACGGAACACATCATCTTCCTCAAGGACGACTCTCTTCGTTCGGTTCTGGAAGTGTCCGCTATCAACTTTGAGCTTCGCTCGACCGACGAGCAAATCGCACTCATACAACAATTCCAAGGGTTCCTTAACTCCATCGATTTCACCCTACAGATTGTCATGCAATCCAGGAAATATAATATCGAAGAATATCTTTCGACGCTCCGAACCACGGCTGGTGATCTCACGAACGAAATGCTCAAAGTACAGGCGGAGGAATATATACGGTTCGTCCGTGAGCTGAGCGACCTGGCGAACATTATGAAAAAGAAATTCTATGTAGTTATTCCTCTCGAAGTCGTTCGCGGAGCGGGGAAGGAGGGGCTCCTTGAAGGACTCCGTGGGTTATTCAGTAGAAAGAAAAAGGAGACCAAAGAGAGTGGGCCGACAGAAGATGAACTGCAGGCTTGGCGCATGCAGTTGGGTCAGCGCGCCGACCTGGTAAGCGCAGGCTTGGCGAGCATGGGCTTGAAATCGCGCCTCTTGGAACAACCGGAGCTCTTTGAGTTGTTCTCTGCGCTCTACAATCCGGTGGTTCCCGCCAATCCGGAACAGCAAACATCGTCCCAAACATCATGACCGAACAGATTATCTCGCAACGGTTTGAACAGGTCGTAGCGCCTTCGGCATTGAATATCACTCCGAACTACATTCAGCTCGGAGAGAAGTACGCGCGCACTATTTTCATGGGGACCTATCCGCGCTTTCTGAACGCAGGCTGGTTCTCTCCCGTCATCAATCTCGACCGAGTATTGGATATTAGCGTATTCGTCATTCCTCAAGACACCTCAGAGGTCCTCAAGCAGCTTCGTATTCAGCTGGCACGACTTGAGGCACAAATGATGGAAGAATCAGCGGCCGGAAATGTACGGAACCCGATTCTCGAGACCGCCGTCGGTGATATCGAGATACTGCGGGACAAACTTCAACAGGGGACTGAGCGTTTTTTCCAGGTCGGCATCTATATCACTATCTACGCGAATTCTCCCAAAGAACTCGATGATACCGAGAAGAAGATAAACGGCATCCTTGAGGCTCAGCTTGTCATCCCCAAACAGGCAACCTTTCGTATGCTCGAAGGATTCACGACAACGTCACCGCTGAACACGGATAAACTACAGGTACACACATCACTGAACACTGAGCCACTTGCCTCCACATTCCCATTCATCTCCAGTGACCTCACCAGCAACGAAGGCATTCTGTATGGCATCAACACCACGAACAACTCGCTCGTCCTGTTTGACCGGTTCTCACTGGAGAACGCCAATGCCGTGGTATTCGCCAAGTCAGGTGCCGGTAAGAGCTACACCATTAAACTGGAGATACTCCGCCAGCTCATTCTTGGCACACAGGTGCTTGTCATCGACCCCGAGGATGAGTACAAATACCTCTCCGACACGGTTGGCGGGACGACGGTCAAGATTTCCATTAACAGCGACCAGCACCTGAACCCATTTGACCTACCACCTTCTCGGGAAGGAGAATCCTCGAGCGACGTGTTTAACTCACACGTCCTGGACGTTGCCGGTCTTATCAAGCTCCTGATGGGAGGAGAGCTCACCCCAGAGGAAGACTCACTTTTGGACCAGGCCATCATCCAGACCTACGCAGTCAAGGACATTACCCCCGACACCGATTTCACGAAACTCCCGCCTCCCGTTCTGTCTGACCTGCAAAACATCATGCAGGGAATTGAGGGCGCCGAACGGATGGCGACGCGCCTTCAAAAGTTCACAGAGGGCACCTTCGCGGGCTTTCTCAACCAACCAACAAATGTTCCATTGGATAACCAGCTCACCGTGTTCAGTATCCGGGACATGGAGGACGAATTGCGTCCAATCGCCATGTACCTGGTACTTAATCACATCTGGACCCAGATACGACGCAATCTCCGTAAACGACTCTTGGTCGTGGACGAAGCATGGTGGGTCATGAAGTTCCCGGTTGGAGCCGACTTCTTATTTAATATCGCCAAGCGGGGACGGAAATACTACACCGGCATGACGACTATTTCGCAGGACGTGAACGATTTTATGGAATCTACGCAAGGCAAAGCTATCGTCACGAACTCTTCGATGCAAATCCTCATGAAGCAATCTCCGGCGTCCATCGACATCATCCAGAACACGTTCAATCTGACCGACTCCGAGAAGTACTATCTCTTAGAGGCACGCGTTGGGTACGGCTTATTCTTCCTCGGTGCTAATCATGTCGGTATACGGGTCGTTGCTTCATACGCGGAGGACCAGATTATCACTTCCGATCCACGCCAGCTCTTGGAGTTAGAGAAAGCCAAGCAGGAGTGGGCGGAACTCGGCAAATAACATGGCTGAATCTGTTGTCGACATAGTAGGGCCCAACACAATGGCGTCCGCCTTACGTCAATCAACATCACCTCACCACGCTATCCGCGAGCTCGCGCAAGGAGTGCGCGAGCTCGATGTCCGCATCCGACACTATGCAACCCATAGCCGTGAGCGGGATAAGCGGATTCAGGAACACCTCCTTCAGTCAGGAAGGCGCATCAAGAGTCCTTCGAAAATACGGTATGGGGTTGTCCTCAGCGGAGCGGTACTCCTGGATGTCCTGATGATACTGCTCGCATTCATTGAGCTGGGCGGGGCGACAATCTTTTTAGTCCTCATTGGGCAAATTATACTTATTACTCCGTTCTGGCTGTTGTACTCATACGTGTTCCTGGGACGAGCGGTCAAGGATATGCGTATACAGCGTGCGCAGCTCGAAGAAGACGTTGAAGCCGCACAACGTACCCTACGTATCGTACGCGCACGATATACCCGCGTTGCCCGTCAGGCCTCGAGCTCACCGGCATTTCGTAGGGCGAGTATTACCATTACCACACGGATTGCCCGCATTACAGGACGATCTACCCGATTAGGCCAAGCGCTTGGACGAATCGGGCGATTTCTTCGAGGACCCCTCGCCCGCATCGGAGGGAATATTATTCCCTTCGTGAAAGTAATTCCCTGGTATGTGCTTGGCGTGGTGTTCACCTACAAAGAACATCGTCGCGAGTATGAGCTATCACGGGAGCTCTTGCATACCTGGAAGGAATCCATGGATACGGTTACCGAAGGGGAAAATGGATTATTTGCCGGACAGGCAGAGCTTGTCACGAAGACGCTTCGGGAACCATACCCGCCAAACACTTCTGTTGCGGTTGCCCCGAACGAAACAGCACTCCCCACACCACGCCCACAACCATCGTCCACGCGCGATATCAACCCGTCACCAGCCGCACGCCCAGCACCGGCTGTATAAGCTCTTGTTATGTCTCTGAATCGCCACTCGTTCATCTTCTCCGCTATGGTCGGCATCCTCTCCGTATCGCTCCCATTCCTCATCTGGAGAATATTCTTCAGCGATGTGCCCCTGACCGGGAACGGGAAAGCGACACTGTCGGTGCAATTCGACACGGCACCTACACAGTCGATGCCACCCGTACAAAGACCTGCACGATTACGTGAATTATTCTCCGCGCCAATACATTCATTAGCGGTTACCAAAAACGGAAAAGAAGTTCGATTCTATGAAGAGGCGACCGGGCGGACCTTCGCGGTTGACTTGGAGTCGTTGCGTTCGGAACCAATTTCCGAGGAACGCCTGGAAAACCTCTTAAGGTCTTGGTGGTCTCCTTCCGGAACCGAAGTCATCGCCGCATTCAATGAGCAGGGCGGCACGGTCCTTCGTTTTTTTGACTTTAGGGACGGGAGGGTTTCAGTGCTCCCTGAAACAGTACGCACATTTGCCTTCTCTCCGGACGGTACACGTCTAGTAACACTCCATGATACTTCAGGAGTGTCTCGTATTATGGTTTCGGGACGAGACGGGACGGATGATCCGTGGCTCCTCATGACAACCCGTCTTTCGGTTATCTCCGTCTTTTGGCCGCACCCCGAACGAATTATTGTACACGCGTCCAACGAAGATGGGTCAAACACCCTTCTTTCTCTCAATCTTTCAGGAGTGTTGTTAACGCTCCTGAAAGAAGTACGCGACCTGGAAACGACTTGGTCTCCGGACGGCGACCGCGTCGTCGCCTCGTATCGAGACCCGAATGACATCCTCCGGACGGTGGTTCTCGAAGGTATGGACGGGCGCCCGCATAATAAGACAGTCTCGTTGCCCCTTACTATACCGGCGTCTAAATGCGCATGGTCCCCAGACGGAACAGTCCTCGGATGTGGCATTCCCTCACAAGCCTCTGCTGGCGACACGGTTATGACCTATCACCTAGGCGATGCCGAACCCGTCCTTCGCTATCAGCCCCCGAAAGACACATTCATCACGGTCACGAAACCCTTATTCTCATCAAGCGGATTAGTGTTTGTGAATGGATACGACAAAAAACCCTACCTGGTGAGTTGGTAGGATTTTAGAGTGCGAGTGGCTTGATGACGACTCGCCTATGGGGCTCATCTCCTATGCTTTCACTCGTTACATCGGTATAGGACGCCAGCTCGGTATGGATGATACGCCTTTCATAGGGAACCATAGGGAGTAATGCCTGTGAGTTCTGGGTATCTCGCACCCTGGAGACGACCTGGCGTACCATAGTAACTAACTGGTCACTGCGGGTCTTTCGGTAGTCATTAACATCAACGACAATGCGTCGGTCAGCGCCGACCTGCCGATAACAGGCGGCACGGATAAGCTGTTCTAGTGCCCCGAGATTCTGTCCATTCTTACCGATGAGGATATGCGCGTCCTCTTCAGTCCTGATATGAACGATTACATTGTTTCGCTCATCAGCATCTCCAACTTCCACGTCGAACGGAATACCCATGGCCGATGAGAGCCGGGAAACAAAGGTTTGTATAAATTCACGCAGTGGTAATGACATGGCGCTTTCTCTTTATATACCATTGTTCGCCGATGGAAACGAGAGTGCTGACCGCCCAATACAGTGCAAGGCCTGCGGGAAGGCTCCAGCTGATGACGATAATCATGACGGGGAAGAAGTACTGCATCTGCTTATTAAGCATCGCCGCCTGTCCTGTTGCGTCCTCGGTACGAGCATACCGCGCATGAATGTATTGCATAAGACCAGCGACCAGGGCTAGTGGAATATTACGCACACCAAGATCGATGATGCCAAGCGTAATGGTTTCAATGGTGCCGGGGTCCGGGACGAATGCATAAAGCGCCTGCAGGCTCTCCGGCTTGAACACGTTCAAAAACACGCGATACAGACCAAGGAGGATAGGTATCTGGATAAGTAACGGTAGGCATCCTGCCAATGGGTTTATGTGGTGCTTTCGATACAGCTCCATCATCGCTTGGCCCTGAGCCGCCTGATCGTCTTTGAATTGTTTCTTGACGCGCTCCAACTCGGGAGCAAGTGCCGCCATATCACGCTGTGACTTAAGTGTCTTCAGCGAGAGAGGGAGGGAGAGGGTTCTAATAAGTAGTGTTACGAGGACGATAGCGATACCCAGGTCGCTGAACGCGACTCCATAGAGGAACACCAGAATGTTCAGGAGGGGTTCATAAATAAATGTGGTGTAGAGCCAGATCATATTTTCTTTATGGCTGTCATAGGGTTGAACGGATGGCATTGCCCCATACGGGACATACCAAGGCGTATGCCTGTCAGGGTGCCGTGGGTACGGAGCGCCTCAATAAGATACACCGAGCAGGAAGGATGAAACCGACACCCCGTTTTCACCGGCACTGCGCTATGTAAAAGGGGGCTAAGCACCCATTGATACGTCTTTACTATACTGATGGCGAACAAATTCATCGACTGATAATACCAGATTTACGGAGCATCGTATCCAGCTCTTTTTTACAGACACTCACATGTACCTCACCTCCGCGATGGATTCGGACAATGAGAAACATGGGAGCTTTGAGTTCGGGAAGAAACTCAGCGACGACCTCGACTATCTTCCTGCGAATACGGTTCCTTTGCACTGCCGATGGCTCGGTACGAACCGGGACAACAACCGCAACTTTGGGAACAGCTCCGTGAATCGGGCCATATTGTAAGGAACATACCTCGCCCCGAATGCGCCGTCCTTTCCTTAAAAATCGTTTGAATTCGCGAGTCGTGATTCTATTCTTACGAGGAAGCGTCATAGCGAAGGACAAAACAGCCGCCCCGGTCGGTGGCGGCTGCCTGGGTTACACAGTCAGACGAGCCCTTCCTTTGGCACGCCTACGCGCGAGTGTTTTTCTTCCCGATTTTGTTTGAATCCGCTTGCGAAAACCGTGCTTACGGGCACGCTTTTTCTTTTTGGGGCGATACGTGAGCGCTTTTGCTTTGGTCATGACTGGAATAGTACTCGTTACAACGAAGAAAAGAATACCATACTAGCTCCCCTTCGGTCAAGAAACTCTATAAGACCACAAAGAGCGCTCGCTCGTAAGTTTACGCGTGCGACCGAACTGCTATACACAGCATATCAACGGAACACGGTTGAGAGCACCCGACAGGTAGGGGATGATAGACACACGAACATAACAGACCGCACCACTATGACCGCAGTACCACCCGAAGAAATATGGAAAGCCGTGCTCGGCGAAATGGAACTCTCGCTCTCTCGCGCACACTTTACGACCTGGTTTAAAAATACACTCATCGTAGCTCAAGACCGAAACATGGTCACGGTCAGTGTTCCGAACGGGTTTGTTAAAGAATGGCTCGAGAATAAATTCAACAAACAGATATTACAATCCATTCGAAAACTTTCCATGGACGTTCGGGAAGTAAAGTACGTTGTCGGGCAACTAAAACCAGAGCCCTTCAAACCTGATATGCGTGCAGTCCTTAATAGTGATATCGACGAGGGAACCTCGTCGGGAACAGATAGTACTATAGATAAAATTACCCACTTGAACCGGAAATACTCGTTCGGTTCATTTGTAGTGGGTTTGAATAATCAATTTGCGTTCGGTGCCTCTCAGGGAGTGGCAAAAAATCCGGGAACACTCCATAATCCGCTCTTCTTATACGGTGGGGTGGGACTGGGGAAGACGCACCTTATTCAATCCATAGGCAATAGTGTTCTGACAGAGCATCCGGACAAACGTATACTGTACATGCCGGCCGAACGCCTCACCGCGACTATCGTCGATGCGCTACAGAATCAGACTATTGAAGGCCTCAAGCGGCTCTATACTGACTTGGATTTGTTTATTATCGACGACGTACAGTATATCGCTGGCAAAACCCGTACCCAGGATGTGTTCTTCACTATCTTTAACGAACTCTTCAACAGAAATAAGCAGGTCATCTTAACATCCGATCGTCCTCCAAAAGCAATCGCCTCGCTCGAAGAGCGCCTTCAATCACGTTTCGAAGGAGGTATTGTCGCTGACATCGGGTTGCCCGACTATGAGACCCGTCTGGCAATTCTGAAGAAAAAACTCGGGGACCGTAATATCGAATTCGATGAAGAAATACTCGCATACATAGCATCGAATATACAAAAGAACGTCCGCGAGCTTGAAGGCGCCTTAAATAGAGTTATCGCTTTCGCCCAAATATACAATCGCGTGCCCGATATCAAGGAGGTAAAAAACATACTTCAGGCCTACTTGAGTGTTCCTCACCGCAAGACCTCTCCGCAGGTCATTCTCAAAACCGTCGCGGATTTCTATAACATATCCCCGGCGGATCTCACTAAGAGAAGCCGAAAAAAGGAGGTCGTCAGACCTCGCCAAGTCGCTATGTTCTTATTACGAGAAGAAGTCAGTCTTTCTTTTCCGGAGATTGGCCATAAGCTTGGCGGGAGGGACCATTCAACGGTCATTCATGCATGCGACAAAATAAAAAGAGAAGAAGCAGAGAATGATTCCTTAAAACAGGACCTCACCCTTATTAAAGAACGTATCTATAATATGCAGGGGTAAGTGTGGATTAATGGTTGAAAAAGATGTTTATAACCAATACACAATCCGTAGATAACAAGCGATGAATATAAAACGATTATCCATGAAGTCAAAAAGGGAGTAACTATCAACAGAGCTGTCCTCTTAAGAAAAGTACACAATAACTAGATACTGCCAGGCAAAACGCTTAGCTATCCAGATATCCACTGTACTAATAATAATAAGTAAAGAGTATTACATAGTTATAATACACATACCCATGAAAGCGATCGTCAGTCAGGAAAATCTCAAGAAGGCACTCCTCCTCTCCGAGCGAGCGACGTCTCGTACGGCGACGCTTCCTATACTTAATAATGTCCTTATGCGGACCGAGAATGGGCGCCTCAAAGTATCCGCGACGAATCTTGAGATAGGGGTGCATTGTGTAATAGGAGCGAAGATTGAGAAGGAAGGTGCTATCGCGGTCCCTGCAAAGACAGTTGCTGATTTTGTCACATCATCCCCGGCGGGTGCAATCGTTCTCTCGGTTCAGGACCATGTTTTGACCCTTAAGTCCGAAACCTATAAAACAACAGTCCTTGGTTTTGATACGGCAGAGTACCCTATTATTCCCAAGGTCACTGGCGATACGGTTGCGACCATGAATCCCGAGATACTAAAGCGTTCTCTTGCATCGGTTGTGGACGCTTCGGCAGTATCCGAAAATCGCCCCGAACTTGCGGGTGTGTATATTGCGTTCAGCGATGGAAAGACGGTGTTCGCGGCGACCGATAGTTTTCGTCTTGCTGAGCGTTCCGGGGTCAGTAAAAAAGGTCGTCAGGAAACCGTTATTATTCCTCGGGCGACAGCTATGGAGGTAATTCGTCTCTGCGATCAAAATATTGGAGATATCGCCGTCCGTATCGCAGATAATCAGATTTCTTTTTCTGGAGAAGACGCGGAAGTCGTTTCTCGTCTTGTCGATGGTACGTATCCGGATTATCGGAAAATTATCCCTGAGAAGGCGGTTACGCGCGTATTGGTGTCTCGAAAAGATATGGAGGACGCAGTACGTCTTACTTCAGTGTTCTCTTCGAATATCTCGGATATTCAGCTTCTCTGTAAAGAGGGGACTCTTTCTTTCTCTGCGAAGAACTCCGCGAAAGGAGATGCACTTGTTTCTGCAAGTGCAAATGTGAAGGGAGATGATTTTGAACTTACTGTGAATCATTACTATTTGAGCGATGGTCTCAAGTCAGTTCCTGGAGATGAGATTGTTCTTGAATATACCGGTACAGGGAGTCCTCTGGTTATTCGTATGGCTGAAGAGCCTAAAGATGCATTGTATCTGGTAATGCCGTTGCGCAGGTAAGATGTTTAAGGATTTTGGAACAGGTGTACGGAAGCGACTAGTGTCACTCAAGATTTCGGCCGAACGATCTACCCGTTCGGATAAAGTACTTCGTTCACTCTATCCAAATGGGGAACGGAAATTACTTGTCCAGGAAGTCAGTTATGATTCCAGGAAGCGCCAGGTGAAGATTGTTGCGCCAAATAAAAGCGCCGCGTCACGCCTTTTTATAGATAAGGATCTCATAAGAGCGGCTCTTCGCGGGGAAGGTTTGGATGTAAAAGAAGTTCTTATTTCCTGATCTACTAGCGATTCAAGACGGCCCATTCCCAATTCTCATAGAGTGGATCGCTTGAAGGTGCCGCAGGGATGGGTCCTAACGGATTATTCCGGTCTACAACGTATAAGAGGGAGTGTGGTTCGGAGAGTGGAGCGGATACCGGGGAACCATCCAACATTGGTTTAGTGGAGAATGACGGAGCGGGTTTTGGGAACGGGATAACCGGTTCTCCTTGTAGTGCGTTGATAATGAATGCCCGCCAGAGAGGCGCTGCAGCACTAGCGCCTGCAGCGTTGCTGTACATCTTGCTATTGTCGTTATTGCCGACCCATACGCCTACCGAGAGTTGAGGCGTATAACCGATAGTCCATGCATCACGATTCTCCTGAGTAGTACCCGTTTTTACGGCGACCGGACGACTACTGATATGGAGAGAATTATTCAGTCCAAATGCCGGCGCTCGAGCGAAATTATCAGACAAGATATCCGAAATGAGACGCGTGGTCTGCGCGTCGACGACGCGGACTGGTTGGTCTTGGCGCTCTTCTAAGATAGTCCCATCAGAGAGTTCAATGCGTTCAATAAGAGTCCATGGATTTCGAATACCATCATTTGCGAATACACCGTATGCGGAGACGATATCAATAGGCCGTACCTCCGCGCCACCGAGTACGAGTGACAAACCGAATCGTGAACGGTCTTGTAGAGAAGTAATCCCCATGCGTTCTGCGAGGGTGATCGTTTCTTCGATGCCTGCCAAATAGAGTGTCTTCACGGAAGTCACATTTAATGAGCGAGCAAGGGATTGGCGCAGGGTGACCGGCCCGCTGTATCCGCCGGTGTAGTTGCGGGGATGATAACAAAAGCCTCCTAGAGAATTCCTTGTCTGTGTTGCATCAGGCGAACAGTCGGGATCAAATTCGGTAGGGACATCCCAAAGAATAGTACTGTCCGGGTATCCTTTCTGAAAAGCGGCCGCATAGGCGAAGGGCTTGAAGGCCGAACCGGGTTGACGGAGTGCGGTTGCCACATTGAAGTTGCCCTCGTTCTCAATATCGAAGTAATTTGCGGATCCCACGAGTGCTTTAACTTGTCCCGTACGAGGATCGACAGCCACCAGTGCTGCATTCGATGCATTAAAACTGGTGCGGTTACGTTCTGCGTATTCGGACACGAGGTCCTCTGCAGATTCCTGTAGTTCGGCATCGAGTGTAGTAATAATACGGAACCCACCACTTTCAATAATATCTTTGCCGTACTTTCGGATGGCGTACTCGCGGGCCATAATGACAAAGTGTGGTGCTCCCAACGAACGACCTGCCTCTTCAAACTCGATTTCCTCGGCGAGTGCCTGTTCATATTCTTCTTGCGTAATAAAAAGCAGATCGTGCATTCTACGGAGGACTAGTTCCTTGCGTGTATGAAGTTCGTCGACATGAAAACCGTATGGCGATAGATATGAGGGGCGTTGTATAAGTGCTGCCAATACCGCTGATTCCGCGATGGTCAGATCTGATGCAGAAGTCGCAAAGTAGGTCTGTGCAGCGGCCTCGGCACCGTAGGCATTTGAGCCATAGGGAACCTGGTTCAGATACATCCAGAGAATCTGCTCTTTCGTAAAGCGTCGCTCGATCTCTATGGAGAGGATGAGTTCTTGAAGTTTTCGGCTATAGGTCTTCTCACGTCCGACTAATGCATTTCCGATGAGTTGTTGGGTAATAGTTGATCCGCCTTGCCCGGTGACGTCGCCCGAGCGGATATTTTCGAGCACCGCACGAATAATGCCACGGAAGTCGACCCCACGGTGCTCATAGAACGAATCATCTTCAATAGCAACGACCGCGTTCTTTATGTGAGGACTCATATCCTCCCAGGCAACGACCGTCCGCCGCTCCTCGTCGTAGATATCGTACAAAAGCACTTCGCCGGTAAGATCGTATATTTTCGTGGATTCTTTGACTTGGCGAGAAATAATAGATTCCGGGTCGGGGAGTGCGCTCCGAGTCTGTAGAAAGAATAATGAAAGCACGATGACACTCAGCGTCGCAAGCCAAGCCAAAAGCACGGCCAGTTGCCGTGCACGTGTACGAAGTGTCTCTTGTAGAGGAATACGGCGAGTACGTCGGTTCCGGCGTCCGAAGATATGCACGATAAACTTTATTATATCACGAAAATATAAGTTTACAACATAGGGGGAGCGCGGTATCCTTTGTGTATATGAGTGATTATTCCGTCACACAAGCGCTCAGGCGACGTCTTCAGTGTGTCGACGCGTCAGGTGAGCATAGGGTTGCCTTCCCTTCGTTTGGGGACGCGGTCAGGCGTATCGAAAAAGGAGGGCTACATTTTTATATCGGCATTGATGCGACCAGTCCCGATCTTCATATTGGCCATACCGGCCCGTTGTTGCTTATGAAAGACCTCGCCTCTTTTGGAAATCACATCACTATCCTGTTCGGAGATTTTACCTCACGGATTGGAGACCCTACAGACAAAGCGGCCGCGCGAATTGTCCAGACAGCGGAAGAGGTGACTGCACATATGAATACCTATCTCTCACAGGTAGAGAAAATCCTTCCAAAAGGGTCTTTTCAGGTCAGATATAACAGTGAGTGGTTGGGCAAGATGTCTTTTGAAAAAATAGCAGAGCTGGGCTCGCACGTAACTGTTCAACAAATGATTGCCCGAGACATGTTCCAAGACCGCATAAAGGCAGAAAAACCTATTTTTGTGAGCGAGTTCTTATATCCCCTCATGCAGGGATATGATTCGGTGGCATTGGATATTGATGGTGAGATTGGCGGTAATGATCAGACATTCAACATGCTTGTTGGACGCGATCTCCTCAAGATATACCGACAAAAAGATAAACTAGTACTCCCGGTGAGACTTCTCGTAGATCCGACGACCGGCAGGAAGATTGGTAAATCGGAAGGGGGATTCATTGCGCTCAGGGATGCACCGGAAATCATATTCGAAAAAGTGACTCGTACTATCCCTAATGAGGCCATCAAAAATGTATTTATACTCTGTACTGAGGTCTCTGAATCCGATATCGAGACCATGCATGAACGCGCCAAAGAGACTGGTGAATGGCGCGCGTTCAATCTGTCTCTTGCCGAGGAATTAGTGCGGATGTATCACGGCGAGAAGGCAGTGAGGCCTGCGCGCGAGGCATACGAGCGTTCAGTCACAGGCTCAGTTACTGAGGATGACGAGGCGGTATTGGTGAAGGGAACTGCGCATACCTCCATGGCACATATTCTTGCCACCGCGCTCAGTGTTTCGAAGTCCGAAGCAAAACGATTAATAGAGCAAAGAGCAGTCACCAAGAATGGTGAGTTGGTTACCGACCCTCTCGGTCCTTCAGGGGCACAGGACGGGGACGTATTGCGAGTTGGTTCCCATCGCCCGTTCAGGATACAGCTCACATCATAAAACCACCGGTCCGGTGGTTTTATGATGTGAGGAAGGAAGTATATTACGCCTCCTCTTCCTCATCCTCCTCATCGTCATTCTTTTTCTCCTCTATGGAGCCCACTTCACTCTCTTCATCCTCTTCTTCCTCCGTGTCCTCGACTTCTGCTTCGTCGCCCATAAGAAGCAACTCTTTGTACATCTCTTCCATATCTGCACAGTGGTTCAGTGGCGGGCCGCGATGATTCGTAGGCCTCCATTGAACACACCGAATTAATGGTTATAAAAATGGTACCGGACCATTGTACGGTCCGCGCATTCCGCGTCAAGAGGCCATCGTGCGAGTCGCAGAGGTACAGATGGCAATAGCCAGTCCGTCCGCGGCATCATCGGGCCGGATGACTTCCGTGATACCTAGAATCATCCTGACCATTCGTTGTACCTGGCCCTTATCCGCCTTCCCGTACCCGCACACGGCCTGCTTAATCTGCAGGGGGGTGAATTCCTCAATAAGGACTTCCTGGTTTACGAGCGACGCGATAATGATGCCGCGCATCTCACTAACCGCCATCGCGGTCGTGCGGTTGGTTGTAAAGAAAAGTTTCTCGACTCCGACCGCACGGGGACGCCACTGCGTACACAGTTCAGTAATACCTTGTTGGACGTGGGGGATGTGTTCGGTGCGGTCATTTCCGATATTTTCGATGACTCCATATGACAAAGGTATAATACCGTTCTCTTCAAGGCGGACCACTCCGTAACCGATACGGTGTGAACCGGGGTCTATGCCCATGTATACATTTTGCATCGTCATAGAGCGCTTGTGGCTACTTCCTGCACATCAGCGTGCTCTTCTAGAACCTCAACCAGAGACTGGAATGCTCCGACCGCCTCTTCGGGAACGGCCTGCCGACTCCGCGCGACCCAACAGACATCCGATTCCATGACGGCTTCACCCATAGCGACGCGGACCCCTTCGCTTGCTTCAGGGGAGACGAGCAAAAATAGTGCGCCACGCTCTTGGCGGACATCCTCTGCACCGGCATCAATCGCGGCGAGTTGTTGGGCTTCGACATCGGCGGCGATACGGACACGGAAGAAGATCATACGATCGAACATCCAGGAAACCGCTCCTTGAGCGACGATACGCCCGCCATATGAGCTGGCGAGTTTCCGTATCTCCATGATGGTTCGGTTGCGGTTGTCCGTGATGGCATGCACGAGTATGGCCACATCACCGGGACCATGCAGTTCGATGCGGATTTCTGAGAGTATCGCCGCATCTTTGTGGGAACCTTTCCGAACAGCACGCTCGATATTATCGTTCGGCATATTTGCCGCTCGTGCGCGCTGGATAATATCCTGGAGCCGTTGATTGGTCTCAGTATCCGGATTGTCCCGTGCGGCGATGGAGATGGCTCGCGAAAACTTTCCGAACAGCACGCCTCGCTTGGCGTCGGACGCCGCCTTTTTATGCTTGATCTGCGACCATTTCGAATGCCCTGACATAGCGGCATGGTACGGGCAGGTGAATCAGAAGTCCAGGCGCTTGGCAGTGGTTGGCGTAAGGCCAATATGGACCCGTCCGGCATCGGTAATCATCCTGCCCTTGGGTGTACGGTCCAGGAAGCTCAGTTGCAAAAGATAGGGCTCATAGACGTCTTCGATAGTGCTTTCTTCTTCCGAGAGTGCCGCGGCGAGCGATTTAACACCCACCGGACCACCACCGAACTTTTGGGCAATGATATGAAGGATACGACGGTCTGTCTCATCGAGTCCTTTTTCATCAATTTCCATCATGGCCAGAGCATTTCGTGCCGTGGCTTCGTCTATGGCATCGATGCCATTTACCTGGGCATAGTCACGCGCGCGCTTGAGAAGTCGGTTAGCGATGCGTGGGGTGCGACGGCTCGAGTGGGCGAGGATACGTATCGCTTCCGGGCCGACGGCGATACTGAGGAGTGCCGCAGAGCGTTCTAGGATGGTGACCATTTCCTGTTCCTGGTAATAATCAAGCCGGAAACTCGCTCCGAACCGAGAACGAAACGGAGCGGAGAGCATCGATATCTTCGTGGTTGCGGCGACCAGAGTGAATCGGGGAAGGTCGATTTGGAGTGTCTTAGCGCCATTACCTTTCCCGATAACGATGTCCAGCTTGAAGTTCTCCATAGAGGGATAGATGACTTCCTCGACCGATTTGTTTAATCGGTGCACTTCATCGATAAAGAGCACATCCCCGTCGGCGAGCCCGGTGAGGATGGACCCGACGTCGCCCGCTTTTTCCAGGGCGGTGCCGGAAGTGATTTTCGCGCTCGTGCCCAGTTCTTTGGCGATAAGGTAGGCAAGGGTTGTCTTGCCGAGTCCGGATGGACCATGGAGAAGCATATGTTCAGGTGTCTGCTCACGCATTTTAGCCGCCTGCAAGAGCACACGGAGGTTCTCTTTGATCTTCGATTGACCTATATACTCGTCGAATGTGCGAGGGCGCAGGGCCAAGTCTAAAGAACCCTCATCCGGTGCGAGGGAGGGAGAGAGGGGGCCGTTTGAAGAAGTGGTTGACATTTCTCCTTAAGTGGACTAAAATAGTACTTGAAGAATCCCTGTATTCTTACATGGGGATTTTTCTTTCTGATCGGTTATTGAAGGACCTCCATAATCTGTAGGCAATTGAGCTAAGTGCCCTGAGCATAAACGTTCAATCGGGATATTATCCTAGCCCCGGATGATCTGGTTTCGACTGGATCACTCCTCGGAATTATCCTGTCCCAAGTTTGCACAAACGAGGGTTTTGCCTACAGGTTATGAAGGTCCTTTTTCGTCCATAAGAATCAACCAAGTATCCGCCTAATCTCTTCAAGTGAGGTGATTCCCTGGAACAGCTTCAAGTAACCGTCCTGCAACATCGTCACCATACCTTGAGCGACCGCCATATCGCGGATGTCCGAGACGGCGGGCATGGTCAGGATGGCACGCTCCATCTCGACATTCACCTTGAATACCTCATAGACACCGATGCGTCCTCGGTATCCAATGCCCCCGCATGCTTCGCAGGGGCTTTTTCCTGGCGCGAATATACTAAGCGACTCGTTTATCTGTGGGAGGTCAAATCGCTCACGGAGCGGCTCCATCGCTTCCCGTACCCTCTGCAGGTCTTTAGAATTCAGTGCGGTCTCGGTGCGGCATTCCTGGCAGAGGCGTCGCAAAAGACGTTGGCCCATGGCCATGGTTAGAGCGGGGGCGACGGTCTCCGGCTTAACGCCAATATCGAGAAGACGGGGGATGGTACCGGCCGCATCGTTTGTGTGAATAGTTGAGAGAACCATATGACCGGTCAATGCGGCGTTCAAGGCAATCTCGGCTGTTTCCAGGTCGCGAATCTCACCGATGAGAATAATGTCGGGGTCTTGGCGGACGATGGCACGGAGTCCGGACGCAAAAGTGTATCCCTTTGACGGTTCTACCTGGGTCTGGTTGATACCCGCGATGTGATATTCGATCGGGTCTTCGACGGTGATAATCTTGCTGTCTGTGGTGTTCAGATGATTCACGAACGAATAGAGTGTCGTGGTCTTCCCGGAACCGGTGGGCCCTGTCGTCAACAGGGTCCCGTTTGGCCGGTCGAGCAGGTGTTTAACTTCCTCGAGGATATCCGGGCGCATGCCTAATTCTTCGATATTTGCCTTGATGCCCCGAGGGTCCAATAGGCGCATCACGATAGATTCACCATATTCGCTCGGGAGGAGAGAGACACGCACCTCGATACTGACATCCTGCTCGCGAATAGTGAACCTACCGTCCTGCGGTGCTTTAGTGACATTCAGCTTCATCTTCGCAAGCACCTTTAGGCGGTTCAGTAAGCGGTGGTATCGTTCGGGGTCGATCTTGATGACGTCATGGAGGAGGCCGTCCAGGCGGTAGCGCAGACGTGTTGCTCCGGGCTGGGGTTCGAAATGGATGTCGGATGCCTGCATCTGAAGCGCTCCGGCGATGAGAATCTCAAATAATTTTGTTACCGATACACGCTGAATACTCGATTGTAGGTCTTCGATACCTTTGATTTTTTCCTTGGCCTGGGCGATGGTCTCGCGGTCGATCTCTATAGCGCCCACCTCGAACACTTCCGCGGAGCGGAGGCTGGCATAGCGCTCAAGTATCGACGACAGGGAAGCGGGAGAGACGATGATGGTGCGCAGGTCCGAGAATCGTGCACCCAATTCCTTTAGAAGCTGAGTACTGGCATGCGTGCGCGGATCTACGACCGCGACAATGACGGTCGAACCCTTGGACTGGACCGGAGCGGCCTGGGCCTCACGGGCCTGTTTTTCGGAAATAAGCTCGAGGGCTTCAGGGTCGATGGGAAGTCCCTTTAGCGCGGAGTAGGGGAGCTTGAGCTTGGTGGCGAGTTCCTGCGTAACGATTTCTTGTCCTTTAAGACCAATATCGGAAAGCTTCTTTTCGAGTGTATCGGTGAGGTTGGCGTCGTTTTTTTTAGGA